>JGI20166J26741_11487806_pt1 | contig 25657 bp, 20 predicted proteins | sample TergutCu122P5_FD_26741 | JGI IMG/M metagenome (IMG submission 26741)
GTTTATAGTGCTCCTGGAGATGGACGCAAAGGGCGTCCGAAACATGTAGAGCATACTTGTAGTTTTTAATAAACACAATACTGCCAGAGTTGCATCTTGTGCGATGCACGGAAACCCAAATATAAAATTCAGAACGATTTCATTTTAGACAGGTACCTTGCTTAAGCATATTTTGTTAATGATGAAACTTGGATCTTTCACATTTATGACAGGAATATTATGTGTAAATATAAATTCCACAAAGCATAGAAATGAAATTACACACACAGAAAGCACTATACTTAACCAAGGGTTCAACTGTGAACATTTTTTAGCAGACAATTTGTGCAGTTCAAGTACGGAGCTGCAATGAATGATGTGCATAGTATATGAAACAGTTCGTGTAGTTAGGCCAGTGGGTTGATGTAAACACTTCATCAGGAAGTGAGTATAACTAATACAGTGGTACACACAATAGAAATTGTCACCTACAGGAAAAATATACAGGTGGTGCCAGTAAAATCTCACCAAAGATTTGTTTCCCATGAACAAGAGCACTTCTATCTCAATCATAAAGAATATTTTAAGGTCAACATAAAAATAAGTGAAGTTCATTATATTTAACAAATTATGGAGCTACAGGGATTACAATTGCATTCACCAATTTCTCAAATTGTAACATCCACTGTACCATCAACACTGAAGTAAAAAATGGGTTCCTTATTGTAATAAGTCAACATATCACTTTCAAAACTTGAACCTATCAACCACTTGCAGATTTTCATTTTCAAGCAATGACTAGAAGCCATCACACTTTCCTGGGGGCACAAAAGACCCATTTTCCAAACCAGTGCACCAAAAATTCCTAATATTTTTCACTTTTACTATAATTAAACTACTCAATCCCAACACTATTTTAAAATTATTAGCATGGGCAGCTTTTAAAACATGATTATACTCACATCTGTTAAAAGCCTTTAGCCATCAACTGTTGGTGACCATGTAAACAATGCCTCCATTTCACACACTTCTAGCACTTTGAACAGGAACTTTCTGAGCCAAAGGAAAGGACTTGAGCACATATGGAAACCAGATGCAAAGTTTTTTTTATTTCCAACGAAATTTAACAGGGGGAAAAAAAAAAGAAAAACCAAAAACATTTCCATTTTCCTTTTAAGATTTTCAATTAAGGCCTACTCTTTTGTACAAGACTGGCATTACAGCAGGTACTGACGGGCAACATTATCGGTACCTGACAAAAACTGTATGGAAAGATTTACTTCACTGAAGAATTCCACCAGTTTATTGAACAAAAACACAAGTCTTTCATGCTGCACATACCTCAGGTTATTATGTAAAAATAAGATTAAACATTATAAATAATCTGTGTGGTGTGCCCGTCTGTGCCCACCATTTGCAGGCCTCCAGACTGCTTGCTCATTAACCCCACATACATGGGATAAAGAGAAACACAATCAAGATGTTGAAATCAAGTCACAGTTGTAGTATTTCAATTATACATTTTTACACTTAATTCCAATACTGTCACTCTTACATAAAAACCAAAAACACATTAATTTCGCAGCAAATGTTTTTACACTGTCAGTATTTGGTTCAAATGAACATTAAACACTGCGCTGGCTATAGGATACAAGTTTTAAGACCTTTTTTTAGCTATAATGTTCACATAATCCAATGGCATACAAATGTGGAGCTTAAGATGGTTGCTTACCTATGTACCCGAACATGTAACTTGATTCCGTACAAGTAATGAAGTGTGTCACAGATGAAAGTACCATTTTATTCACACCCCAAAGTAGATGGTTGATATTTTCAGAGCCATAGTAATTGTTGGAAGCTATTACTCTAATGGAAGCACATTTCAATGTAAGCCAATTTCAAACACTTCGTGCAATGAATTGACCAAGTCACATCTCTCTCATATTTCCCATGCCAGAGTGAACTGCAACTTATGTCACCTGTTGCCAGCAGCTGGACACCCAAGCACAAGAGAGGGAGTTTGTGATTACTTAAAACTGGTTGTATTATGACTATCTAGTGACATCCAACCAAACTCCACAAATCAATATCAGTAAAGGACCATGCAACAAAACTTGAACTTCAAGAAGGCCTCTGTTGAAACCGGGACAAGATAAGCATGCCCACAGTAAGAAAATCATGGAAAACCAAAAGCAGCCAGTCAAATCTATTAACACCCCCCTTCTAGCTCTTAAGAAGCCCTGGCAAAGAGCCCCTGCAACAAACTCATAAGCAACCCTAACTATCTACAATACGTGCATCATGTAGTAAAGTTTTAAGTATCACACTTAAAAAAACTGTGCTATATTGAAAGTTATCTGAAAAGACTCTATTCAGTGCATATCCACAAGAACTAACTAAAATCAGGCCCATTTTATTGGGTCAAATATTTACAGTCCACTTACCATACATTACTGCTAGTTTGTAAAATGTATGTGTATAACCAGAATCAATACTGTGGCAATAACCACAATGCAATGCATGTTGAAGCAAACAACATGTAATGACAGCACACAGATATTCCAAAATCACAAACTGATCTAAAAGCTGACAAATGAAGAGAATGCAGTAAATGTTGCTACTCAATAATAATGCACATGAAGTCATTGTCAGCATCTTCTACAACATGATGATAACGTATGACATACCACCTAAGTCAACGGCAGATCATTAAAGTTACTAACGGACCTAAGAGATACAATACCAATTCTATCAAAAACTTGGATCTGAACCAAGTGAAAAATTGGAAAAACCTACCAAGACAAATGGAGATGCACGTGTCATTTTATAATGAAAACCGAACGTTTCAGGTAACTTCCAATATAACACAAAACCACACAAGAAATTGAAGCAGCTTGCACACAATGCTTTTGTTATCAGAATTAGAACCCAATTAGTTTATAAGTGCATGCTGAATGGTGATATGGGCCTGCAATTTGACTGTATGTTGGAATGACACCACGTGGCTCACAATCACTACTGACTGTATGTGCAAGTCTGTTGCCCACATCAAACAACAACACGTCAATTCAGAACCACACTTCTTTCATTCTGCACCACAATTCTTCCACTTTGTAATTCCCAAGGATAAAGGGAAATACATTATATGTTTAGGTAGCTATCTAACCTGTAATCTATACATATTTGTCAAAAATAAATTTGTTAATTCTGTACAATGAAGGGGAGGATGTTGCCAAAACACACCCATACACATTGTAATATCTCACTCATACAACCAAGCACACTGTAACAAACTGTCAACTTGTAACATCATGCTGCCCCCTGTATCTCAACTTTAAGCACCAGACCTCGTTATATCTTCTTCAAAGCTTCTGCTCCTTCTATCTGGAAGGGTTCAAAAGCACCTGGCTTGGTGAACCCATTATCAGTCTTCCAAAATGAAGCAGCAATATTATCTATCCCACAGTGCAGGCCATCAACAAACATAACCAAATCATCATCTCTATCCACCTTATACCTTTTAGGACATTCAAAATGGTTTGTAATGACAGCTTCACAAGCGAAGTGGCACTGCAATTTGGATATTACACCCGAAAGAAACAACATTATTTAGAGAAATAATTAACAGTGGGAACTACTGGCTATGGTAAGGGTTCATATTGAAAGTTAGTTTAAAATATTGACATTACATTATTATTTAGGTACTATTACTTGGCAACAGTAAAGGAAAGGGCAAAAGAATACATAGGCTAATAATCTTGAAAACTTTCCAACAAGCCTATACATCATTATGGTAATGAGAGTACTTAAGAAATTCACATATGCACACTATCCCTGATATAATACACCGACAGTATTTTTTGAATCCAGAATAAGGGCTATCACAGTTACTGCACAAATATACACACACACACATGTATGTGCACATGCACACACACAATCACTCACACACACAAAACTGATTTTTTACACATGTATGATTTCCTCCACCCTCTCCTCCTACCCCCTCCACCCAAAATAGCTTGCAAATGCCATCCCTTATGGAGGGAACTGCCTCCAAACATTGTATCACACTCCTATATTTACCATAATTGTTGTAAAATTATTTATAAACTGAAAACTCCAATCCAAATCAAGAGATATATGGTTAACAATGCAAAAATCTAGCAATAAACCACCAATGGTTACTTCATGTATGGCCAAGATTATATGAGTAAAATAAAATAACCGTAATCTGTAAACAAATTATGTGTGATACATAAATCAGGCGACAACCATCAGAGAACCAACTATGTCATCTTTTATATAGACGTATGTTTAGATAATATGTATTCTAGGTATGCTGTAATGTTATATATAAAAGTCTGTATTGTATTCTTTAGTGTTCACAGCTACAACATAAAAGAGCACTGTTAATCAGTTTTGAGGCACTTGGTGCCAGCTTTGGGCTTTATCAGGAGTCAGTGTCTCACTAGGTTAGACCTACTGTGCATGTTATCTGTTGTCTAAACATCTACTCACTACAGAACTGTGGCTTTCATCGCTCTCAAATTCAGAAGCGGCACAAAATGAAAACAAATGTCTGCAATGGATCTCTCCTTCCCTGCCAATTATCTCTGAAGAACGTTAAAACTGATGGCTCGATAACTCCTCTATCACATTAACAAGATCCAACTGCACTGAAAACAAGAATGAGCGGAATCATACAATCCTTTTCTCTGGACATCTTCCTTCCTTAATTTGTATTCATTTCGTTGGTCAGATGAAAATGTCAAGATCCTGCCAAAGTCTAAGTTCCTGCACCTGCTGAGAAGTAATTCTAGTTTGGGGAACCCTGTGGACACATGGGCGAGATCTCCAACAAAGTCAACTCCTGTCAACATCAGGTGTATCACACTCACTCCAACTCTGCAAAGTGCACCACCCTTAGTTGGGGAATGGACAAATATTACTAAGATCAATGCAGCACACTTTTGTTTATGTTACTTGGGTGAGCGTGGGCGAAGGTACTCGCGGAACCGAGGCACTCTGTCTGGACCATCTCGTCGTCTCAATCCACTTCTGTCTGTGCGTTCGCGATCATACACTGGACGGGGACCCCCTCGTCCCATGCCGTAGCGTGCAGAACCCTCTCGAAATTCTCGCTGTGGTGGTTCTAACATGGAAGATTTATAGACTTTAGTACAATTGTTCACATAATTGATAGAAATGAACAGAGGCATGATACATCTACTGGACACAGATATTTGATATATGATATATTTGTTAAGTGCAGTTGGGTTGACACCCGGTGGCAGTAGTACAGTACACATTTACACACAAACACATAGAACAACACAGTCAATACACAGAACAACACAATTAAATACAGAACAACAGTACATGCTTATGCAGCTGACTCGTGTAACACTTCATGATTACTGCTAACGTAACTCTTAAAGGTGGATGTGGGATAGTTTGTTCCATCTTCCATCCTGTATACAAGGAATGCATAAATTTTCTAAAAAAAATTAACCACCTCAAAATTCTAGGTGCGTGAAGGGTAACATGAAATAAGTTCCATACTTAGAACCCACAAATATTACACCTTACCATACAAAATTTTGTAATCACTGTGACCTGTCACCCGGGACATACATACTTAATTTTAAACAGAATGTGAGAGGTTCCATGCAGCTCCTCCACAGTTACAAAGGTGTATCAGAAGGTAAGTTTACAGTACCCATACATCAAATGCAGGATTTCAATATGAGAAATTCACAAAATATGAAGAAGCTGTCTTCAATATGCATTTTTCAACTAAGTTCCCTACTTAATAGCTGAGGCATGTGCCACACAGTGCAGGAAGCTTGTCCATCCTGGGCACACAGAATGTTATGTGTCTCTGCTTCATAAGCCATGTGATGGTAACAGTTTGTCTTCATCACATATGACTGCTGGGTGCCAAATAGGGACTACAATTGGGATGGTTCATTTCACAGTCAAAGCATTTCCAGCAAGTGAAGTCTGTTGTCACGTATAGTCAGACACCGACATGGAGAAGAATCACACCATCACTTGGACTGGGATGTTTTCTCGTGATGGTCATTCACTAGCTTTCCAGTGTGACACAGTACCCATCAGCAGTAACTGTGCATCCATGTTCCAGGACATCCACCAGCAGCACATGCAACAAATCCCACAACACTCTGCCAGCAGATGGTGCCACTTGTGTCACTTTAAACTACCTATTCCTGGGTAAGCCAACACGTTTCCACCCCATAGCTGATCACTTACTGGTGGGACTGAACTATGGATCCATGTTTCACCACCAGTAACAACTCAATGCAGCTACAACATGCTGAAGGAAACTGAGACAGATGATCATCCTTGCTGCACTGTTGTTTACTGATGCACAAAGCATCCATCTGGCACACGCCTTATAACAGGGATGCACAAATTTTCTAAACATCTAGCAGTCCCTCAAAACTCTATAGTCACCAGAAAGATGACATGAAAGTAGCTCCTAACTGAGGACCCATACATAGAACATGCAACTGTACAAAATTTAGTCACCACAGTGACATGGTACTGGGGTTTGTGCACCCCTGCCTTACAGTCCTGTAACACATCCATCAAGATATGCTATACAGGGCCACCTGGTAAACTAAGGTCAGATGCTTTATGCTGCAAAGTCAGTCTTGAATGAGTTCCTTAGCATACGCAATGGTCTTTCCTGTTGTTAATGAGATTCATGGTCCATTCTGTCATCCATCACATACTTGGCACAAAACTTCCACAAGCTGGTGAATGACATCGGCTGCTAACACTTTCTGTCCTCACAACAAGTGTTTATAATGCCCTGGACTTCCAAGAGATCTAGGCTGTCCAAATGGGTCACCACATTCAAATGCCACAGCTGTGCTCCTTCTGAGCATGTCTTGAATCAGTTTGTATTTCGAGTTCAGTGTCTGGAATAACTGGACTTGAAAATTTTTTGTTATCCACCTCATACTTAATGATCACTGTGTATAGTAAAGCTAAGCCAGTGGATTGCTCTGACATTTTTCTTTCTTTTATAGTATGATCAGTACATAACACCTCAGTTTAATACAGCAATAACTCCACGGTCTCTCTCACTCGGTAGAAATCAAGTCTGAAATATTAAGTTAATGATGATAATCCATTTTTGGTGGCACCCTTCTCAAAATTTTCCGTATACATAAACATAAGGCACTTTAGGACCACTAAGACACCTTTAAAAAAATGGTTGTATGCCCTTTCCTGCCCAATCCAAGAAATATTCTGATTTCAGATTTAACTATGTAATTTTCCCATTCAAATTTTGTGTCCACACTCATACACAGCACTGTAACATTATCTACCATCTGCTTCAAGGTTAATAGGTCATTAACACAGTTTGCCACAAGTAACATATGACAGTCTTGAGCACAACCATTTCCATAGCACTGTTACCACCAAATCAGCACAAAATAAAAGAGTGGGCACAATGAGATAAAGCAAGGAATCATCTATTCCAACACCAATGAAAACCATTAAAATAGTCATTAAAAAAATTCTAACTTCCATTTGAAAAACACAAAAAAGTTATGTGAATACAAAAATAAAATATTAAGTGATGGAACCTGATAACACAGAGAATTTATTACGTTTATTAGTATAACTGACAATATTAACCTTTAACGTACAACAGATTTAAATCCCAAAGTAGCTGCAAACGGCCGGGATACTTATCACTTTAAATGACCTTATACACACTTGCTGATATTATCTGTTGTATTTCATTCATTTTCAAAGTTAATTTGTTCAAATAAAAAGTACACTCTTAATGAATGAATCCGTCTACCTATTCTGCCAAGTTCAAAGAAAATCCAACTATTTAGTTGGTCACTTCTATGTAATTTATTTTTCACTCCAATTCTTCGTGTTCTAGATTTATACCTTTCAAATAGCTTCTACTGTAAGTTAAGACTCTGTGCTATACAATTTGGAGCTGAATGCACATTTCATCATATATCCTTAGCCACTGTTTAGGCTGAAGTCTTATAATGACGTTTAGGTTTCGTTGTGGTGCTGGCTTCTTATCTGTGTGCTATGGTGAATGAGTTCATTTGTAATCAGAGGGAGAGGAAAGGAATGAATACATATGTTCATTTCTCTGGCTAGTGCAATATGGGACCAGAGACAAATGTCCTTCATTCTACTGTAAGGACTGCATGACTTTTTTGAACTGTAGATTCATACTAATGTCTATCTTCGACTGAACACTTCCGTCCGTTCCTTCTTGGAGCAGTAACATGCGACAGGCCAGGCACTGCCAATACTTGAATCAGAGTCAGAACTTGTTGGGTTTTTTTGTGCTAAATTTCATCACAGTGCATTTAGCAGTAGGGCTGTAAGGAGAAAACATTACAGACCAAGACATCGCAAACTAGTGTTGGAATTGGACTCTGAAAATGACACAGATGATGTTAATGACACAAACTTTGCACAGTGGACTGACAGCAAAAACTGTCAACCTACTGTACCTTCAGTCCACAGGTTGACAGAGGGTCTCAGTGGGTTATAACAAACAGCACCACCTCACATCAATAAAGACCCTTCCCCACTTAGCATTTTAACCAAAAGACAAGGAAGACAAGCTCCATTCACAAGCCAACTAAACAGACTTGACAAAAGCCACAACAGACACTGGCATATACAATGTAAGAGAATTTGGTAACATATGTATTCTGCCAAAAACAAAGCAACAAGAATGAGATTCAAGTGTCAAGAATGCAACATTAGGTTTTGTTCCACCCAATGTTTCAAGGTATTATCACACTAAACTGTATTTCTGAGAAAAACTGGCACTAAAATGGAAAAGCAGAACACACACGCCAGTAAATATTAGCAATGAATTTACTGAACTGATATTTTTTAGTAATGTCTTCTTGAAGGAATAATGGGGGTGAATGGGGTGTGGATTTTACAGAAGGGGGTTTATGAAGGAACAGAAACTTGTCAGAGGGGCCTATACATGTGGTATTTGCTTCACTTCACCAATATGAGGGAAAAACAGGAAACAATGCCTGGAGACTTTTGTAAATAGTACATGAATTCTGGAAAAACTGTAAGAATGTTAGCATGAAATAGTGAACTTTATTAGTGATAATTCTGAATACAATTAAATTTCACGTTCTCTTTTATGCCTATACAATACTTTTAGACAAATATTTTGAAAAAGAGGTGTGTAATTATAAATGCAGAAAATTTTAAACAAAACAAGGCATTGTGGGACAATTCCCCATTCGGTTGATGAAGGGCATTTAAATTCCTGGGACAGCATTTTCCTGTTCAGCCATGAAGGGTTAAGACTAAAGTAAGTAAAGGATGATTACCTATACCACCACCATCACCACCACACCTGAATCAACCACAGATTGCAAGGATAATTACTGAAATAGAGGGGAGGCCTCAAAAAGGTGGAATAAACTGACACCACATGGAACGAATGGCTTCACATATAAATGGACAAGAAGCAATGCTGATACAGGATCATCTAATTGGACCCCAGATCTAGTTCTGGGAAAGACAGAATCTTGTACCTGCCAGGAGTCAAAGCTTGCATGCCCCATCTGTAGTCTGTGGTCACTACACCGATTGTCTCAGCTCTAACATATGGGCAATATGTACACTAAACATTCCACACAATTCTCAATCCACTAACATTCCCAATAATATGAAAAGGATATTTTCAAATCTTTTTCAATCCCATTCTTAGCTACAGATAACATTTAATGACTGTGAATTTGTGGGATAATTTCATTTGAAATATCAAAAACTAGAATTGGAAGGATCTTTTGCAGGATATTTAATCTCAGGGAAAGAAAGAAAGAAATGGGGAGACACACACACAAAACATAAAAACTAAACCCTACACATTTTAACAGACAGCGGGAAGGAGAAAGAAGGCTAATGATACCACAAGACTTTCTCTTTCTAAATATGTGGGTGCTACTACCACATGCACATTTGGTGTTATTTGTGAACACACAATAAACACGTTTCTAAGAACTGACCTCGTACATCACCATGATGTTGTGCTAGACGTGATGTGCTTCCTTCCTTCTTTCGCTCCTTATCCTTCTCTTTCTCCTGTTCTGTATTCTGCTTCTCACGCAACATACGTTCAACCTTCTCTTTGTGATGCTGTGCCACTTGTGCGTAACTCAGGCGCGTTGGACCCCCTACTGCATCCTGCTCAACACCACAAATCAAACATGCAAACTAACAGGCGTATAATAATAATAATAATAATAATAATAATTATTATTATTATTATTATTCAGTCTGCAGTATGCTACTGTCAACAGAACATATATCACTGGAAATATAAAGACTACCAAGGGATGTAAATGTTAATGAAAATTACTTACTATGGACAATTACCATCAAACAGTGTCAAGTCTGATACAGATACAGCATATGAGAAGTTACATTCAGCCAGCAATATTTTTAAGAACCATTAATTTAAACACCACAAGAAAACTTTTTCAACAGATGTCTTTCCTGAAGGGTTGTACCTATTTGCAATATCTGAACACAAAACAACAAACTGCCATTTCTTTTTCCTTTTGGTATGTTTGTGGAAAAAAATGCTGAAATTCCTGAATCTGAAAGGTTTTTTAAGGGCTTCCAGCACACGTCTAATACAGACGGACACTAAAAGGCATTAAAAAACCGTGAATATTGCAGTAAAAGACAGACAGGTATGGGATGTGCTACAACAAAATTTAACACCAAACCTACTAACAGGTAATACATAATAAAATATAAACAATTATTAGTATGTTTGAAAAGGCTCTGTGGTACAGCCACGAAGATACAATAGACGTGCAAGATCTAGCAATGGATGATCTCAAAAGCTCTACTAATTGGAAAATGATAAGAGGCAATTGCAGTTCACTATTCCAGCTACTCATAGCAGTTTTCTTAATATTACGATTAAAAGAGGGAACACCAGTGTCTTCCTTTTTTTAAAATTATATGTGCCCTTTTACACACGTAGTGATGAAAAGGGAAAAAAGGGCAGCAGGGAGAGCAAGACAGGATACAAGTGGAAAATCAAGTGGTTAGGTATGTCCATGTGGTTGCAAGGTATACTAAAAGACACACATTACAGATAACATTCTACTATATGCAATATTATTGTATATGGTAATCCTCTGGTACCACAAGTGCCAGGTATCACAAATTTTTCAGCACCTCTGTAATTTCTACACTTTCATCAAGTTTACCGCTCTCCAAAATGTCTTATATATACTCTTCAAAATTTCACTTATTTACTGATCTGTCATGTCAACACTGGCCATAATGGCAAAAACTGAAGCTGGGGTGTGAAGGATAAATAAATATGAATGAAAGCTGAAAAAAAGCTTCCACTGTCACTGGAATGTTGCTGACCATTGTTAAACTCACACTAACTGCTGAAACACCACCAACAAACTGTACATATATATAGCAAATAATTCCTTATTTTGAAATTTGTATAGTAACAGTTCAATGTATTAACCTTTTTGCATCAGGAATTAAACGCTGACAGCCCGCCTTCATGTATGACATTCTTTTCACTGGGCACTTAAATTTCTGCACATGGTTTACAAAAACCATTAATATTACACGAAAAAATAAATAAATAAAATAAAAAAATAAAATTACAAATAAAATAAAAGACTAAATAATGGGAAAAAAAAGGCATTTTGAGGGAAGTAAGACCGAGATATTTCTGTGTGTCTTAGAAAATGAAGTAAGTATAATTAGTTATAAAATACCTAAAATAATTTCCTAGAAGACACAATCATTTCAGTTTGTTCTACTTATTTTTTGGTTTGAGGCCCCAGTTTTGCTTAGGGAGGTCACACATGATGTATTCCTAAACAGACTATCCTTGTTGGGTATGCAGTCGTGGCAGCTATAGTTATCTTTGTTAAGCCCATATGTCTGCCCTTTTTCTCAGTACAGAAGCAGACTTCAATGCAAGACACTGCTAACCAATCATCATGGCCATAAAATATTATCTTTTTTTTTTTTTTGGGAATGAAAAGGAAGGGCCAGGAAACAAACAAAAGTCTCACAATTAGGAAAAAATTAAAGAAGAGATTTCTGATCAAGTAATGAGACAAATGGCATCTACAAATAATAAAAGAAGCATATTCCTTTGTTTCAGTATCAGCATGCAGACAATTTGAGTTTAGTTCATTGTAACTCCCAGCTGCATTGCAGGGAGATGTGTGTGACAGACCAATACCCAGGAAAGACAAACATCGATTATTAGTGACTCGGGCCTTACTTCAATTAGTGTACCTTCTCACTACACAACATGCTGGCTGTTTGTAAGGCGGCAGTAAAACTCTTGCCTTTGAAATGGACTCCACATCACGCTGAATTGCTTTCCCCTATTTACTGCCAGAATGGATACTCAGAAACCCGGTCAGATTTTGCGCAGTATAACATATGCCAGGTACTGACCAATGAAAAATAAAGAACACCAGCTAGCCACATCGTCCAAACTCATACAGAATCTTATTCAATGGGTTCTTTCCTGGGAGTAAAGTGGCCGGAGTGTGAAGCTTGCCAAAAATTATATTTATTGCGTTGTTAGAGAACGAATGAAGATATATTTCATTTCTCTGTACATTTTCATGGTGCTGAGAGAAAATATTTAAATGGCAGGGCTTCAGGTGGTCCTACGCATAGGACGCACGAGCCACGTGGGGTTTTAAATGCCATCCTATGCTTAGGATGCACGGATGCTAAAGGTTAAACATGTACACTACAATCATGTCATGGTCCACCATACCAGCATTCAGAAAGAACAATGATGTGTTGCACCCACTGCAGGACACACATATGAAAACAGTGACTTCCAGTGCAGTAAAACTAGCTTTTAACATAATCGGCTGGCAGGCATGACTAATGACGCCTTGCATGAACGCAATGTTTATCTGTAAAAGGCACTGTATACAACTCAATAACCCATATTTACATTACTTCCTATGGGCAGAATTTCTCTGTTTAAAGGGGATTCACTTTAAGTAGAATTTTTCTGGTCCCAGCTAACAAGTGAGGAGTAACTCCTTTATTTGAGTCATGCTCACACAATAAATAAATAATTAATTTACAAAACAGTGAAATTTAGCTTACTGTTGGAGAACAGACATCAGTCTGAGCTGGAACTGAAGTTGGAGTAGTAAGGCTAGCTGAAGTGGCAGTACCAGTGCTGGTTGTAGTGGCCACCACTGTACGAGTAGGTGCCGGTGCAACATCTGTCACCACCACAGCACTAGTCATCGTGGCGGCATTAGTCGTGGTGGGCACTGGTTTGCTACATGAGGGAACTGCATTTGCTGAACCTTGTTTTTGCTGTTGCTGCTGTTTGCTGGTAACAGATTCTCCAGGCTTGCAACTCACAGTCCCACTCACACCAACAACTTCACCATTTAGCAGAATATCATCAGTCTTAGTGGATTTGTCAGCCATACATTTGACAACAGGAACTGTCCTGTAAACAAAGCATGCTTGAATTTTGGAGGGAGAAAAACTTGTACAGTATTCAGTAGTTAGTACTGGAATCTTGAATGAAAGTGGCCAATTCTGTGAGGTAAATGTAACTTCCATAAAGCTTGTTTGGATAAGAAATATATATGTTTACATTAGCTAGGTTCAACACTTGCATCACATGCTAACTCAGATTATATACCAAAACAAATATAGATTTTAGGTTCTCACAACAGTGAATATGGTTGTTATCTTCCAGGATGCAATTTTGTGTGGTCTAGAAGTAGAGTGACCTTTTAGAGAAGCTGCAACCTCCATCATTGGGTCCTCTACCACGATGATGGAAGCTGCAGCATCTTATGAAACACTGGCATACCTCTAAAGACTATGGCATCACATCCCTGAAGTCAACCATCACTGTGCTACAGCTAATTTACCTTTCATATTCTAGTTAGGAATAAACAAAACAAAATGTGGAATTATTTTAAATTGTAACTTTTGAAGAGACTTTTTCTAAGCCAGCATTTATCCTAGGTCTGTATCAGCTTACACCAACATTCATCTCAAAACAGCAGCAAACATGATAGGTAAGGATTTTCCACACTTTGAAACTAAAACTTCATTTCATAATCATTTTCACATAAACACATACACAAAGAAATGATGATGCATGGTCACACACAAAAAAATGCATCAAGATACATGTTCAGATAAACAGGCATAATTTCAAGATGTACAGGTGTTCAGACTTTTATTAACCCCACGTACAAATATACAATACACAAGGTACAATAAAAGGCAGGTTTTGCTGTGCGTCTCATTTGACACCTGAGGACTAAGAACAGTAGTGTACTCAGGTAACACAGAGACAAACCAGAACTTCCCTACAACTGTGCATGTGACTTACAACAGATTTTAATAAACAATTCCATAAAAAAGTGTCAAAATTTGCAACATGTACGTTCATTAAGCCCTTAAAAACACTGATGCTAAAATGCAGAGAAATTATGATGTACGGTGTGGCCACAAATTATGTTCATCAGTGACAGACACCATGCCTTTGGTGCAAACACAAACATACATACTTGTCTGGAGAAGAAGGTGGAGTTTGTGAAACTGTATGTAGGCTCGGGTCACTGCTCGTCCCCACATCTTTCGCTTCTCTGTCACATGACATTACAGAGGATTGAGCTTGGACAGATAGTGGAACTTGACTAGGTTGCTGAGATGGTGGTGGTGGTGGTGGTGGTGGCTGTTGTGGCTTCATCTCAGGAACAGTGGCTGCCTTAGGAATAGGAGATGCTGGTGATGTTGGACGTGGAGATGTGCAGACCACGGCACCACTGTCCTTTTCTTTTGAGTTTGTGCTTTTTGGTTTGGCAGTTCCTTTTACAACATCTGACAACCTACAATGCATAAAATAAAGCAAACGCTAATCTTAATTGCAATTACATAACATACGTGAAAGGAGAGAAAACATAACACTGAACAGAACAGTATTCAATGACGAACATTTTTAAAGAGATTCATGGATTCAATTGAATGTTAAATACCATTACTTTACTAGTAAATGCAGTTGCATATGAACACTATTTCAATAACATCAGTAATTATCACTGTAGTTCAGCACTGAAGATCAGCAAGTGTCCTGGCTACCACACAAGTGCACAAACAACAAACCAGTCTAAATAAATAGTAAGCAGTATTGTGCAACAAGAAAGAGGATATTGTGGCACAAAAAAAAAAAAAAGCTAATGTGTTCCCTCCTGCTTACCAGTACCAGCTTGAAAGCTCCACTGAAAAGATGTCAAAGGTTATGGACACAAGCACCCACAAACATGGAATCAACTGCAAATAATGGTGTATGAAGAAGGAAATACATACCTGAAAATGTTCAATGATCAATTCATTACACTAGACCATTTATGAAAAAGACTGTTTAGTGGTTTACAAGTAAACCACTAAAAAAATGTCAGGAGATACAGAGAATCGTCATGTGTGCCAATTTTACAACTACAGTCAGTGGGAGTTTGGTAAAATGCACCTACGTTGGATAAATTAACAGTAGGAAGATGTGGTTTATAGCATCCCCATAAGGAATGGTGTGACAGACCTTCCTTCAAGAAATCAGTGCTAATTATTGAAACCAACACACATGCACTTATGAGAAGCATTATTCCAGACTCACTGGTTCTTTTTTTATAAATGATAAGATGGCAGACGCGCAAGTCACACTCATCTTTGATATTCATGCACTAACCTTGTGCATTACAGCTGCCTATCTCAGTGCTACATTCTTGAAGTAGTATTCACAAAACAGCGAACATTTATAGAGACTTACAAGCTGTACATGATAATTGTCCACATTTTCAGGCATAAGTACTAAACATCTCTAATGCTAAGGTAATGGATGCAAAAGCTTTGCATACACCACACTACATTACATATATGCCTTCATGGTGTGCAATTATTTGAAACTTTGTGTGGGAAATGTAAGATTTTAAACCTTCCAGGACAACAAGGCTGCCAGATATGTGCTGCTGCTGTAACACTAACACATGGCTGGTGAATGTATACTCACAGACATGTTCTTTGGATAAGCGTATCACTGAATCTCTCTCCAGTAACACACTAGTTTATCACTTTCTTCTGCTGAAAACTGAATGATGCAACAACTACACCTTCATACATTATTCCAGCCAAATCACTATTCTGGAACAGCGATGTCATGTGCTCATGCTTTCAGCAGTCACTGAACATGTGCACAGTAACTGAATGTCAACAGATGAAGAAAAGTGAACTTACAGCTTGCAAAGAAGTGTTTGTCAGAAGCAGTAATAACTTTGACATGGAAAGGTAAATGGCCTGTTGCTAGCAGTGGGGGACCATTCACTTTTCCATTTCTCCACTGTGGGCATGCAAATGACCATAATGTTGCTCTAAAACTGTCACATTTAGCAATTTGAACCTGAAGGCATCTGTACTTATTGTTAAGGAATTTCCAATCTCTCATGTAACAAACTACAAGTAATTACAAAATGTAACATTAGATTCTGCAATGTTGGTATATGCTATATCACACAAGCTGCTTAATGGGTTCAAGACTAGGGACCTACACTTAAGGAAAATGCCTTCAGCCTTCTCAGTCAACTAGCAACTACACCTACTGAAGCATCCATGATGGCCACTGCTTTGGTGCACATTATGCCAAAATGCCCATACTTTTCACAGCATGATTTTTCTCTTCTTTGTATACAAATTTTTAGAAGATACTTTCGCCCAATCTGCACTTTCAATACCATGATTTATATATCCCTCCAGAATGTTCCAAATTTTCTAACACTTTCATTTTTATCCTATTTTATCCTTTTAAACAAAGGACAAAAAGGAGGATGGATGAGTTCATTCAACCACTGTGTCAAAAATTCTTTCACACTCTGAAACACCAAACCCATTCACTACAGCATTTAAAGGTCCATCGAAAAACATGAAGATAACTTCCTTACTTTCAACTGCAACTACTCTGCACAACACCTAAGGAAAAAGTCATCTCCCCACAGAAAAAGTTTTGAACTCTATGCATGCTAGACTTTTAATATACTTTATGTAACGACTGTAGGAGGCACAGAGTTGTATTACAGTTAATTATTTGAACAATGTTCCTCATTAAAACGGGTCTCACGTCAGCATTATCTTTGTTTATTACCTTGATGCTTTGAAACATGTCTCCTACTATTATCGAAACAAGTAAAACCAACAAAAAGGTACTCAAAATTGTGCATACTTTAGAATAAATTTACTGCAGGAGGAATTCTTGTTTTGTTTCTCAAATTCAGCAGGGCCCCTCACTGAATTTTCAAAGCCTGTGGTTTCCTCCATTTAAATTTCTCCACTTGTGCATTTAAAACCACCATTCACAGAAATATTTAACACAGATTCCACTGCATCATGGGATTTCTAACCATTTTTGTCAGCATACAGTGACACATTCCAATCTTGTTACATTTCTTCAGCAGCAAGTTCCCGCAGAGTTCATAAATAATTGTGTGAAATGCCACTGTCCCTAAGTCCTCGTTTTGTTACTACAGTCAACATTATCTGCATCACGTTTGCATAGTACTGAAAGTGTAACTTATAAATGTAACTGTAACAAACTTATCTCAACCTAAAATGTGTGTGGAATGTGCAAGTCCGCTAATCACCTATGATGTGTCTGAAGCATAGTCATGTACATGTACACAGTCACCAACACACAGCTTTCAAGGTCACTGTGGTACACCAGCAAACATCAGGCTCCCTGAACAGCACATCAGCATTTAACTGCTGAACTAGAAGCCAGTTTCAGTCCAAATTGCAATGGAAACATGGGGGCCATGTGAAAATTTCTAGAATTTGTGAATCATGAAAAATGTTATCATGTTTATGCACATTAGCCCCCTCATTTATCTGAAGTTTTGTGTAATTATGCAACATCTTAGTAGACACCCTACCTGTACACAGATTTTAAAGTACTGTAGTCACCTAAGCAACCACAAATGGACAGCAATAAAATCACACAATCATCCCCTTGTTTGATGACAAGCCAGTATCATCAAGTGAAGTAACATATTTTGCCTCAAAATTACACAAAGGCAGCACCTCAACGTGGTCCACAAAACAAACAGAACATACATGAAGCACAGCATGCACTATTTTAGTTCACTTTCAGGTGATGAACAATTTCATTTCCTGCACCATGCATCCACAACATGTTCTACAGATTTCCAAGCGTTTACAGTACAGTGCTGATTCTCAGTGCCAGATATCAATACTGAACCACATTTTGCAAATTGCCTCAATTCTTCCTAGACTCTTATTAAGACCACAAATTTCCACACAGCTGATACACAATAAAGATGACAGATGATCACACCTAGTTAAACGGCCAAAATGACGATCTTTTGGACATTCATTTCTCTGAATCAACACCAATATTGTTTTTATTAACAGGCACTAAGGGAAAGACTACACAATTTTGCTGCTACTCCATTAAATGCTCTAGCCTTCTGCATCAACATAAATGCATTCATGAGGGCTCTCAGGGTGTCAACCAACCAATGCCCTTCTAAATCTATTTTATGGAGAGTTCTATGCCTGAAACCCTCAGATGTGTTTTTCTTCGGATGATGACTTGTTCATCCTGACAAAATGTTACACCGAGCAGCAAATCTACTGTACTACATTCACAAGCAATGCCTAGTACTAACTCACCTATTTTCCCAATGAGAACTTGAACTGTCCACCTGCACAGTTTCAACTGGAGGACTACTCTTGGCACTCACACCAACTCCTCCTTCCAAACCTGGCAATGGGGGAAAGGCAGTGGCCTCTAGATCAAACTGTAATCCCTTTGAGGAATTTGTTCCAGTGCTGTCCCTGTTTAGGGGCAGGGGACTACCACCTGAGGTAGGTTTGCCACTCCCCATCATGGATGACGCTCTTCCAGGACCAATCACCTCATCCTCCTTTCTCCTCCGCCGATGTCTACAAAGTCAACAGCGGAGAAATCAGCCGACCTCACCAAATGCAGCAACATGAACAGGATCAAACATGTGTGTTACAGGCAAGGCTCCGGCATTTGTAGGTTTGGTCCCGCATCTTTTACTGTCACTGTTTCTCCCGAAGTGAGATTATGCACAGTACTAGCCACCAACCAAGTATGTTGATGCACGCTACATAGTTACCACATTGCCTCCATGTAAGTTTGTAGCTATCCACATCATGCAGTTCCACTCCAAAGCATATATGTACACACATACACACAACACCTCTAATAACCTAACGGCATTCAAGTAGCAATCATCACAAGCAATTTAAAGTTTACAACACAATGAAAACAAAATACACCTTACAGAAGACCTCGATACACAACTTTCCCTCAGGAGTAATTCAGTGAAGATACAGGGATGTGCAACTCAGTTTAATATACAAGAGAATCAAACTTGCAAATCCAAACTTAAAGAAACACCACCACAACAAAGAACGACAACACTCCAAAGCAATGAACAGATGGTACAGTAAGTACATTCTAGTCATTTGAAATCCAGCCACCAAAATCAGCTATTTATAAAATATACAAATCAAAACTATCCCCTACAACAGAGTTCTGTGCTCACAAATATGTACAAAGATGGACCATTAGGAAAAAAGTGAAAAGCACATTTTCATAAATAATAAAACTATTAAGGTGTGGGTATACTTGCTAATACTGTAAACACATCAGCTTTGAATTGCAACATCATATGACATAAGGCAAACTTGGTGTATCTACATAGGCAATGAAGACAGCTTCCATTTATTCCCTTTTATCACTTATAATTTCATTTGTGAAATGAAAAACCAAAGATGACGACAAGAGGCTAAATGTTTTAAAATGTGATATTCCAGTGAAACTGTCAGTCACATTTCATCTCCAGTTTTACATACAGGAACAATAACACACATGTTCATGTTCTGGTAATCACACGAGGTCTGGTAAAAAGTACCGGAACTGGATTTGCATCTCAGTTCAACCGCACCATGCAAAGATGTACTAGTAATGACAATTTCAACACATTCCATTTATTCAGCTGTCTACGGCCAACGTTCTTTCCATGTATCTATTCAACCAATCCCGAGAGCATAAAACAAAAAACAATTCAATTGTGTGCGAAGAATAAGCATCCTTCTATCAGCAGTGATTGGTCACATGGTAAAATAACATTTCCAAAGATATGTAACTATTCACTTTGAACCAATTTGTTTCATTACTACTAACACAAGAACAGAAAGAAATCTGCTTGTCTGTGACTTCTGGCCTGCTTCAATGTGCATAAATAAATTAAAAATTCCTAAAATATACAGCAGGTAAAGAAACGTGAGTCTGGAATTATAAACTTGACACCAGGCAGTATAGGTACTAAGAAAATCCTTTTCATCACCATGACTGCAACATACATGCAAAGTGCACAGCAAAACCATAATGATGTGAATGGTTTAGTTTCATTATGGGGAGGCTATGCACCATACATGTGTTCCACAAAATTATACTGAAATCTGTGTAGTAGGGTTGAGACATTTCCACAGTGAGGTGCACCGTAAATGTCAGCGTAAGAATTTGCTGAGCAGTAAATTTACCATAAAACTGCACATGCCCACTCTGCATAGATTGTGCAGCCAGTATTCAGCACATTCATAACAAAACATAAATATGTGCCTATTACCTTCATCATGCAACTATCTGTCCATCTGTCCACATATAATAGGATCATATGCACTGTTGGGTACATTATCAACAAGGCAAAGGTAAAACTGTCCCTGTGGTTAATTAAGCACCATCGCATGAAGGCATATAGGGGAGTGGAGATATAGCTCCATGCATTCTGAACTTGAGCACTAGATGGATGTGAGTGATCAACTTCATGCCCTGGTGGCTTAGCCTTGGAAACAGCCCCAAGTAGCTACTGAACAGGAAGCTGGGTAGGCCCCACAGCCAGCCTGAACACTTTTAAGTAAAAAATCTCATGTATCTGACAGGAATCGAGACCTAATTCCTTGAGTTGTCCAGTTTGCAGCCTAGTCACTGTACTGAGTGAGCTATAGCAGATCCTAAGTTTCAGTGTACAACTCTTTGTCTAAGTTCAGTCAAACTTCTTGCACTAGCAGCCACATCAGGTGGCTGAACAATGAGTAGACCAACATTTTGAAAACCATCTCTGTTTTTGTCAGTTCCCCAATTACGGGAATGGAGAGTGTTCTCAAAATTCTTGTTTACTTGCCATTCACCCGCCTGATGCAGCTGCTGGCCTGAGAATTCAAGTCACCACGAAAGATGGAGATTATACATTACAAGAAAATGGCACTCTATTTCATCTCCAAGTTACCAAGAAGAAATTTTCACTGATGTTTACACTACACATACTACGCTACAAATATAAAATATACTGGAGAATTTACAGTCCCTCAACTCCTGTTCACTTCAGATGAGGCTACACATGAAGCCAAAAAGCCAAGGCCATGCATATACAGAAAAGTAACATAACATAAATTTCAGAAGATCTATGAATATCAGTACAGAAATCAAGCACTTATACCTTAGGAATAATGCAAACAGTGACATATCCTTTGGTAAGAAGATTTAAGAACACAAGTTTAAACACTGAATCTGGGCAGACTTCCTGTCTTACATTCATGCACTTTCATTACCCAGGCAGTACATACCGTATTTACCGAAATACAAGACTCCTCCCCTGCTAAATATTCAGACAATGCCCATATAAAATGTATTTAACTTTGTGTGCAACTGCAAGGTGACCCCCACTTCTCAAATGGGGTATTAGGAAAAAATTCCCATCTTTTACACAGGTAAATACAGAACAAATTCCCATCTTATATTCAGGTAAATACAGAACATAAATTGTTAACAGTGTCATGATGAAATGGCACATTGTGAATAATTATCCAGTGCTTGGCTTGGATGTCTGCTGTCAACTATAAGGCTGTTTTGATATCTAGTAACTTAGTGGCTGAAATATACAGTAACTACAAATTCTTACATGGTAGCAGGAAGGTGTGACCTGGAATTCATGCGTAACGCTCGAGAACCTTCGTTATTTGTGATTACTGTATGCTGGTTAAAAAACATCACATAGTGACATTCACACATGGTAGCCAAGAGCTACCACATCCTCAAATTCCATGTTTTACACAAACTATTTAATATGAACACCACTAAATTAAATTATGAGATGACAAGGCAGTATGTGCTATTTATGTCTAGAAATGTTTGTAAAGAAAGTTTTTTATTCATGCTTTGCAAAATCAGCAAACCCTGACAATGTACAAAGAATCTCTAAGCAACAAGTTTGAAATGGACCCATATTCTGGGACAGGATGCTGCATATTATGTCATTAAGTCTTGGAGGAACAGAAAAGTACAGCCCTTTGCAACATCTGTAAATTTCTCCCACACTACAAGGCATTAAAGGCAGGTCTCATTTTATATCAGGGTTATATTCCTGAAAAATACTGCACAAATAAAAAACAAACAGATCAAGTATGAAACTCCCACTTCAAACAATTTACTTTCTAGTGGTTAGGGGATTTATAACCTTTTCCTATATTGTGTATACCTATAAGATATATATCGTACACAGACATGTATAGTATATAATGTATTGTACATAGAGAACATGCACATTTCTATAGTGTGTGTGTGTGTGTGTGTGTGTGTATATAAAACAATAAACTAGTAAGAGGCTCACATCCAGTTTTTGATACTTTTCATTCCATTACGACTGGGGTAATCTTGCTATACAAAAACAGAGGTCCGGGTCACACACTTTTCACGTAAAAGTAAGAATTCAAAAATCCTTCTTTCATTCAGTATTTCAGAATAACATGTCAGAGATTCCAAAACATGATATGCAAGCAGTACATTCACCTTTATCAAGTCAGGTTATTACATCTAATTTCTCCTTAATACTGTTTCACCAATTTTTGACTGGGATTGAACTAGGCGATGTGGATTTATGTTCCCCAGCCATTTTTGGTAAGAAAGGCCAGTACTATTGCAGGGAACAAAATGAGCAACACACTACATCACCGATGTATTCAATCTAACATACAAATGATGGCATGCACGTGAATCACTTTCTGATAGCCTCATACAGATAATCCACGTGACCACTATCATGTATGCCAAACCATTGCAAACAAAAAATTACCACATAAATTCGAGCAGTATAATTTTTAATTGGCATTAACATGAAATCGCGTAAAACTGACTTGCATAAAAAGAGACCTGCCCATACATCTGGAGGTTGGGATCTGCGAAGGCTGTGAGCATCCCAAATCTCACAATGCATTTGTTCCATTCATATATTTCAGTCACATTCTGTAAAAATAAGAGCAAGAAAATGGTAATAATAAAAATTAAAAGTAAATATTACCTTGGAGGCATGGGTTCCTTGTTAGCCACAGTTTCCCTTGACTGTCGGTAGGAATTGTCATCACTATCCGAGCGTTGAGGGGGGCCACAAGGAGTACTCTGACTAGGTCCAGTGCTGCTTGGGTCACTGCTGTCCTGTAGCACTGGGGGATGATGCGTCTTGGAATGACTGTCTGCAGTTACTCCAGCAATGGGCTGCTGGGGGGGTACTTTACATACAACGGTACTACTGCTCACGCTCTTGGGAACAGCCACTGCACCACTAACATTCCCTGTTCCTCCTAGATGGTGATATGAATGTGAAGAGCTGGAGTGTCTCACCAAGCCGGTACTGTTGTCTGTTAAACTTCCACGATCACCACCAGGCTGGTTTCGTTTGTTTCTGTAGAAAAGAACACTACCACTACCTTAACTGCCCACACTGCCACCAGGAAGACATTCTCAACCAGCAATCTCAAAACCACTGTCAATTTGCAATTTGTCATTGCTGATTGCTTCACATATTATTACAGGTGCAAAAACAACTTTTCAATCTCTGCCCAATTTTTCAACTTAATCTGTTCACAATGCAAACACTGTCCATAGTGGCATGATCTTGCAAATACAGCACTGAAAGTTAGGTTTCACACAAGGCAAGGAATTTGTAACTTGCCCACGGACTACTAGATTCACAAAAAGAATGTTGGACTTGATACTCAAGAAGAACTCTGCTCCAAAGAGTCAAATACTATACAGTGTACTCTCAATTATCAGGGGTAAGTGTGGAGAGGTGGGTGCATGGATAATTGAGAAATGTGGATAATTCAATGCATATACTTCATCGAAGCACAAAGCAAAAAAATAAAACTGTAATTTATTTATTAGAAATAAAATACACAATTTACAAGCAGACACATACATAAAGTCTCTGCTTTTTGTTTGTATTGATGATTTTGTTTGAACACTTGATGCTGTATCACTCTTATTGCTCACCTTCATCATTAGCCATTAGCACTTATGGTCATGCATGGATAATTGAAGAGTACACTGTATTTTCACAGACCTCACTAACCATGTCACAAAATTACTTCACACTCTGCAGACTGCAATTTGCACCATATAATTTAAGACCACTGTTGTTTTATCAGTTTGTGATTCACACGAGGTTGACAGCCACTGCTTTAGAGGACATATAAGTTATTCCCACAAACATCTGTTACAGTTATAGCCTGCCACAGAATAAAGAATGAGACTGCACAAGATTATTATTGTAGAGGAGCCATATTCAAGTTCCAAACTCAAGAAACCTCCTGTGGCAGGGTACAAATAATGCCTCCTTTTCTCCTGGTTCTCAATCTAACCCACACAGAGCTTATTAAAAAAGAGTTCAGAAACAACAATATACACTGAATAAACAACATAAATGACTCAATGCCAAATGAAAGAACAAACAGTAAAAGAAAATTAACCATGTTCAATACATGCTTCAGTCGCACTCTTAACAGAAGACTAAAAACAGAATAAAACTATTTCAATTTGTGGCACAGTGTGTGTTTGGAAGACTACTGATGACTGTAATATACAGTCCAAAACAGACAGCGTTCCTTTCATTTAATTGTCTCAAACAGCTTAGTGCTGACTGAGAAAATTTATGGGTATAAATGTATTTCACTTATCACTGCAGTTTCTGTCCAACCACATTCTCACTCCAATACACATTTACCAAGTTATACCTAAGATGCAAACAGAAATACATGCCAGACCTCATGGAAAGTGACTGTTAAAATTAGTCTGATTTAAATGAAAGAGGCTTGGCAATTTTCCATAAAATTCTCCAACATCAGATTTCATGACAATCTGTCCAGCTGCTCTCAAGCTGTTACATGTGCAGAGACAGACACAACAGTTCATAAACAATCTTCTGGACATCAATGTGCCGAAAAACAGTTACCACTATTAATAAATATATCAACAAGTAGTCACAATTCATTATCTGCTAATAATTCCTTATTTATTTCAACAGAGGTATCACCAGATACTGCTATCTGGGCACGACATTACTACTTCTGACACACTTGCTCTTAGGAGCCATCAGTATATACAGGGTTATTCATAAGTCCCTCCGGAACTTCCGAACTCGACTGCGCAACAACCAAGACAGACACAGCAGAAAGGAGCATATCAATAGGTAGA
>JGI20166J26741_11488917_pt1 | contig 25655 bp, 20 predicted proteins | sample TergutCu122P5_FD_26741 | JGI IMG/M metagenome (IMG submission 26741)
GGCGGCGGCCCGCAGGTTGGCGCGGGCCATGACGTTCGTGTAGACGTTGTCGTCGACGAGCGCCGAGTACTCGTCCGGGCCCGTCACATAGTGGATGTGGAACGCCCCGTCGTCACCCCAGAATCCCAGCGAGGCCCACATTCGTGCGGTCTCGGCCAGCAGTTCGGCCCCGCCCGACGTCATGACGTCTTCGTCGCCGGTGGCCCAGGCGTACTGGGCCAGCGCGTGGGCGACATCCGCATCGATGTGGTACTGCGCCGTGCCGGCCGGATAGTAGGCCGACGCCTCGCGCCCGTTGATCGTGCGCCACGGGAACAGGGCTCCCTGCAGGCTGAGCTCGGCGGCCCGCTCGCGCGCCTGCGGCAGCGTGGACAGCCGGAAGCCCAGCGCCGCCCGGGCAGCCGCCGGACAGGTATACGTCAGGAAGGGCAGGACGTAGCCCTCCATGTCCCAGAAGTAGTGGCCGTCATAGCCGGATCCGCTGACCCCCTTGGCCGACACCCCCAACCCGTCCGCGCGCCCCGCCGCCTGGATGGCCTGGAACAGGCTCCAGCGCACGGCCTGCTGCAGCGCCGGGTCGTCCACCTCGATGTCCGCGACGGCCCAGAAGTCGGCGAGCCAAGCCTTCTGCTCGCCCACCAGCGCGTCCCAGCCCGCGGCCTGGGCCTCGTCCAATTCGACGCCCGCCTGGCGGACGACCGGATCCATGTCCTCGCCGTCGCCCGTGAGATACCACGCCAGCACCGTCAGCTTGAGCGTCTCATCCTCGGCCAACCGCACGGTCCACACGGCCTCCGAGCCGGCCTCGCCGACCGTCAGGGCCGGCGCCGGGGCTCCCGCCACGCGCTGGTCGACGACGCACACGAGCCGGCGCCCCGCCCGCAGCGTGCGCACAGCGAGCGTGGCCCGGTGCTCGTCGGCCGAGCAACGCTCGACGGCGATGGCCGGATCGTCCAGCACCGTGCCGCTGCGCGGGTCGTGCCCCTGCGACCCCACCGGATCGTGCTGCGCCCACGCCAGCGTCTGCCGCACCTCGACCTCGCCCGCCTGCGCCGGGGTCACCTCGATCACAGACGCGATCAGGCCGCGCCGCTTGAAGGACACGAGGCTGGTCGAGTGCACCTGCACCGGACCGGACGCGGTCTGCCAGGTCGTCTGGCGGCTCAGCAGCCCGGACGCCATGTCGAGCTCGCGCCTCTGGTCGACCGGTTGTCCCCCGCCCACGCGGTGGCCGTCGAACGCCAGCCGAAGCGACGGCACCGGCGCCGGCTGGATCGCCTGACCCAGACGAGCCAACCCGAAGGCGTCTTCGGGGTACTTGATGCGCCACGTTTCGTAGAAGCCGTTGACGAAGCAGGCCGGGCGGGGATCGTCCTCGGCCCGCACGCCGCGCAGCCCGACAAACCCGTTGCCCAGGGCGAACATCGTCTCCGCCCTCAGCGTCGCGCCAGACGTCGTCTCGATCAGGCGCCACGGGTCGGTGGGATAGGCATCGCGGTTCAGTGCTGCGCCCATTGCACGCCTCCTTCGCGCTTCACGCGAATATCGTACCCACTTCGCCGGTAACGAAATGATAACGCTTGCAGCAAGCGCTTGCACAGCCTCCCCCACCGTGCTAGTTTCAAGGTGTCACGCCCGACGGATGCCACAGATGACTTCGGCGGGGTTATTTGCAAGCAAGGAGGAACACATGCGCAGTCTGCAACGCCGGCCCATCGGCATCGCAGCTCTCATGGTATCGGGCGCGTTGGCCCTCGCCGGGTGCGCGCCTGGCACGGCGGGGTCCGGCTCGTCCAGCACGGCAAGCTCGTCCAGCACGACGAGCTCGTCCGCGCCCGTCACGTCTTCGACGAGCACGACCAGCGCTGCCGCCACCGTGACCATCTACGGCACCCCGGTCGACACCGAGGGCCAGCAGTGGGAGAACTCGTGGAAGGCCTGGGCGGCCGCCAACAACATCACCATCCAATACACGGGCGACCGTGACTTCGCGGCCAACATCTCGACAAAGATCCAGGGCGGCGCGGTGCCCGACATCGCGGTCTTCCCGCAGCCTGGCCTGATGAAGGCCGCCATCCAGACCGGCAAGGCCGTCGAGCTCGGCGCCGACGCCCTGGCCAACGTCAAGAAGAACTTCACCGCCAGTTGGCAGTCCTACGGGACCGTCGACGGCAAGCAGTACGCCGTGCCGCTGGACGCCAGCGCCAAGGGCTACATCTGGTACCAGCCATCGCAGTTCACCAGCTGGGGCGCCTCGGTGCCCAAGAGCTGGGACGAATTGATGACCCTGACGTCGACGATCCAGTCCAAGACGGGCAAGGCGCCGTGGTGCGTCGGCTTCGGCTCCGGCGGATCGGCCGACGGCTGGCCGGCCACCGACCAGATCGCCGAGTACGTGCTGTCGGCTGACGGCACCGATTTCTACAACCAGTGGGTCGCCGGCACCGTCAAGTTCACCGATCCGAAGATCGCGGACGCCTTCAACGCGCTTGGCAAGATCTGGTTCGACGACAAGTATGTGAACGCCGGCTTCGGCGACCACAAGACGATCGGCACGACGCAGTTCGGCGACGTGGCCGCTCCTCTGGCCAACGGCACCTGCGCCCTGACCAACCAGGCGACGTTCCTCGAGGGCTCGCTCTCGAGCACGAAGACCGCGGCCGGTGCTGCCCCCAAGGTGGCCCCGACCGGCGACGTCTGGGCCTTCATGATGCCTCCTGTGGCCGGCACCGCGTCGGTCATGGGCGGCGGCGACTTCGCGGTTGCGTTCAGCAACAGTGACGCCGTGCAGAAGGTCATGGCCTACCTGGCCAGCGGTGACTACGCCAACAGCCTGATCACGGTTCCCAACGCCTCGTTCATCACCGCCAATCAGGGCGTGGACGTCACGAAGGAAGCCGACCCGCTGCTGGCCGACGCCATCAAGACGCTCACTAACCCGTCAGCCAACTTCGCCTTCGGCGCCGGCGACACGATGCCGTCCGTCGTGCAGGCCGCCTGGTGGAAGGGCGTCATGGATTGGATCGGCGGAGCCGACCTGACGACGGTCCTGAACAACATTCAGGCCGCCTGGGCCAACGCCTGATCGATGAGACCTAGCGGGGGTGCCTGGGCATACCGGCACCCCCGCGGGGGTTCTTTGGCCGGTCGATGCTGACCGTCCGAAAGGAGCTGACGTGCAGCGATTCGTCAGTTGGCTGTCCACCCAATCGCACCTGCTGCAGATACCGATCGTCCTGGTGGCCTTCGCCGTTCTCATCGGGCTGATCGTCCTGGCCATCGAGGTGCTGCCGCGACCGGGCACCGGCTACTCGTACCTGCGTTTCGGCATCGCCGTCGCGGTGCCGGTCGCGATCTTCGCGCTGCTCGGACTGAACACCCACGTCTGGTGGCTGTACCTGGTGGCGGCCGCCCTGGGCGCGGTCCTTTACCTGCTCGACCGGCGCAGCCAGGCGCAAGGCCGGGGCGCCGGGCGGATCCTGCAACTGATGTTCTTCTGCACACCGGGCTTCGCGCTGCTGATCGTCGGCGTCTTGTACCCGACGATTCGCACGATCATCTCGGCGTTCTTCAACAAGGACGGCAGCCAATTCGTCGGGCTGGCCAACTTCGCCTGGGTCTTCCAGGAAAACAGCGGGACGGGCGGTCTGACCGCCCTGATCAACACGATCGTCTGGGTGGTGTTCGCGCCGGTGATCGCGACGGCGATCGGCTTGCTGTACGCCGTCTGGGTCGACCGGGCCCGCGGTGAGAAGGTGCTGAAAAGCCTTGTCTTCATGCCGATGGCGATTTCGCTGGTCGGTGCGTCCGTCATCTTCAAGTTCCTGTACGACTACCGCCAGGGCAACCAACTGGGACTGCTGAACCAAATCGTCATTTGGCTCGGCGGCACGCCCGTCAATTGGCTGAACGTCCACCCACTGAACGTCGCGCTGCTGATCATCATCCTGATCTGGTCGCAGACCGGTTTCGCGATGGTGATCCTCTCGGCCGCGATCAAGGGCGTCCCCGAAGAACTGAACGAAGCGGCGCAACTGGACGGCGCCAACGGTTTCCAGCGCTTCATGAACGTGACGATTCCGTCCATCAAACCGACGATCATCGTCGTGTGGGTGACGATTTCGATTTCGGCCCTGAAGGTGTACGACATCGTCGCCACGACGACGGGCGGTTACCAGGGCACGACGGTGCTGGGCTATGAAATGGTCAAGCAGTTCCAGTTCCTGCCCCCGCAATCCGGGCACTCGGCCGCGCTGGCCGTGATCCTGTTCGTCCTGGTGACGCCGTTCATCGTCTACAACACGCGCAACCTGCGGCGGGAGAGGAGCGGGGCATGAGCCAGCCGGCCAACATCGCGCCCGTCGACCGCCCCGCCCCTGCGGGCGAAAGAGCGGTGGGCAAGGCGCTGCGCCGCACCCACCTGAAGCTGACCAGCCCGTGGGCGACGGCGGGCGCCGTCGTCCTGGCCGTCATCTGGACGATCCCGACCTTCGGCCTGTTGGTGTCGAGCTTCCGGCCGGCCTCCGACATCACGACCAGCGGCTGGTGGACGGTGTTCGCCCACCCGATCGCCGCCATCGAATCGTTGACGCTGGGCAACTACCAGGCGGCCCTGACGACGAATACGACGGTCACCATTCCGCAGGCGATCCTGAATTCGATCACCATCACGGTACCGGCGGCGATATTCCCCATCGTGATCGCGCTCTTGATGGCCTACGCGTTCGCCTGGATGGACTTCCCGGGCCGCGACTGGCTCTTCATCGGCGTTTTCGCGCTGCAGGTGGTCCCGCTCCAGATGCTGCTCGTCCCGCTGCTGAAGATGTACGGCGGCGGCCTGGCCGTAGCCGGCACGCAGATCTTCCCCGGCCTGAGCCAGGCGTCGATGAACGACGGGTTCGCGGCCATTTGGGTGACGCACACCATCGCGGCCCTGCCGCTGGCGACGTTCATGCTGCACAACTCGCTGTCGGCAATTCCGAACGAATTGATGGAGGCCGCCCGGATCGACGGCGCCGGGCACGGCCAGATCCTGACGCGCATCGCGTTGCCGCTGGCCATTCCGACGATCGCCAGCTACGCGATATTCCAATTCCTGTGGGTGTGGAACGACCTGCTGGTGGCCACGATATTCTCGTCCGGCCAGAACGCCCCGATGACGAAACTGATGGTTACGCTGTCCGGCACGTGGGGACAGAAATGGTACCTGTTGACGGCCGGCACGTTCCTTGGCATCATCGTTCCGCTGATCGTCTTCTTCGCTCTGCAGCGGTTCTTCGTCCGCGGCCTGCTCGCGGGGGCCACCAAGGGATGACCAACGGTGCCGGGAATCTAGACTGAGGACTGCCATGTCACCGCATATCAAGGACGTCGCCACCGCCGCCGGGGTATCGGTGTCGACGGTGTCGCGCGCGCTGCGCGGCCTGCCCAGCGTCAAACCGGCCACGATGGAACTGGTGCAGGACACCGCCGAGAAGCTGGGTTATGTGCCGTCGGCCGCCGCTGCCGCCATCGCCACCGGCCGCACGCGCGCCGTCAACGTGGTCGTTCCGGCCATCGCCACATGGTTCTTCTCGTCGGTGCTCGAGGGCGTCGACTCCGAGCTGCGCGCCGCCGGCTACGACATGGCGCTGTTCGACCTGGGATACACCGGCACCGAGCGCGAGCGCGTTTTCCACCGCTCGATCCTGCGGCATCGCGGGGATGCCGTCCTCGCACTGTGCATCGACTTTTCCGAGGCCGAACGCCAGGAGTTGCGGGCCACGGACCTGCCGACGATCGTCGTCGGCAACCCGGTCAGCGGCCTGCGGTTCGTCGGCATCGACGAGGTGGCCGCCGCCCGGATGGCCACGGAGCACCTGATCGCGCTGGGGCACCGCGACATCCTGCACCTGTCGGGCGGCGACGAGGTGACGCTTGGCCTCAACGTCCGCGTGCCGGCCGACCGGCTGGCCGGCTTCAAGGATGCGCTGACCGCCGCCGGCATACCGCTCGACCCGTCGCGCGTGCGGTTGGGGCGCTTCACGGCCGAGGCGTCACGAGCCGTCATGGACGACATCCTGGACGGACCGGGCCCCGTCCCGACGGCCGTTTTCGCGGCGTCCGACGAGATGGCGATGGGCGCCCTGATGTCGATATACCATCACCGGCTGCGCGTGCCCGACGACATCTCGGTGATCGGCATCGACGACCACAAGTTGTCGGCTCCGTTCGGCCTGACGACGATCGCCCAGCACCCGATCGAGCAGGGTGCCGCGGCCGCCCGGATCATTCTGGACGAGCTACGCGGCCGTCCGGCTCACCAGGGATCGCTGCTGCTTCCTGTGACACTGATCGATCGGGGGAGTACGGCGACGCCGGCGGCGGGGTTGGTCCGTAATAGCCGCTAGGCACAGCCGGCGGCGGGGTTGGTCCGTAATAGCCGGAAGGCACAGCCGGCGGCGGGGTTGGTCCGTAATAGCCGAAAGGCATATCCGGCGGCGGTGTTGGTCCGTAATAGCCGAAAGGCATGGGCGGCGGTAGCGCCGGCACGTCGTCCGCCGCGAAGAATGCCTGTGATTGCGGAAGCCAGATCAGCACGACCGAGACGATCAGCATCAAGACCGGCACGCCGATCCCGATCAAATAGCTCCCGCCGAACCCGAGCAAATCCTGGGACCTCGCCACAGGAGGCACCAGAGAGGCCCCCGACAGCAGCGCCGGTATCCCGATCACGACGGTATAGACGATCCGGCTCCACCGCCGGCGTGTCAGCATGAGGCCGCCAAATATGCCGAGGAACGCACCCGGGCCCACGAGTGCGAGCGCCATCAGAAGACCGAACGCACCGACGGCACTGTCGGTCTGTTGGGATTCCTGTCTGGTCGTCACAATGGAGAAGATTATAAGGAAGACGCTCCCAAGGACCAGCGGGATGGTGACCAGCCCTATCAACACGGCCGCGACAACCATGGTTGTGGGCCAGGGACGACGTCGCATGAGTCGAGCATAGTCCACACCGGGGTCGTGGCGTGGCAGTGTAGCGTGATGTCAACGACAAGAGCCGAGGCATGATGTCGAGGAGGGCCATGGGCACGGACCGTTCCGCCGTCATTCCCCCGATGACGCCAGACGACGCGGTGCCCCAAGATCCGCCGCCGCCGATCCGCGGCATGCGGCGGCTGATGATCTGGAACGTGCCCGCCAACTTCGTGGTCTTCATGATCTGGGGCGCGCTGCCGACGGTCATGCTGCCGCAGCAGTTGGCCGTCATGAACCCCGACGAGAAGGTGCGGAACTTCGGGCTGGTGTCGACGTTCGGCGCTGTCGCCGCGCTGATCGCGCAACCGTTGGCCGGTGTCATCTCCGATCGCACGCGGTCGCGTTTCGGACGGCGCGCGCCCTGGATGGTGCTCGGCGCCCTGGCCGGTGGCCTCGCGCTGATCGGGCTGGGGTTGTCGAATTCCCTGTGGGGCATCGGTCTCGCCTGGGTGCTGGTGCAGACGTGCTACAACTTCGCCCAGGGGCCGCTGTCGGCGATCATGCCCGACCGCGTGCCCCACACCCGGCGCGGCACCTTCTCGACGCTGACGGGCATGGGGCTGCTGCTGGGCAACGTCGGCGGCTACGTGATCGGCGCCAGCTTTCTCAACAGCCTGCGGCTGGGCTATGTGATATTCGCGATCGTCACGCTGCTGGTGATGGTGGTGTTCAACCTGACGAATCCTGACTATTCGTCGGCCGACGCCCAGTTGCCGCGTTTCGATTTGCGGGAATTTCTGAAAACGTTCTGGGTCAGTCCGCGCGAGCACCCCGATTTCACGTGGGCCTTCATCGGGCGTCTGCTGCTTTACATCGGTTATTACGTCGTCACGGGGTATCAGCTGTACGTGTTGACGGACTACCTGCACGTGGCCAACCCGGACACCGAGATCATGATCCTGAGCGTGATCATGGCCGTCGGCTTGTTGATCACGATCGTTCCGTCGGGGCCGTGGTCCGACCGCCTCGGCCGCCGCAAGCCGTTCGTCTTCGCGTCGTCGATGACGCTCGGAATCGCGATGGTGATCCCGTGGGCGTCGCCGACGATCTACGCCTGGATGGCCATGACGTTCATCGGCGCGATGGGCTTCGGCATGTACCAGTCGGTCGACACCGCCCTGATGAGCGAGGTGCTGCCGAACCCGGACGACTACGCCAAGGATCTGGGCGTGATCAACATCGCGGCCACGTTCCCGCAGATCATCGCGCCCGGCGTCGGCAGCCTGCTCGTGACGCACCTGGGCTACGCCGCGCTGTTCCCGTGCGGGATCATCTTCAGCGTGCTCGGCGCGGTTTCGGTATTCAGAATCAAGTCCGTGCGATGAACCGGAGGACGACATGACAACCCATGGCGAACTGATTTCCCAGATGACACCAGAAGAAAAGGTATCGCTGGTGATCGGGGCCGACAATTGGCACACGACGGCGATCGAACGGCTCGGCATACCGGCCGTCACGATGGCGGACGGCCCGAACGGCGTGCGCAAGGAATTGCCGGACGGCGCGCTGGGCGTGTCCGAATCCGAGCCGGCCACCTGTTTCCCGCCGGCGGTGGCCCTTGGTTGCGCGTTCGACGAGTCGCTCGCCGAAGAAATGGGCCAGGCGATGGGTGACGAGGCGGCGGCCCAGGGCGTCGACGTTTTGCTGGCGCCGGCCATCAATATCAAGCGCTCGCCACTGTGTGGGCGCAATTTCGAGTATTTCTCGGAGGATCCGCTGATCGCCGGACGCCTGGGCGCGGCCGTCATCCGGGGCATTCAGACGGCCGGCGTCAGCACGTCGCTGAAGCACTTCGCCGTCAACAACCAGGAAACCGACCGGTTGCGCGTCAGCGCCGACGTCGACGATCGGCCGTTGCGCGAGCTCTATCTGCGCGGGTTCGGCGACGCTGTGCGCCATGCCAAACCCTGGACGATCATGTGCGCGTACAACCGGGTCAATGGTGTATTCGCGTCGCAGAACGACTTCCTGTTGACCAAAGTGCTGGGCGACGAATGGGGCTACGACGGGGTGGTGGTTTCCGACTGGGGCGCCGTAGACGACCGGGCCGCCGCGCTGCGGGCCGGCCTGGACCTGCAGATGCCCGGGACCGACGGCTACACGAACGGGTTGGTGCTGGCGGCGCTGCGCGACGGGACGCTCTCGGAAGCCACGCTCGACAATTCCGTCGACCGCGTGCTCACGCTGGTGGACCGGTGCCAGGCCAAGCGTGGGACGACCCCGGCGGTGGACCATCACGCGCTGGCCCGGCAGATCGCCGGGCGCTGCGTCGTCCTGCTGAAGAACGACGGCGACCTGTTGCCGCTCGCGCGCGAGGCGTCCGTCGCCGTGATCGGGCGGTTCGCGGCCGAACCACGGATCCAGGGGGCCGGCTCGGCGCAGGTCCACGCGACGCGCGTCGACGTGCCTTTGGACGAGATCAAGGCGCTGGCGTCCAGCGTCACGTACGCCGCCGGCTTCGGTGATTCAGGTGACGACAAGGCATTACGCGACGAGGCCGTCAAGGCCGCGAAGCATGCGGACGTCGCGGTCGTCTTCCTCGGACTGCCGGCCGTCGACGAGTCCGAGGGCTTCGACCGGCCAGGCATCGGCTTGCCCGGGGGACAACTCGCCTTGCTGGACGCGGTCCGCGCGGCCAACCCGAAGACCGTCGTCGTGCTCACGAACGGCGCGGTCGTCGCCCTGCCGTTCCGCGATGACGTGCCCGCCATCGTCGAGGCCTGGCTGCTCGGGCAGGCGGGCGGCGGGGCGATCGCCGACGTGCTGTACGGCGTCGTCAACCCGTCCGGCCACCTGACCGAGACGATCCCGTGGCGGCTGGAGGACACCCCGTCGTTCGGCAATTTCCCGGGAGAGTTCGGGCACGTGAGGTACGGCGAGGGCCTGCTGGTGGGCTACCGCTGGTACGACGCCAAGGGTCTGGACGTCGCCTATCCGTTCGGCCACGGCCTGTCGTACACGACGTTCCGGTTCGGGGACGCCACTGCCAGTGTTTCCCCTAGTGGCGACCTCGATGTCACAGTGCCGGTGACGAACTCCGGCCGCGTCGCGGGACGGGTCGTCGTCCAGGCGTACGTCGGCTTGCCAGGCTCCGTCGTCGTCCGTCCGCCCCGGGAGTTGAAGGGGTTCGCGTCCGTCGAACTGGCGCCCGGCGAGACTAAGCCCGTCAAGTGCGCGATCAAGCGAGCCGACCTGGCTTATTGGGACACGCGAGTGGGCCGCTTCGTCGTGGAGGGTGGCACGTACCGCCTGGAGGTCGGCGCGTCCAGCCGCGACATCCGCGCCACCTGCACGGTGGACGTCGCCGGCGACGACGTCGTCGTACCGCTCACGCTCGAGTCGACGATGGGCGAGGCCCTGGCCCATCCGGTCGTCGGGCCGATGCTGCAGCAGCTGGTCGATCTGATCATGGGCGGGCCGGACGCCGACCCGAACAATGTGCGCATGATGGCGTCGTTCCCCCTGATCCGGCTCGTCACGATGCCCGGCGTGCCCGTCGACATCGAATCCGTCAAGCAACTGGTGGCCATGGCAAACGGCGAGATTCCGCTGCCGGGCTAGACGCCACCCGCGGTCGCAGCGTCCGGGCCGCCAATCTGCGACACCGGACGGGTGGTCTCGGCCCGCGTTGCCGCCTCGCCCCTCGGGCGGAATTGCCACGCGGCATGCCGGAGTAGGATGAGCCGCACGCGGACGACGACGTCACGGCGTCCGTCTCCGTTGCGTTCGTCCCATGCGGCAGCAAGGAGGTCGATTCCCATGAGCGTATCCATCAGCTACGACGACACCGGGCGTTTGATCCTGGCGGGCCTGACGTGCGATTGCCGGTGCCAACACAATCAGCCGACCCAGGACATCTACGTCGGCAAGGATTTGCTGCGGCGAATACCGTCGTACATCGAGCGGCGAAAGCTCGGCAAGAATTGCGTGCTGGTGGCGGACGACAACACCTACGAGGTGGCCGGTCGGGCCGTCCAGGAAATCCTGACGTCTGCCGGCTTCGAGGTGACGCCTTGCGTCGTGCACCGCGAGGAAGAAATGCTGCCGGACGAGACGGCCTGCGGCGAGGTGCTGCTGTCGATCGTGCCGGAAACGGACTTCCTGATCAGCGTCGGGTCGGGCTCCGTCACGGACATCACGCGCATCAACGCGTTTCGCACGAAATTGCCGTTCGTCAGCGTCGGCACGGCGGCGTCCATGGACGGCTACACATCCGTCGTGGCGCCGCTGCTACTGCGCCAGGTCAAGATTCAGCGGGCGGGCGTGTGTCCGGACATCATCGTCTGCGACATCGACGTGCTGAAGACCGCGCCGCTGGCGATGGCCGCCTCGGGCGCGGGCGACGTGTTCGGCAAGTACATCGCTAACGCCGATTGGCAATTGGGCAATATCATCAACGACGAACCGTATTGCCCGGTTTGCGCGTCGATGGTGATGGACGCCGCCGGCAAGATCATCGCGAACGCGGACGAAATCGCCAAGCGGTCGGATGTGGGAATTCGCGCGCTGACCGAGGCGCTGATACTGTCCGGGCTCAGCATCCTGATCTTGGGCAACAGCCGCGCCGCCGCGTCCATCGAGCACAACATCGCCCAGTATTGGGAAATGCAACTGGTGCAGCAGGGCCGGGTTCCACCCAAGCATGGGGCGTCCGTCGGCGTCGCCACGCTACTCGTCTGGCCGTATTTCCTGCGGTTCCTGCACGAGGATCTGGCGAAGCTCGATCTGGCGAAGATCGAGGCGAATCGCATTTCCCGCGGGGACCGCGAGAAATGGATGATCCTGGCCTACGGCGAAGAGGGCGGGCGCAGCATCATGCGCGAGAATCCCGATGATTTCCTGACCTGGGACGAGCAGCAGCGCCGCATCCGCCGGGCGCAGCAACGACTACCAGAAATCCGAGCCGTCATCGAGGCGATGCCGCCGCTCACCGCCATCGAGGGAACGCTGCGCCGGCTGCACGGCGACCTGACGCCACGAGACGAGGACATCCCGCAGGATCTGCTGGACATTTCCCTGCGCTGCGGCAAGGACTACCGCACGCGCTACACGCTGTTCAAACTCCTGGACGAGTGCGGCCTGCTGGACGGCTACCTGGCGGCACTGTCGTAGGGGCCACCTGGCCGCGGCGTCCTCCCAACAGCCATCCGGCCGCACGCCGGCGAGGCCGATCCCGCTAGAGTGGCACCACATTGCTGTACAAGGGAGCTACCATGCGGATCGCTGTGCCGACCGAAGTGAAGAATCATGAGTACCGGGTGGCCGTCACGCCCGCCGGGGTGGCGGCGCTGGTCGCCCACGGGCACGAGGTGTTCATCCAGGCCGGGGCCGGGCTTGGCTCGGCCATCACCGACGCCGACTTCGTCGCCCAGGGGGCGAAGATCGTGCCCGATGCCGAGGCCGCCTGGGGCGCCGGCGACATGGTGGTGAAGGTGAAGGAGCCGATGCCCCAGGAATACGGCTTCCTCCGCAAAGACATGATCCTGTTCACCTACCTGCACCTGGCGGCCGAACGCGCGTGCCTGGATGCCCTGCTGGCGGCCGGGACGACGGCGATCGCGTACGAGACGGTGCAACTGCCCTCCGGCGCGCTGCCGTTGCTCCACCCGATGTCGGAGGTCGCCGGCTGCCTGGCCCCACAGATGGGCGCTCATGAACTCATGAAGTTCCGCGGCGGCCGTGGCGTCATCATGGGCGGGGTGGCCGGGGTGCGGTGCGCCAATGTGGTCGTCCTCGGGGCCGGTGTGGCCGGCACGAACGCCGCCAACATCGCCGCCGGCATGGGGGCGCACGTCACCGTCCTCGACACCGACCTCGACAAGCTGCGCTCGGCCTTCTGGCGCATGGATCACCGGGTGGCCACGATGGCCTCCAGCGAGCTGGCGATCGAGCAGTGCTGCCAGGACGCGGACCTCGTGATCGGCACCGTGCTCGTCACCGGCGCCCGGGCGCCCAAACTGGTGTCCCACGACCTCGTCGCCGCCATGAAGCCCGGTTCGGTGCTGGTCGACGTGTCCGTCGACCAGGGCGGCTGCTTCGAGGACTCGCATCCGACGACGCACGACGACCCGACCTACCCCGTTGCCAACTCCACCTTCTACTGCGTGGCCAACATGCCTGGCGCGGTGCCGAACACGTCCACCTGGGCACTGACGAACGCCACCCTGCCCTACGCCGTCCGCATCGCCGACCAGGGCTGGCGCGAGGCGCTGCGCCGCGACCACGCCCTGGCTCTCGGCCTCAACACAGCGGCCGGCCAGGTGGTCCACCCCGGCGTCGCCTCCGCCTTCGGCCTGGAGTCCGTGCCCGTGGAGGCGGTCCTGGCCGCCTGAGAATCTCTCGTCAACCGCCGAGCGTCTTGACGCAGGCGCCCGCCAACGCCTTCGCCACGCTGGCCTGAAAGACGGGGGACGCCAGCAGAGCCGCGTCGTCGGGGTCCCGCATGTTGCCCATCTCGATCATGACACCAGGTACGGTCAGCAGGTTCAGCGTTCCCAGATCATCGCGGGGGCTGAGCGCGGTGCCGCCGCCGACGTACGTCGACCGGGGCATGCCCACACCGTCGAGAGCGTCACGCACGTCCGTCGCGAGCGCCGCCGAAGCTTCCTCGACACCGGCTCCAGCGTCCATCTGGGTCGAGTAGATGACGTGGAAGCCCCGCGCCGTGGACGACGTATTGCCGTCCGCGTGTATCGAAATCAGCAGGGCGGCGCCGGAGTCGTTCGCCACGGCGGCCCGGTCGTTGACGCAGGGGCCGAGGCCGTCGTCATCCGGCCGTGTCAGGACGACGACCGCCCCCAAGGCCTCTAGCTGTGATGTCAGCGCCTGTGCCTGCGCCCAGTTGTAGGCGTGCTCGGGCCAACCGTCGTCGGTCGCTGTGCCGGAGGTGTTGCATGCCTTCGTCAGGCCGTGGCCGGCCGGCACGCTCTTGGTGTTGAACGCCTCGTCATACCGGCCGTTGTGGCCTGGGTCGATGACGATGACGCGCCCACTCAGAGGCACGCTGGCGGGCGTCGCTGAGGGCGACAGGCTGGTGGAAGCGTCGGCCGATGGGACGGTCGATGGGCCGGCGGACGGGACGACCGGCACGCTGGCGATCGGCGAGTTGCATCCCGGAACCTCGCTGGAGCAGGCGGCCAGGGCGAACACCAGTCCGACGGCCAGGAAGCGAACCTTCACAAGAGCCATTCTATTTGCGGCAGTCACGTGCCGAGTCGTGCAGGCCGCGCCGCGATGTTTGACGGAACCCGGACCATGGTGCGCCGTAATGCGCCGCAACGGTGTCGCTGGCCCGGGTTATGTAGCCCAAACAGCCCCAATCATCGACACAACTCGGACCATCGTGAGCCGATCGGCGTATCTCCCACTTCTGCGCTGCGTAAAGGCATTGGTCATGCCACGTGACTCATCCCACGGCGTCTGTGCAGCCGACGCTTCCCGATCATGGACGCCAGACCGGCGACCAGTCCCAGCATCCCGCCCACGATCGCGCTGGGAATGCCTACCTCAAGGACGGCGAACCACGCGGTGGGCGGGTACGCGTTCAAGCCGACGACCAGACCCACGATGCCTCCTCCGACAGCGAAGACACCGGCCCCTAGAACAGCTCCCGCCACAGGTCGTGAGTCCATGGTCTACATTCGGAACAGAACGACGCACACGCCCACAACGCCAGCCACCGCTGAGGCAACCTCGACGATGAATAGCCCAAGCGTGGCCCTGCTCATGAACCTGCCAGCCTTAGCGTCGGCGAGAGCGCCACGGAAATACGGGATGGCGACAATCCAGTCAATAACGGCCAAGACGGGCAACGCAATGACTATCCAGTTGCCACCCGCAACCGAAGATCGCAGTCCCGACATGACAGACAGGAAGGCACCGAGTGTCACCAGAAGCAGCCATCCTGAAACCAATCGGTTGGGCGGGGCATTCAGATACCAGTAGAGTGAACCGGGCGGATACCACCAGTTGTAGGATCGCTGTGCCAACTGGGCCGGCGTCCCCGCGACGCGCACGGGCTCACCACCAGGCCATTGTTCGCCAGTATCCATGGGAGAGATCGGCGTGATCATTTGGAGTGGGCTCGCTTCTTCATTCGCCGCAACAGCATCGATCGGCGCCTCACCGCGCTTCTTGATCAACTTGAACCTAATCAGGGGCATTGTTGGGCCGCCAAAATTGCTCAGGCAAATCGTCCTCTCCCTGAACACTCAAATGCAGTTGCCGCCCTAGCGGCCATCTGGCTGTCTGCGACATCCGCCAGGCTGGTGGCCGCATCGTCTGTCGACACGTCCGCTTCCGGACTCGCCTCGTCCTCAGCTCTGTCCTGTGGCATAGACTTTTCCATGCCGGACAGCCTATCATCCCCATTGATTGACCTAGGCCGATGCCTGTAACCGGCCTAAGTGACGAGATAAGGAGCCGATCCGATGTGGCTGTTCAAGAGGTTATTCAAGAAAGACGCGCCGACCTGGGTTCTCTACATTCCAGCGGTCATGGGAGTCCTTCTCTGTTTCCTGATATTCCACCAGCACGCCTTCGGTGATGCGACGACGAGTCTCGTCACCGCGCTTGTCAGTTCGGCCTTCGTACTGGTACCGATTTCGCTGAGCCTTCGCCGCTTCATCGGGACGGTGCAAAAGCCGTACCAAAAGGACAATATCCACGCTGCACTTGGAAGCATATTCGCGACCGTCGTCATGTTCGCAGTCATGTACAGCTACCTGCATCTCTATCTGCCGGGCTCATTCGCCGGACTCGACGGCAAGACTCCGCTGGATCAAACCGTGAACGTCATCTATTTCAGCACCACGATCATCGCGACCGTCGGTTTCGGCGACATTCACGCTGTGGGATCCGTCGCCAAGGTGTTCGTCACCATCGAAATGATGTCGTTCTTCCTGTTCTTCGTCGTCATCCTCGGCGCCAGTCGTTCGTTCATCAAGCCCCGCAACGACGCCCCAACACACGCCGCGCCGGTCGATGCCCGATCCTGTGACGAGGCAGATGCTGGAAGAGGATAAGGAATGAGGTCATGCGTTCCGTAGGATGACGCAGGAGGACGACAGGGAGAAGCGGAGATTGGGCCGTACGGGGCCCCAGACCAGCGTGCCGGCTTATGGCGACGCTGTGGGATTGCTCGCAGGAGACGGCTGACGCATCGACGCACCAGACCCTGGACGCCGGAGCCTATGACACGATCATGGTCCCAGAGGTCCGCCTCCACGCCGACTACTGGCAGCGCACCAAGCAACTCCACCCGGCCATCCTGGAGGCCGACGCGCCCAAGCCCGACGACATGCAGGGGTCGGTGGTTCGGATAAGCAAGGTTTGGTGGAGATGCACCAAGGTGTCTTGAAGCTGAAAGAACTGGCCTTGGTCGACACTGACTGGCTCAACGCTATCCCGCGAGTACCGGAGCGGGTGGATGACGATGCTTCGCAAGACGAGCCGACAGGCAAAGTACGCCGGGGTTGCCAACCACGCCGGTTGCCGCAGGACAGGCTGGCCGAGGTGATCAAGCGTTACCAAGCTGGCGAGACGCTGAAGACTCTTGCGGCCGACTGCGGGTTCTCGCGTGACTTCCTGGTCAGCCAGTTTCACCGAGCTGGCGTCGCCATCCGGCTTCACCTCATGACCGAAGACGACATTCGTGATGCCATGTACCGCTACGGGACCAGTGAGTCGCTGGCTGTCATCGATAAACAACTGGGTTTCGACGCCGGAACGGTGTGCCGAGCGTTTGTACACGTTGGCGTGGCGCTGCGCGACACACATGATCGTCTGCCTTCGCCGAACGAGGCATGAATCAGACCAGTCATCACGTATATGGACTTGTCACGCTTCGGTTATGGTCCGGCCTTCCATGTCTGCACAGCCTCAACGTTCGCAGCTTGAATGCCGGCAATATCAGAGGATATCGTCGTGCTGCGGAGTAGTATCGTGTTGTGGCTGTCTTCATGGTTGACCTGGATGCAATCTCGAACGCTGCGAACGGTATACAAGACACGATGGATCAGATGGCGACACAGCGCGTGTCGAACCTGACCCTTAGCGGTGACGATCTGGGCGGGCAGGATCTGGCCGCCGTCTACGCAGAGTTCATCGAACGGTGGGATCTCGGTGTTGTGAACCTGGAGAAAGACGGCGACTCTATCATTTTTCGCCTCCAAGCGTGCGCCGCCGCCTACCGCTCCACGTCAGAGGCCGCCGCTGCCGATTTTCAGGGTGTCATCTCCCGCATGAGCGGTACGGACCCAGGGATGGGCTGACATGGCTGGGCTTGCCGACACTGACGATCCGAAGGTACTCATTCCCGGGAATGTGTCGCTGATCACGGAACGGTTCTATGCCCTGCAAGACTTAGCCACCGCACTCCATGAGGCTGGTGACGGCTTGGCCAAAATTGACACCACAGAATATTGGCAGGGCGAGGCGGCGGAGACATTCCGGGCTGCTTACACCGGTGTGCCCAGTCGATGGACCACGGCTGGGGACTGTTTTTCGGATGTGGCGACTGCACTTGATAATTACTCTTGGACCTTGAATTGGGCTCAGCAGAAGGCGACTGACGCGATCGCCGAGTGGGCACGCGGGAACGCACAGACTCAAGCCGACCAAAACGCCCACTCGGCGATGGTCCAGCAGGCGAATGATCAAGCGGCCAGGACTGGGATTCCGCAGGCCATACCGGCGTTTGTTGACACGGGTGAACCTATCCGGCAGGCTGCACAAGACAGTCTTGGTGAAGCCCGGCACCAGCTGTCGGATGTGGAGCAGACAACACTAACCAAGATCCGGGACGCTTGCCAGCCCGCACCTCCAGCTCCAACATTTCTCGACCATCTCGGGGATGACCTGTCCAAGCTTGGACGCGGGCTGGAGAATCTTGGCATTGACGCCGTCAACGGGTTGGCCTCATTCGGCAATGCGATGTTCCATCACCCTGGCGAAGCGGCCGCGCTGCTCGGCGGGATTTTGGCGATGGGCTTGGGTGCTGGCGGCGAGGTTGGCGGAACGGCGCTCGATTTGACCGGTGTCGGTGCCGTTATTGGTGTGCCGGTCAACATCCTCACGGGAGCCGTGATAGCAGGCGGTGCTGCGGCGGCCGGTGCCGCAGGCAGCGCACTCATCATGCATGCCGCCACAGACAGCCAAATCACAGTACTCCAACAACAAGCAGCACCATCGGCTCCTGGATCGGCTGGACGCAGCGGAACGCCGACTGATCGTGCGAAAGAACACCTGACACAACAAGATCTCGACGCTGCTCGCCGGGAACTCAACGGCGAAACCGTCAGCACCAAGAGCACCGGCACTCCGTTCGATCATGTGCAAGAAGTTCGCGAAACTCAGTGGAAACTAGCCAACCGCATTCAACAGTTGCGGCGCATGCTAGGCGATAGCAGGCTCGATGCCACGAGTAAGGCCGCAGCACAGTCAGAGCTGTCAGAAGCCAGCAGACTGCTTGACGCCAGCAAAGGCTACGTTCCCTACATTCCCCACAAATGACCCCAAGAGGAGACGCAGAAGATGACCACCGAAGATGAAGTCTCGGCAGAAGCGCGTCAGATGGCGGGCATGACTCTGCAAGACATCGAACACGACGATTGGGGCGACCCGTCGACTGGTGAGACGGATATGATCGCCCGTTGCCTTGAGTTGCGCCGCACGCCGCTGAGCCAGTTCGACGATGAGGATGTGCGCCTGCTGATCGGACAGAGGATTTCACTGCAGCTCACGGTGCCGATGGCGCTCGGCATGTTGCAGGTAGACCCCTGGTTGGGCGGAGGCACGTCGCTGGGGACGCTGCTCCGAATGGTGGCTGGCCTCAAGCCCACCTATTGGCAGGAACACCCGGATCAGGAAACCATGCTCAACGTCATAGTTGAGAAACAGGTGGCGGCGGTGTCCGATGACCCGTGGCTGGTCGCGCGTGACTACCATGATTACGACCCTCCGGAAATCGACTACACCCTCTTCATGCTCCTCGGACTACCGACAACCTACTGGCACGCTCACCAAACCATTGAGGAACAGCTCAGTGTCGCTGTTGATCAGATCATAGCTAAACTCGACGATGACCCATGGTATGTGCCGCCATCCGAACCCGGCCAGGAGCCGCCAGGCGCGCTCTGCACCATGACCGACCTTCCAGATGCATATCTTGACAACCATCTCGATCAAGCCGCGCGAATCACTATCATCGTAGACAAGGCTCTCACTGTGCTCGAACACAACCCATGGCACTCCGGGCCCGAATGGATGGTGCCAGGCTGGGGATTATCAACCCTAATGGACTTGCCCGGATATCCGTGGGACAAGCATCCGGACCAGAAGATCCGCCTGTACGCCATCGTCCAACGGGTAATCGGAGTGCTTGAATCGAATCCAGGCTTCGTTCCGCCCGGCGACTCCAGAACCAAGCCCGGCCAGGTTCTATCGTGCATCGCGATGCCCTACCACGACTACTGGGAATCCCACCCTGAACAAGCCCAAGCGATCCAGAATATCAACGCCCAGACGATCGCATACGGAACCTCATAGATGGACATTCCCTTGCTGGGAGAGGTCTGTGCCAACCAAGTGCTCCAACTCGAAGTCTGGTCTCAGGTTCGAACATAGTGGCCCATGTATACCCAAAGTGGAGATGCACCAAGGTCTCTTGAAGCTGAAAGAGCTGGCGTCGGTTGATGCTGACTGGCTCAACGCTATGCCGCGAGTACCGGAGCGGGTGGATGACGACGCTTCGCAAGACGAGCCGACAGGCAAAGCTCGCCGGGGTCACAAGCCGCGCCGACTGCCGCCGGACAAGTTGGCCGAGGTGATCCGACGCTACTAACCCGGTGAGACACTCAAGACGCTCGCGGCGGGCTGCGGGTTCTCGCGGGAGTTCCTGTTTGGCCAGTTCCGGAAAGCCGAAGTGGCTATCCGCATGCATTCGATGAGCGATGCCGAACTTCGTGAAGCCATGTACCGCTACGGGAGTGGCGAGTCGCTAGTGACCATCGGCGACGTGCTGGGCTTCAACGGCGGCGCCATCGGCGCGAAGCTTGGTCGTTACCCTGTGAAAGTGCACGCAACAGGTCGGAGCAGGACCACGGAGCCATTGGTGGGCCTCACAGTGTGTTGGTTCAGGACATAGGAAACCACTGTCTCGGGAGATAGGAAACTGATGTCTCGGGGCCGGGGAAACTCGACGATGATCGGATGTCTATAGCGAAACTGATCATCACTGCCGTCACAGTGGAGGGCTTGTCCCAGCAGAAAGCAGCCGTCAAGTATGGCGTGTCGAAGAGCTGGGTATCGAAGCTGATGGCCCGCTACCGGGCCGAGGGGGAGGTGGCGTTCGAACCGCGGTCGAGACGCCCGCTCTCCTCGCCCGGGCAGACACCGGTCGAGGTCGTCGAGATGATCACCGGGTTGCGAACCGATCTGGCCAGCCGGGGCTTGGACGCCGGTCCGGACACTATCGGCTGGCATCTTGTCCATGGCCATGGCGTGAAGGTGTCGCGGGCGACGATCGCCCGAGTGCTCGCTCGGGAGGGTTTGGTCGTCCCGGAGCCGAAGAAACGTCCCCGTTCCTCCTACACCAGGTTTGAAGCCGCCCAGCCGAACGAGTGTTGGCAGTCGGACTTCACGCACTACCGGCTGACCCGACTGGACGGGCGGCCCGGGGCAGCCACCGAAATCTTGACCTGGTTGGACGACTGCGCCCGTTTCGCGTTACGAGTCGACGTGTTCGCGCGGGTGAGCGCCCCGATCATCCTGAACACATTCAGGCAAGCCGTCGCCCAGTTCGGCGCCCCAGCCTCGACACTGACGGACAACGGCATGGTCTACACGGTACGTCTGTCCGGACAGGGCCGCCAGGGCGGGCGCACCAGCTTCGAAGCCGAACTACGCCGGTTGAACATCGTCCAGAAGAACGGCCAACCCAACCATCCGCAAACCCAAGGGAAAGTCGAACGGTTCCAGCAGACCATGAAACACTGGCTCACCGCTCAACAACCCCAGCCTGCCACGATCACCGAACTACAGGACCTAGTCGACCAATTCGTGGCCGAGTACAACCAGCGCCGCCCCCACAAGTCCCTGCCCCACAGGCAAACCCCGGCCACCCGCTACAACTCGATGCCAAAAGCCACACCCCACGCCGCCCGCACCGACGACACCCACAACCGCGTCAGAGCCGACAAGATCGACAAGACCGGCGCCGTCACCCTGCGCCACAACGGACGCCTCCACCACATCGGCGTCGGACGAACCCACGCCGGAACCTGCGTCACCATGCTCATCCAAGACCGGCACATCACCATCGTCGACACCATCACCGGGGTGATCCTACGAGAACTCATCCTCAACCCCACAAGGGACTACCAACCCATCCAGTGAAACAAACAACCGGCGAACCTGCGCAGCGCAGGTTCGCCGGTTTCCGATGTCCCGAGACATCACACGGTGGGCCTCACAGGACTTGAACCTGTGACCTCGTCCTTATCAGGGACGCGCTCTAACCGACTGAGCTAGAGGCCCGACAGCAACGCCCCAATCTACCGCACCGTCACGCGAGCGCTCAAGTCACGGGGCGCCGCCCCGGCCGGGGACGGTGGTCAGACCTCGAGCGTCACCTCGAAGCCGCCGAACATCACGGACGCCAGGTTGTACAGCGCGCCGAAGAGCGTGCCCAAGAGCGTCAACAGAAACACGTTGATGACACTGAGTCCGGCCGCGAAGCCCAGCACGCGCGAACCGTTCAGGTACTGGGCCAACTGAACCGTGGTGGTACCGTCCGGGTTGCCCATCACAGAGTTGATCAGACTCTGGGCCGCCGCGATGACGCCCGTGGACTGCAGGACGTTCCACAGCACATACATCGAGACGAAGCAGACGATGCCGACGCAGAAGGCGAAGAGGAATGACATCTTCAGCACGGACAACAGGTCGACGCGCGTGATGCGCAGATGGGCGCTGCGGCCGCTCTGGCGCCGCCGCCCAGCCGCCGGGGGCGCCTGACCCGCCGGAACCCGGCCGGCACCCGCCTTGACCGGGCGCGGGGTGGCGCCGGGGGGAAGCTTGGGGGGGTTCGGGCTGCGGGGCTTCGACGTGCCGGCCCCGGCCGCCGGCGCACCCATGCCCGGTCTGGGCGGCTGGCCCGTTGGCTGAGCCATGACCGGCATCGGCTGGCCCATGGGCTGGGCCATGGCCGGCATCTGTCCGGCCGGGCGCACGGCGCCGCTAGCTGGGCGGGCGGGTTTGCGCCGCGCCCCCGTTGGGTCAGCCATTCACGTCTCCTTGTTTCGACTCTCCATTGTGGTCTGTCGTGGCTTGCCAGCGCAATCTCGCGGCCAATCAGTCGCCCGTTTCGACGGTCTCGCCCACCGTTTCCTCTGCCTGATCGGCCACCCCTTGATCGGCCGGCCCGCCGATTTCGTTGTCCCCGGTTGCCCCGTCTTCGGCGGCCTCGTCCACAGCCTCCTCGTCGCCCTCGGGGTTGCGGGCGATCGCGATGACGCGGTCGTCCCCCTTGACGGCGACGAACTTCACGCCCATGGTGTCTCGACCGGCCACCGGCACCTCGCCCACCGACGAGCGCGTGATCTGGCCGGACGACCTGATCGCCAGCACCTTGTCGTCCGCTCCCACGACGAGCCCGCCCACGATCTCGCCGCGGTTGTCGTTCAGCTTCATGGCGTGGACGCCGAGCCCGCCGCGTCCCTGGACGCGGTACTCCGAGACGGCCGACCGCTTGGCGTAGCCGCCGTCCGTGACCGTGAAGACGTACGCCTCGTCCTCGTCCATCGACGCCGGGATCACCGACATCGACAGCAGCTCGTCGCCCTGGCGGAAGCGCATGCCCGTGACGCCGGACGTCACGCGCCCCATCGGACGCAGCTGCTCGTCGTCGCAGGTGAACCTGATCGACTGTGCCCGCCGCGAGATCAGCAGCACATCGTCGTCCGGGTTGGCCAGCTCGGCGCCGATGAGTTCGTCGTCGTCCTCCCGGAAATTGACCGCCAACAGCCCGGCCTGACGCGGGCTGTCATAGGCCGTCAGCACCGTCTTCTTGACCAGGCCGTGCTTGGTGGCCAGCACCAGGTACTGGGCGTCGTCGTACGCCCGCAGGTCGAGCACCTGGGCGATCTGCTCGTCGGGCAGGAAGCTGAGCAGCCCGGCGACGTGGCCGCCCTTGGCGTCCCGCCCGCCCTCGGGCAGCTGCCACGCCTTGATGCGGTAGACGCGGCCCATCGTCGTGAAGAACAGGATCCAGTGGTGGTTCGTCGTGGTGAACAGGTGCGCCACCTCGTCGTCCTCGCGCAGGCGCGCGCCCTTGACGCCCTTGCCGCCCCGTTTCTGCGTGCGATACTCGCCGATCGGGGTGCGCTTGGCGTAGCCGCCCATCGTGACCGTGACGACGACCTCGGCGTCCTCGATGAAGTCCTCGTCCGAGAAGTCGTCCTCGGCCGCGATGATGCGCGTGCGGCGCTCGTCGCCGAACTTGTCGGTGATCTCCTGCAGCTCCGAGCCGACGATCTGGCGCTGACGTGATTCCGACGCCAGGATGTCCTTGAGGTCCGCGATGACGGCCTCCAACTCGGCCAGCTTGTCGATGATCTTCTGGCGCTCGAGCGCGGCCAGGCGGCGGAGCTGCATGTCGAGGATGGCCGTCGCCTGGACGTCGTCGATGTCCAGCAGCTTCTTCAGGCCCTCGCGCGCCTCGTCGGTGGTGCGGCTGCGCCGGATCAGCGCGATGACCTCGTCCAGGGCGTCCAACGCCTTGACGAGACCTCGGTAGATGTGCGCCTGCTTCTCGGCCTCGGCCAGCTGGAAGGCCGTGCGCCGGTAGATCACCTCGATCTGGTGCTTGATCCAGTACGAGATGAACTGATCCAGCCGCAGCGTGCGCGGCACGCCGTCGACGAGCGCCAGCATGTTGCAGCCGAAGGTGTCCTGCAGGCCGGTGTGCTTGTAGAGGTTGTTCATGACGACGCGGGGCTGCGCGTCGCGCTTGAGCACGATCACCAGCCGCTGGCCGGTGCGCGCCGACGAATCGTCGCGGATGTCGGCGATGCCCGTCAGCCTGCCCGCGTTGACCAGGTCGGCGATCTTCGTGGCCAGGTTGTCGGGGTTGCACATGTACGGCAGCTGCGTGACGACGAGCGTCTGGCGGCCGTGGCTGTCCTCTTCGACGTCGATGACGGCACGCATGATGACGCTGCCGCGGCCGGTGCGGTAGGCGTCCTCGATGCCCTTGCGCCCGACGATCAGCGCGCCCAGCGGGAAGTCCGGACCCTTGATGCGCGCCATGCACGCCTCGAGCAGATCCTCGGACGACGCCTGCGGGTTGGCCAGCGACCACTGCACGGCATCGTTGACCTCGCGCAGGTTGTGCGTCGGGATGTTCGTCGCCATGCCGACCGCGATGCCGGTCGACCCGTTGATCAGCAGGTTCGGGAAGCGGGCCGGCAGCACCGTCGGCTCGGTCTCGCGGTTGTCGTAGTTCGGCTCGAAGTCGACGGTGTCCGAGTCGATGTCGCGCACCATCTCCATGGCCAGCGGCGCCATCTTGCACTCGGTGTAGCGCATGGCGGCGGCCGGATCGTTGCCGGGCGACCCGAAGTTGCCCTGGCCGGACACCAGCGGCGCCCGCATCACCCAGGGCTGGGCCAGCCGCACCAAGGTGTCGTAGATCGCCGAATCGCCGTGCGGGTGGTACAGGCCCATGACCTCGCCCACCACGCGCGAGCACTTGTTCCAGCCGCGGTCGGGGCGGTAGCCGCCGTCGTACATCGCGTAGAGCACGCGCCGGTGCACGGGCTTCAGGCCGTCCCGGACGTCCGGCAGCGCGCGGCCGACGATCACGCTCATCGCGTAGTCGAGGTAGGACGACGACACCTCGTCCTGCAGGTCCACCTGCGTGATGATGCCGCCTTGCGTGTTGACGGCCAGCTCGCCGTCGCCGGTCTCCGGCGCCTCGGGAACGGTCTCGTCGAATGGTGTGTCGGTCATCGAATCCTCTCAGATGTCCAGGAACCGGACGTCTTTGGCGTTGCGCTGGATGAACCGGCGCCGGTCCTCGACGCCCTCGCCCATCAGCAGCGTGAAGATCTGGTCGGCGGCGGCCGCGTCGTCGAGCGTCACCTGCAAGAGGCGGCGGCCCTTGGGGTTCATCGTGGTCTCCCACAGGTCGGCGGCGTCCATCTCGCCCAGGCCCTTGTAGCGCTGAATCGGGTTGATCTGCGGCAGCTTCTTGCCGGCGGCCAGACCCTCGTCGCGCATCTTGTCGCGCTGCTCGTCGTTGTAGGCCAGCTCGTGCGGGGCGTTGGTCCAGCGCAGGCGGAACAGCGGCGGCTGGGCCAGGTAGACGTGCCCGGCGTCGATCAGCGGCTTCATGAAGCGGAACAACAGCGTCAGCAGCAGCGTGCGGATGTGCGAGCCGTCGACGTCGGCGTCGGCCATGAGCACGATCTTGTGGTAGCGCAGCTTGTTCATGTCGAAGTCGTCGGCGTTCTCGAACTGGTCGGACGCCACACCCGTGCCGAGCGCCGAGATGATGGCCTCGACCTCCTTGTTGGCGTAGATGCGGTCCATCGTGGCCTTCTCGATGTTCAGGATCTTGCCGCGCAGCGGCAGGA
>JGI20166J26741_11490029_pt1 | contig 25646 bp, 15 predicted proteins | sample TergutCu122P5_FD_26741 | JGI IMG/M metagenome (IMG submission 26741)
CACTACTACTCAGAAAATCTGGTAGCGCCGGGAATCGAACCCGGGACCTCTGTATCTGTAGCCAGAAACTCTGACCACTAGACCACAGAGGCGGTCGCTGAGGAATATATGTGAGCCTAAAACGGGCTTGCGCTTCTCACAAGTATTAGGGCCATCAGATCGTTAAGGATGAGATGTGCAGTACACTTGACTCTTTCTGGGAAGAACAGAAGTGCATGCAGGTATTTGGTGGGGTAACATGAAGGAATGAAGACCGATACATGGATGGCAAGGTAGGCTAAGTAAATTTTAAATTTATAGGCTGGGAATGCCTGTACTGGATTAGTTTGCCTGAGGGTAGAATCTAGTGGCAGACTGTTTTTGACAAAGAAATAAACCCCAAGCTCCCATAAAATGCGGGGAATGTCTATTCTAGCTTCTCAAGAATGACTCTGTTCCATGTCATTAGTTAAATAGTGATATCTCGTCACGATTGATTTAAGTGATAATTTTCGACACATGCATCTTCCATAGTCTCTAGTTAATACCAACCAAATATATTTATATTTTAATTATTTTAACATTTGTTCACATTAATTTCCAGTATATCAAGATCCAGGACATTTATGAAATTACTCTACAAAGAAATGTCTAAATTTCAGCTATTTGGCTTTTATACCGTGTCAACTGTACAAAATTAGTGGCTAATTTGTTTTTATGCGGTATTGTTTTGTTTTGGTTCCCTGATGATGATCGCTTGCGGACCGAATAATGCAGGACTGTGAAGTGTGATATTATAGTGTAAATATCCGAGAGACAAGTTTGTGCATTTTGTTGGTGTAGTGTCATTAAACTGTTACTGATAATGCACAGAACAAACAATGTAAAACCGATTATTTGTGTTTCGTGATATACGAGTATTTACTGCCGATCTCAGTAGCCGCGCGGTTTAAGGCGTGGGTCTGCGGCCTCTCGCTTCCTGGGATTGTGGGTTCGAAACTGTCCGGTTTCAAGGAGATCTGTCTCCTGTGAGTAATGTGTGTTGTCAGGTAGAGGTCTCTGCGACAAGTCAGTCTCTTGTCCACAACAGTTTTACAGAATGTGTGTGTGTATGTTATACAGAGCTCTCACGGGCAAGAATAGCCCTGTGCACCTACAATGAATAGGTAGAAAATAGAATAAAATAAAAGGAAAGAAACGAAGAAATGAAGGAATGAAGGAAGAAAGAAAGAAATATTTACTGTGTACACGGACTGAACACAATGGCTGAATCGGTAAAATTTCTGCCCTCTGTTCGTTAGGTCCGTTCTTCGATTTTCGGCGGGAATACTGAATGTACAAACGAAAGTCTCTTGTTTTCTCAGTTTTACAATTCAGATGCCGGAATAGAGCATTTAAATGCACCACGACTCACTCTTGTCTCAGAAATTTCCACTCTCACCAAACGTAACTTACTTAACGTCTACTCCATTTGTTACAGGGTCTTGCATTAAGTTACTCTCCACACAAATGGGTGTCTTTGATGGTAAGCAGACGTGATTTTTTAAACGTCTTCTTAAATAATTGAAGTCTGAAATTCATAAAATTGTTTACATGCCTAAATATTAATTTCCCACAACACATTAAGTATTGTCCTTACAAACTGTGAAAACCAGCCAGCTTATGATATCTAAAAGTAATAGATATTTCCTGTAATAATCACACGAGACTAATCAATACACTGTGGGGAAAAATGCAGAATTTTTATACGTTAAAGCTGCGATATTTGTAAGCTAGGTACCGCTATACCTTGAAGATTAAGAATGAGAAAAATCTCTTATAACCTACTTAAAGACCTGATAGTTTCGCCCGCAGTTTACGCAGAAGCAGCTGAAATTGAGAAGGCAAGTTTCATGTTTGAAAGAATTACTAACTACTTAGAGGAAGAAACTGATCTGAATTATAATCACAGAAAAAACAGCATGTCCATTATCAATGAACTTATGCCCAGATCTGATAATACTGAGGTAAGAATAAGGTCGTTTGCACTGGTTGGGATTTGAGCTCTGATTCTTCTATTGTCCAGTCTATGACCTTTTCACTACAGTAATTGAGCGAAGAGAGAGAGAGAGAAAGATATTTTTGCATTGATAGAGAGATGACAAGTAATACACAGAGGCATTTATCTATTTCGTTTACATTGTAAAGCACCCACCTTTCTCGTATGAATAGAAAACCGTATCGAATTGTGCTGGCGTATATTGCTTGAAATGTTGGGATGAAATAATGATGTGGAGGACGTAAACTGGCTGAGGATGGACCTATTGCCGAGCTTGTGTGATAAGGTTAATGAGAAGCATTCGAATTCCATACAAGGTGGGGGTTTTCTTGACAAACAATTTCTCAAAATAATCTCTGCTTCACGTACTAATTATTATTTCGAATCTTTTGTTTCGTAGTCTTCAAACGTTCATTTATGAGTAACGATAATATCGATAATATTGCTTCGTGTCGTATTATATCCAATCGACAATTGAAAATTACATTTATTATTATTTATGACTTGCTCATATTTTTGTGCTACCTACAATTTATATTTTGTTCCCTATTCTGAAACTCGCTTGTTTAAGACGATTTGTGTAATTACACAATTATTACCTCCTTGTTTTAAATTAGTTCTTTCAGAGTTTCTGTGTTGTACGACCCAGATTTTTGTTTTAAGATATTACATAGTCTTCCGATACTTTTTCACGCACTTAACGAATGTTGTTAACATCGACATTTCTTCTGAAACTGTAATAAGTCTTGAAATCCCCCTCCTTTAGAATTAATTAGTTGCTCACTTAGTCAAAGAATTTTCCGAGTGCTACTCCAAGAGGAATTTTGTTTACAGTGCTCTAAAAAACACCAAACAATAAATCCATTCCACGCCTTCGTACTCTTATCCATAGATATCCCAATTTTTGTCTTTTACTTCGACTTCTGGGCTAAAACTTTATGCATATTTCTTATCTCTCCCATGTATGTTAGATGCTCAGTTCCCTCCATCGTCCTTGTTTTGAGGTATTGGTGTAGAGTTCAATTTTATTAAGCTCTGCGCTGTACAGCTTTTTCGCCCCCTACTCTGTTATTTCGTTTGAACTTAAAACTTCTCCGCAGCCCACTCTTTTCAAACAGTCCTTCATATTAGGGACTCAATTAGAGCTCAATGTTTACTATATGTAACGCCAGATTTAAATCTGAGATTCTCTGCCGTTTACCAAGCGCAAATTGACGTGTTTCATATGTTTCTTACATTAAACAACTATTAGTTCCTTAAAAAGCATTAACACGTTGTTTTTTTATAAAGGAGATAGTGTGTTTTCTGTGAGTAATGATTTGCATTTTTAATGATATTGAGATAAATTTTAGTCACTGAAGTGTAATACTGTAGGAAACCCTTACATCTGAGTTGCTGGAACCATAGTGTCTGAAATTTAAAATCGGCTTCAGTGAAGGTTCCACATCTATAATGGTGTTACAAGTACCATTTCAATGAATGTGCAGGAAAACGAATGAGTGAAGCTGCGTGCAGCCAGCCTACAGCGTCAAATACAAACCGAAACACACAAATGCAGTCGTGAATCTGCATAGATTATCGTGCAGAGAGAAGTGAATGTGCCTTAAAGCCTAATGCCTACGACGTTAATTCTACACCATTATGTGCAACCGACTGCATAGAGGAGAGCCTTTATGAAGCTGATCAAGAAATTTCCCCCCTCGCCCTTTCCATGGAGCAGGAAGTATAATTTCCTTCTTTAAAGGGACCCACATCCGGGGATAGTTGAATTTAGTCCACTCGGTCCCATAATGTTTGTCTATGTTTGGTCGTTATAACACCTAAGCCAGTGTTTCTCAACCTTTGTGAGACCGCGGCCCGGTAAATTTTTTTTAATAAGACGAGGGCCCGGTTCCAACAGATTTACTCGTAAATAACTTTCCAATTTTTTTACGTTCATACATTAAACTAACATAAGTATTAATAATTAATTATGGCATAATCATAAAGAGTATTAGTGCACTTATGTATACAGTGTGGTATGTTGACAAATATAAAATTACATTTAAATTGGTTATCGATTGGACTAATGAAATCTTGTAGCATATTGTAGTTTCCTCAGGCCTCTCGCGGCCCGGTATAATTGATGCCAGGGCCCGATACCGGGCCGCGGCCCGGCGGTTGAGAAACACTGACCTAAGCTACTTGGTTGGGGGGGGTGGAGGGGGCGTGGAATTCCCTTTAAATTCCAGCTGTAGGAAGAGATTTTTCTACCCCAAAGTGTTCATACTAACTGTTGGCCTACCAAACCCCCCATCCAATAGATACCTGGTGATGTTCTTCAGTGACCAAAGCAGCAGGGGCGTGAAGCTGAGCACGCACGTTAATCTAGTTCGGAGTTTGAGAATGCGTAGATCTGTACCCACTCTTCGTGTCTTGGGAGTTAATTGGGAACAGAGGTTCTTTTCGCAGTTTTAACCTTATGCTATCCACGATTAGCTCTTTCCATTGTCATATTACTATCAAATATTTCAGTTAAAATCGATATACACTTCCAATCTCCCTTATGCTTGTTACATGAAACACCGATCGTATTAACCTTAAAGTGAGAGACAGTGTAATATTGAGAACTGTAGAAGTTATTAAGCTCCTTATTATGCAACTTTGTATAGGGACTTTTCAGGTGCGGGTTTACGAAATTCCTCATCGTAACTCCGTGCAGTAGAGTCCTCCACGTGAAACTAATAACTATTAAATAGTGAAGAAATTTCCCAAATATTCTGGAGCCTGAAAATTCATTACCGTTTTCACGACAACCGGCCAATTGTACCTGTCCTGAGTCAGAGCAATCCAATCCAATACAATCCAAGTCCTCCCATCATTTTCCTGTAAGATTATTTCCAATGAATTACTGAGGCTTAACTTGAAAAATAAAACAATACAAACCCCTCACTCACCTTTAAACCAACCAAATTGTATACCCTCACAAAACCAAATTTTACATCAAATTAAATAAAAAACAAAAAAACCCCTAAATCCGTACTAGTAACAAAAAATACATATATAATAATAAAACCCAAACCCAGCATATATAATTGATTTGGGCCTGTAATCCAACAATCCTAAACTTATCTTTTCTTTAACTTATAGATAAGTTTATGATTGTTGGATTACAGACTTTGTATACACAATTCTTAACTCAAAATAAAAATTTATACATATAAGATGAAAAACTGTCATTAAATCTACTTAATGATAACTTTTCATCTTACAGATGATTACATTTTATACTGCAATCGGCTCAGCATAATGGAAATGAATTCCTTTGACATCTCTAGCGTCTCGAGAATAAAGCAGCTATAATGCTGAAAGGAACATTCATAATTACTCGGTACTCTTGCACACGAAGGTGGCGAAAAACTGGGCAGTATCTTCAAACATTATTTGCTTTACGTCTCGTCAAATATTAAGCAAAGACAAGAATACTTGGCTTAGAATGACGGTAATATTTAACTGTTTCAGAATATGGTAAAAAATTAAGCGTGTCCTGACTGTTAGCACAGTCGTGCGTGTCGTAAACGTCAGCAGGATTGTGCGTGTCCTGACTGGTGCAGGATTGTGTATGAACTGACCAGTGACTGGATTTTACGTGAAAGGAGGCCGGAGATAATAGGATGAAACATATAGGAAAATAAACTGGATATGAAGTGATGAAGGATATAAATAGAAGCAGAAGAAGGAGGAGGAGGTCGAGGAAACAAATGAAAAATAGGAGAAGAGAATAAGTAAACGACACTGTCATACAGAGCGAATGTATGAGTGACGTAACCTGCACTCTTTTATTGCCCCTTGGCGTGATTTTATGAATTACACGGCTTAGATATAAGATTATTAACTTACATATCACCATACGACATCGATAGAAATTGATCACTAAGGTCGAAAAGTTTAGAAAAGATTCCAGTTAATATGACTTAATAGAATGGGTTTACTGGACATAAGATTTTATGGATACAAATTAACTTGTAAGTATAATGCAATTCGAATAGTACTGTATAATCTTTCTTCACACGAAATCAATATTTTCATGCTGATAATAAAGTGCTTTTGAAGTTTAAATATTTCGAATTTGAGTCTTGAGTAATTTAAGAAATCTGAAGTGTATATACATATATATGTAATAAAACGTACGTGTACACAGCCTAAGTACAAAACGTTGATCAAGAAGTCATTTAGAATTTCCCAGCACTCCCTAGACGCAACGCTATCCTAGTTAGATATGCAGTTAAAGGTCGATACTTCTAGTGAAGCAGCTGCAGTTCAGATCTAGGCTTGATCAGTCGAGTTATGTCCTTTGATATAATTTGTTAACTGTCAAATTGAATACATTTCTCACAGACGGTATCTCAATTTATATTCCCAAGCGCTTAATCTAGATTAATCCTTTATAGCCCGAGAGTTGCCAGGCCTTTGAATTTTGTCCACAAAATGTATTCCTTGTTCCATATCTTCTACAAAAGGAACAGCAGTTACTTCCCTGAACAGCATTAACAGGTTGGTTATTGTGCTGCAAACGCAGTGTGTATAAAGTGAAGTAGGAAGCGATGTACCCTACTTAGTTACATGAAATATTGCTTCAGGGCCAAATGGATCCAACCGCTCGCCTGTGACAAATGACGGCTAAGGTTTGTCGCCATTTTAAATCGTCACCGCCACTTGCCCCAAATTTTAGTTCTCAGCTTTACCGTGCGCCACCGCTCGCTCTCAATCCGTTAATATCAAACGTGTATCGCGAAGGATCAAGGCTTCTGGCGAAGAGGGCCGATTTATGTATCATTCTCGCTATAGACACCAGAAGCCACTGCAGTGAACCCCAGTCTAGGTAACCGGCCTTTTAAGAAAAGTTAATTTAATTTACAACGGTTCGGGTTTTCACTTGTATTAGATTACTGGGTCTGGCATTGAACTAAATACAAGAATAACTGCTGTCAGAGGACGAAGAATAAAGCCCTGACAGCTGTAAGACACATAGGAGAAAGAAATGAAGAAGAGAAGGAAATTGGAAGAAGTATTATTGAGGGGACGAAGATGAGGTAGGGAAATAACAGTATGGAGTTTACCGTCTTCTGGGATGTGACACCGCGTACTCTCTGCTGCAGATGGAGAAGACGTTTCTTCCAAAATGTCGGTAATTTTTTTTCCGAGCTACATAACCAAGAAAATGACTATTTTTAAGTTCAGCGAGGGGAGAAACTTATATTCTGCAAAGGAAAGGAGCAGCTAAAACATTCATAAAATACTGTTTTGTTCCGTCTCTGGCACTGTGTAGTTCAGAAAACAGTCTTGTTTCAAAAACTGATTTCTTCCTCATGGGATGGCTCTGAAGCAGTTCAATGCACATATTATAGCGCTACATTGGAAAAAGATAGCCGTTGTTATTTTTCGTACAATTCTACGTAGCACTGTTCAGCTCTTAATAGGCAATTATCTTGTTTGTTTAGGAAGACTGTACAATTATTGTCCTGTATTTTTAATGGTATAGAAGTGCGTAAGTATTATACCTAATTACGAAGGTGGAATTCTTGGAATACATGTCATGGCTGTCTGCTCGTATCCTTTTTGTTAACTTTCATGAAATGTAACACACTGTCATTAGGAAGGAAACATGTCTTCCTCCTACAGGTTAGCCCAACGGAAAAATTGACTTTTATTACGTGTAAAAATTATTTTCATCCCATTCCTTAAGGACACCGTCTTGAAGACAACGAATTAAATACCTGATTGTTACATGAATCCTTGATCCGTTTAAGTACCTCTTTTGTAACCTAATGAATGTACGAAGATACTTTAAGTTTTGTAAGGAAATTTGCTCAATAAAAATTATTTTGATTCTTTCAAACCTGAAGTTAATACACGTAACATTTAAAAATTCCTTTCCTCTAACACCCCATTAACACAGTTCTTCTCAATTACAAGGAGCAGCTGGTTAATGCTTTTTAAGGAAATCAAGCATGTTTAATATGATAATGTTAGGAGACGCACGAAGAAAATGTGGTTAAGTGCACAGAGCTTTAGTGTTGTTGTACCCTGTGTATATTTCTTTAATTTTCCTAATATAGCAAATATATTTCTGTTCATGCATTGAGAATTAATTCGTTCCTAGGAGGTCACTTTAACAGTACATTTCAGCCTCAAGCTGAGCTCGTTGCCTAAGTTGTAGCAAACAGGAAGGCTGGGTGAGGTATGCTTCACTTAGCAACACGAATCAGTTTAAACTACTAAAAACTGTTGCTAAGTGGAAAATAAACTGCTTAGGTGAATGATAGAACGCGGGTGGAACTGAGGAAACGGCAGGCAGAGATGACACTTGCTGCCGAACAGTCGACGTAAAGAGATGTGTACAGGTGGGGCAAGATGCTGGCACAGCTACTTCCTCTGATACTGCAAGGTAAACTTTGATGCTGTTCCTCTAGTATTGTTTGAGAGAAAATATTTTCTTATTACAATTCTTCTATTTCCATTTTAAAAATTTATTCCCAAAAGTTTATGGTTGAGAGAAGTAAAAATTGCGTGAAAAAAGAGGTGATCTAGCTTTATTCCTACAGATTGTTGTCCTGTGATATTGTGTTACATTGTTGCTCAGTTGTTTTATTTACTTCAACCAGTCCAATTTTTACATTTGTTTACTATTTTCATGTGTAATTCTTGTAGTGTAAATAGTTCAGAATTGACATGCTAAATTGTTGTCTGATGGGATGTAAGATATTTTCGAAGATGCCCGTATTTCGCCTCCTATCGTAGAACCTGTTTTGAAATCTTGGGGGAAGTAGGAAATTCGCGCTTAGATCGTTGATGAGGGGTTCGTAACTAAAATATAAAATCTCATAAACGCCCAAAATGTTTAGGGCATAGGTCAGCTACCAGTAGAAACTTTAGTTCTGGTATCAACATCGTACTAAATCAGTTCAGCTCCGCTATTCTAAGGTCTGATCTGGAGAAAAAATTATGATTCTACACTTTAATAATTGACATTTCAAAGTGGTTAACAAACACAACCACCGCCACTACAAAAGTTGTGGGCAACTGTGGGTTCTAACTGCCAGTGCCTTACGAAATGGTGGAAGAGCTGCGATGCACCCCATCTGCGGTACTAATTGGTTGCAGTCGTCCTGCAGTATTAAGGCATGTGGTACATAGCTGCTTAAAACATTAAACTGTGCACCAAGTAGGTTTTCACGCATATAAATAAAATTTAGTAATTATTTTGCTCGTGTGTGACAGTCTCTTAGACATTGCGTAGCGTTTCACGCCAGTCCACAATACGAGTATACCGGTGCTTCGGAGTTTTATCATGAGTGGTTTTTTAGAGGACATTCCATTTTGTTATAGGATTGGAAGACAATAATAAATTGATTTATTTCAGTCAGACACAACAATTGTTGTATTAGAGTTAAACAAAAAATAAATTTATTATTTTCTTTCAATGAGTGGTTACTTTTTAAAAATACTATTAGCTTAGAAAAAATCTTCCATAAAAAAGAAATTCCAAACCTATTCAAGCCTGTATGAGCATCAATACAGGGTACAGTTGTGAGAGGTGAAAACATATGCTGGATTTTATAAAAAGGTTTTTATTTATATGTTGAATAATTCTTGAGACCGAGAAGAATATGTCAGGATAACATTAAGCCGTATCTACGTGGGTTAAGAGGTTGGAAAGTAGATGGACCTGGCTTTGAATCGTGTTCCGTGAAGTTTTTGTTCTTAAACTATAAAACTTTTGAATGTTTTTAAACAGTAATATTAGAATATATTGTTGCATTCTGGGTTATGACACCATGTACATTGGTAGATGAGTACCAAAGTTCCTGAGGAATCTGCTGCCTTCATTTTAGGCTGCCTTGACAACTGTAAATAAATATGAATCCCATAAAAGCAATTTATGTTCATGATGAATTTAAAATGTGTTTGTGGAACAGTAAATTAAGGATAGGGTTACTTTATATATGTCTTTATATGCCCTGTATATGGAATGTATACGAACTTCATCTGATTAGGTTTGAAGAACTGGAGGCTCAACATCTGAAACTATAAGCTCCACTAACGCAAGTGACTGCAGTTTGTCGGCTTAGAGGCAAGAACAGCCGACTTATTGACCACGAGCGTAGTTATTTCGTGTTTCTTAACAGAAAGTATGTCGACTAGAGTGAGCAGTGTTTTTGTTTATGAAATATTAACAGAGCGGACTAATGCTCTACTGTAGTTGTCTATTTTATGAGCTATACCTTATTCTTTTTTCCTCTTAAACCTGATTGGTCTAGTAAATTATTAATTTCCGTTGTTAGGTTTTTTGAGTTTTAAATGGTTCTTTTTTATCGAGTTCTCCAGTAACGTTTAGAATTTAACTATTAATTGTACCTTTTATTATTTGTATGTATATATATATATATATATATCTCTTGCAATGTAGTGTAGCGTAGCGTAGTGTAAAACGTTTACGCTTATGAAACTTTAATTTGTTCACTGTCGATGTTGGTGAACTACGTTCCAGGTGATGATGATGATTGAGATCGAAAGATGTAGAAGTCAAATTATGATGCAGTAAATATATTTTATCGCCGGTCCCAGTGGCCACGCGGTCTAAGGCGTAGGTTAACGGCCGCTGTCCTGCTGAGATCGTGGGTTCGAATCCCACTGGGGGCATGGATGTCTGTCTGTTGTGAGTGTTGTGTGTTGTCAGGTAGAGGTCTCTGCGACGAGCTGATAACTCGTCCAGAGAAATCCTATCAACTGTGCTGTGTCGTTGTGTGTGATCTAAAAAAAAACAAATGAGGAGGCCAAGACCCACTAGGGGGCTATCGCGCCAAGAGAAAAAAATATATACTTGTATATTTTATCAAGTACCGAACTAAGTGAGTTATTATTTTTTTTGAATTTAAATTAATGTAGTTCGGAAAACAGACCATTTAAAGAATCTTATACGGTTATTACTCTTGATGTTTTCTGTATTATCAGCATAATTTAAAAAGTGGACCAGAATATGAAAACAGTAAAGGACAATGAGCGGTGTCTCTGCTTCAGTCGATATTACTAATCAACCTTTTCCGAAGTATATTACTCCGCACATCACACAGTGAAATGGTGTTTTGAAATTGTTCGCGAAGAGCTGGAAATATAAGAGCGGGTGAGTGGAATCCTTTCTGTGCCAACAGTAACTACAGATGGGAATTGCCACATTTCCCTGCTGATTTGTCAATGGCCATTGAAGTAGCAGGTTATAACAACTTTCCGTTACTCCAAATTTTAATTTATATGAACCAACAGAGACGCTGTCTCAGCTGCTTCCCCTCACTTTTGCTTTATTCGAATCATGACCTACGAGCGTTATCTGTTGTCCTAATTATTATTTCAAGCGTGTAATTTCCCATGAGGGGCTATTTTAATTCATCGTGCTGGTGGATAAACTGCTAGCTGTTGAAATGCGACCAATCTGCCACGTTACATTAAACCCTTCGAGCAGTGATGACACTAGTATTGAATACGAGAACACATAATTTGCCAAAATTTGTAGTTTATTTTCAAGAGATATTGTAGTAATCTGCATTATGACATCGTACAGTCTCGTAGGTGGTTGTTCTGCCTGTACATTCAAGGCAGTTAATCGCATTCTTATTATTCAATTGCGACCAGTAAACGGAGCTGTCAGTGTCATAGACTACGTAGCGTCAAATTGCAGGATGAGAGTGAATAATGAATTGTAAAAGATATGAAAGGAAGCGGTTGTGTTTCGGCTGAGGTATTACTCCAACATTTGTCTAAAAGGACTGAATAAAACCACGAAATACTTCAGTAAGGACAGTCTGTGACCTGGCTGAGATTCGAGTCACGCTTCTCCCATATACAAGCCCTAAACTCTCTAGCCAGGTTGCCCGGGCCAATTCGTTTCAAATTTAACGCCTAATAACACGTGCCATTACACTGGTGACTTGAAAGTGTGTATGCTGCTACATTGTCGCAAGAGCTCAAGTACGGATATGGCCTTAGGGTGCCAACAGACAAAGCAGACCACACTAGTCTCTTTGGAACTCTGATAATTTATTTCATTGCCGGTGATACCCTTGCGTAAGTCACGGATAGACACTATATAGCCTGCCTTGCGTTGTCTGGAGCATAAATACTTAGTGTCAGGAGAACAGCAGAACAGGAAGTGTAACTGGTTTGCTCACCGAGCTGGCGGCACATAATTCGTTCACCGAATGCAATATTGGCACAACTCAAAGATTTTCATCTGGAGTTAGTGCTACGATTATGCTCAAAAAATATACTAGCTACATCCGACAATACCGGCACACTTCTTAGTTAAAACATACTCCGCTAGATGCCATTATTGTCGGATGGAGCTTTAATATTTTTGAACTGAATCGTAGTATTAACTCCAAATGGGGAGTTTTTGGATTTTGCCACTATTGCATTCAGTGAGCGATCTATACGTGGATGGCGCAAACAACTACATGCACGAAGGCGTGGAAAGATAGCAGGAAGGAGATGGGGAGTGAAGTTAATCATTCAGTACAAAATATTCTAAAATTATTAGTAAATTTGTCCTGGTCTGGAAACCAATCCAGGTACAAATGGGGGGAAGAAAACTAAATTCTGCCCTTCTGTCATTTATGTGACATACACAAAGATACGTTTTTGTCACTGTCGTCGTCGTCCGACTATTGAAAACAGTGCAGTGGAGTACCCGCGAGTTCTGACAGAAATGGGACGCCGTCTCTGAGTGAATGACTGAGGTTGACTGCTGTGTCTGATTTGTCTCTGTGACTGGTATGGTCTGCTGCGGTGTGTCGGCATCATTACTTTAATATTAACAGTAAAGCTTATTTTCAGACAATCAAAGCAGTTGCAAGGCCTATCCACACTGCTGTTTTTTACTGTTTCCAGGTACTCGTAATTTGGAAAGACAATGCGCAGTCATATTATTTGCTATTAGCATAAATACTGTAGTTGCATTGTTATTGCTAATATATTGCAGTATATTGTTACAACCGATTTACTTAAGAGCTCTGTGGCTAAATCCACTAATTATAAACAGCAACAAAAAAAAAAAAAAGGAGACAAAAGTAACAACTTTAAAAGACGAATTGGATAACTCGAGTTACACTATTACTACAGAAATACTAATGGACCATTTTTATACTCAGTATTTACCAGTCGCCTACAACTCTCGTCTGCTGCCTGGGTATTTCTGAAGTTAATTTCATTTTGCAATGTTTGATGTTCTCATATAAGTTCTGATTAATATTCCAGGTTTCTGGGATATTGAACCGCTTAAGCTAGTAATTAGTTACCGACGCTTCAAAGGAGCCTATTGCCTTTATCTTGAAAATCTTCGACTTCTTTGCACTGAAGATGGAAGCAAAACGCTTCTCCATAGCGCCTGCAACTAATTAAAAGAGGACACGACGTGAAATCCCAGAAGAGTTTTTTTTTCTTTCTTTTCTTCCAAGGGACAATTTGCCTTTCAGTGTTTACTCAATGCACATTACGATGCAAATCTCTCCGATCTATTTCTGGACTGACGGTTCCTTGTATAGCGGTAATGTTATTGACCATATAGGGTGCAATAACATAGAGGTCACCCACAAATGACGTCAAAAGGAAAGTTACTATTTCTGAATATTCCTCTTATTGTAGACATTTCTTTAGCACAGCTTTGTGACTCATAAGCAAATATTATTATACCTTCTTGTGGTTATTAACTACCAAGCTGAAATGTGGAGAACGTTATAAGGTGACGTTAGCAGGTCTAACAGTCGTTGTGGTTATGTCGCTCTCATAGACCAAGTTCTGTTGAAGAAGTTTTGCAGGTTATTGATATTTTTTTCATTCGTGTTGGTTTGTAATGGCAATATAATTGAGCAGTACATCAGCTACCTGCGTATTTATATACTTCAAGGAAGTCTGTTTTGGTTGCTGCAAAGCAGATTTCCTGAGACAGAATAACGAATGATGAAGTTTTTCAAAGGGGGAAGGAGAAAGATTACTTTTAAAAATTTTAAAAAATAGACGCCACTCATGGATAGGGCATACAATTAGGCATAACAAGTTTGTAGTAAGCATCCTTGAACGAGAAATATCCGGAAAAAGGGCAGTGGGAATACCTCGACTACAATACTTAAAGCAAATCGCCAGAAACACAGGAGCTGACAGTTACACAGCAATGAAAAGAATGGCTTGCAACAATTCCAGATGGAAAGCTGCCAACCGGAAAGGACGCATTGTACAATATTGTATTCGAGTCTGTTGCTCCCATGAAACTACGTGTTTAAAAGAAACTTGCAGTAAAAACCGAATGGGTAAACTTTGTGTATTACCCATACTATTCAGAATGACCTTAAACAGGCAGATTCTTTATGGCAATTGCCCTTCAAATTTGTTTTAGCGTGTGTCATTAGGAAGGTCCAATAAACCAGGAAGGACTGAAATTGAACGGACACACCCAGCTTCTGATCTACGCTCACCGTGTTAATGTACTGACAGGCAACATGGTTAGAAACACGGGAGCTGTGTTCGTTGCCAGTATGGAGGTTGCCTAGACCTAAACTGTGACAGAACTAAGTGTACTTATACATCGCTTGAACATAATGCAGGACATAATCACCACGCAAGGACAGGCAATAAATTCTTTGAAAATATGGAAATATTTAAATATTGGGAATAAATTAAGAAATAAAAATTGCAATATTAGGGTTGGACATCCCGTTAATTTGTTATTTACGTTATTATTAAAAATTGCGTTGATAAAGATAATTCAGAGCAGATTAAATTCGGAAAATTCCTGCTACCTTTTTTTCCAAGAATATTTTGCCCCACTTATGTTACACAGAACATAAAAATTGAAACAGAATTATACTATACCTGTTGTTTTGTGTGGTTTTTAAACTTGGAGTTTTACACTAGGTGAAGAATATTGGCTGAGAATTTTCGAGAATAGGGTGCTGAAGATGATATTTTTGGACTAAGAGGAAGAATTTAACAGGAGGCTGGAGAGAATAAAGAGGAACTTAAGGACTGGCTTTCCTCGCCAAATATTGTTTGGTAATGAGAATAAGCAAACTGCGACGGCGGGGGCATGTAGCACGTATGGGAAGAAATAAATTCGTATAGGGTTTTGTTTGGGATACCGGAAGGGAAATAACCACTTGGATGACCTAGACGTAGATAAGAAAATAATAGTAAACACAATCTCAAAGGAACAGGACGGCGTGTCACGGACTGGACGGGATAAATATGAATAATGATAGGTGTAAATACCGGGCTCTTGTTAACCCGATACTGAAAATTCGGTTTCCATAGGATGCGTGGAATTTTTTCGAACAGCTGAGAAACCCAGAACTTTTATTCATACCTTTCACAAAGTTTTCCATGAGGCCCAGCTTTATGTGCAAAAGGGGCAGATAATTTTTTCCGGAAGAACAAGAGGAGGATTGACGACATTTTTCTCTCCTGGCGTCAGTGATGTTCGTTTAGGCCACATTTTATTTACATAGTGTTTCTTCTTGTCCCGGCTGTCCCACTCGCACAGGAAACAGCAGTATTTTGTGCACCCGAGTTGCATTCCGAGTAACAGTGCCACAACCTTGCGATCACCACGTAACTTCCACTTAAATTTGTCATATTTAAACTTTCCCAAGAGTAGCTTCATGCTTTCATAACTTTCCTTCATGATGGCTGCATGAGCCAAAGAAACGGAGGGGAATATATTTCCGTTGTGGAGTAGAACCACCTTCAAGCTCACTTTTGACGAATCAATGAACAAGCGCCATTGATGTGGGTTATATTCATGGCCAAGAACTTCCATAACGGAACAAACATCATTGCAATATAAGACACCATCTTCCTGGGAGAAGAAATCCTCGAATTCTTCGTGGCGCCCATGGTAAAAACACACTTTAGTGTCCTGGCGCAGAAGATTCCAGCCCTTTGAATTGGAGAGAAAGGTGTGGATGATTCTGGAAACATATTTGAATTAAACGTCCAAAAATACATCAGAAAGAGACTTTCTTCTCATGGGACAACATTTTTGTTGACCAGTGTAATTTGAAACGTAATAAGTAATTTTGTGATTTCGGACTTTGACGTTGATTAATTGTTGATGAAATCTTGTTTATGTTTTGTGGCACTTTGTGGAAATTGGCTGTATTGTTGCGTCTGGGAGGAACGCGCTACCTCCAGCATCTACATATATAGGTTTAAATAGAAGAGCTGAATAATCACCCTAACTTCGACTTGAATTTGGTGGCAGAATTGTCACGCAAACCTTTCTCAGCCTCTCGCTATTTCCACATGCTATCACTTAACAAATATATGTTTCAGCGTCAGCATTTATCCACCACGAACACCTGTTTACTTTTCTTGTTGCTTCCATTGTCCCTTGTACGGGCCGTGATACTAATTTGATTTTCAATAAAAACTATTGAATTATGATTGTACAGGATGGGGAATCCTCCGTGTAATGTGTGACTCATGTTATACGTGCTTCTGATTAAGAAGCTGGAATGGAGCCAGTGACTACAGTCATATTCCCACATGGCTGGACACCAGCCTTTTCAGTCTGTCTCAGTGAAGCCCCTTGTCGGTTTGATTGCTCTGTTTATGTTATATATCGATTTACCAGCAACTCGCATTCGCTTTTGTTGACCTTTCCTTGCGTCTGTTTTTACACAGACGTATTCAAGTGAAGTTCAACACAACAACAGATTTAGAACTACTAGTTCTATATCATCGTTCCTACAATGAAAAGTGTTTGCTATGTTTCAGCCCCTGAACGCTGAAATTAATACATATACAAAATATTTAACATAAAATCCGCAGTATATTTCATAAATTCTGCTTTAGTACTGTCGTTTAGTCCTCCGTGATTTCGTCAATGCCGGTTAGATTCTATGTTTTTCTTATTCCCGTCACATATGTTCAAATGACTTAAAAAACAACGTCCCGTCTTCTGTACGATTTATCAGTGAAGAAAAATCTACGTTCATGATTTGTATTTTCCTTTTATCCTAACAATGGAGTTAAAATTGGGTCGCAGCATATTTTTCCCGAGCGGGATAGGAACCATTTGTGAAATACCCCCGTAACCTAGGAAACGTGTTTGTGTACATCTTCTCTGAGCAGAACACAGGAAGTTAACAATGTCGGCTCCAACTTCTAAATTTAATGCGTCCGTCGAGCTGCTGTTGATAATGGCAAAAAAATTACAAATTATGGAGTTGTGGTGCCTACCATTATAAATTTCCCCCAAAAGTGGTAAATCGGTTTAGATTTGCTGGAGTCGACACACAGTAAGACGGTCACTAACGTCTTCTTTTTTCCATTTTAATGCTGAAAGTTTTAGCCGGGATAGATCGTATGTGTGGCAGTTAGGGTGCAGGCTGAACGACCGAAGGAATCCGGGTTCAAGCCCCAGTAGGAGCATCATATATATAAATAAGCGTATTTAAGAAGAAAGGCAATGTATATAACCTAAGAGAGCCGCGCTTGTATGATAATTTTCGCCGTGGAAAGCAATAATTATGAAATATTATGAGTGCGTGTTTTTATTCTTGCCTTACGTACCAGACCTGCAAATCGAGTTTTTTTTGCACGCTGTTATATTGTCATCTGTGGCCTGTCTGTATCTACAATATCTTTCCACATTGTCTCATAAAGGCATAATCTTCGGAATGAAAGTTATTGAACATAAAATTTATATTTTGATTTTCTACACAAATTTGTCTAAATTTTTTTTTTCATTCCAAAAGAATCGGCGAGATATTATCATAACTTTTACATAGGTCTTCATAAAACTTTAATGAGACTTGAATTATCTCGACAAATTTAGAATATACTCAAATATAAAATTTCTTGAACATTCGTCCAGTGGCAACTAAGTTGTTCCATGCGGGCGAGAGGATAGACAGACAGACAGACATACATACAGAAAGTTGGACGGACATAATTGACGAAGATAATAGTCGGTTCTTGCAATTTCGCGAAATCTTAACAAATTAAACATTTTACTTCTCTCTGTGAGACTTATCTGCTTAATTCTATGTAAGGAATAATCGCTGTAGCTGTGAGCATCGCAGGAAACACATACGCTACACGTCGTTTTTAAAAATAAGTTATTTTAAGTCAACGCGTATGTTTAAGGAGCTGTAGATCTCATTAGACAAAGAGTCTGTTTACCTTTAAGAAAAAATCCTCAAAGGCTGTGACGAGAGGAAGTCTTAAGGAATGGTCCTGGCGTGCCTTCAAGTTCCTCTAAGGAAGGAGTACACAAATCACAGTGGATTGCCGAATAAGTGTCTGTATTAAAAATCAAATGGTTTGGGAAGATGTTTGTAATATACCCGAACAAGAGCTTTAACAATATAATGTAACCACAAATGCTCGCCACAGGATTATTTTATGAGAGATATTGACCTGCTTATTGTATTCATCCATTTTTACTTAACGCCTCCAAATTCCATTAGGTAAATGTGGTAAATTTTGCACAAATATAAAGGCTGAAATATCTACTGAGCTGTGTGAGACTGTTATAACATAAGACAGAAGATTTTGGACTAAATACAGAAGAAGAATTAAATGCCGAGAAGGAAATTTAAAGTACTAATTTTATTATGCTTGCATTCTTAAATCAGTTTATATTTTGTAGAATTTATGGATTTCGTTTTAAATAGACAGTCAAGAGTTCTAGGAGTAAAAGCTCCCCTCCTGTGTTTTCGCACAAATATTGCTCCGATTTTGCAAGCTGTCAGTGCGTACTATGTAATATTATAAATAAGAAATGCATTAAAAATCCAGAAATTTCATGTAAAATTAAAAGTAAATTACAATTTTACTTGATTTTTTCATTTCAAACTCCCTGTGAAAGTAGACAGTGAAGGAGAGTGAAGTAAAGGCACACAGTGCACGTAGCTCGGGTGCTGTTGATACAGCTATACCGCTCCCAAGAACGTATTTTCTGGGATTACGTGTTAATTGGAAACCGAACCGATATGGGAATCTGGTCATTGAAATTGAAGGGTGTAGATGATGAATAGTAACAACCAACTTTTATGTAGAAGATAAGTGTACATTATTTAATGCTCAGAACAAGAAGTGCAGTATTTATACACGCAGATGTTAGTGCATAACGCAAAAATTAAAATGTCTCTGCTAGCAGATCTTAGTGCGCAACACTGAGTACCTAAACTCTGGAAGTATGTCTTAGAAAAACACACAAATACGAGTGTCTCTACAATCATATTTCGAGGCACAATAAAGTACAGTATTTGTGCAGCAGATCTTAGTGGACAACACAGAAGTATCGTACCTGTGCCGGCAGATCTTGATGCTGGACACAAGAAGTTCGTATAATATCTCTGCTCGCAGCCAGTAGTGTACAGCACACATACACACTATTCTTGTAGCAGATCTTAGTGAAGAACACTGTTTCTACAAGCAGATTTTGATACACAACACAAAAATTTTACTATTTCTGCAACCAGAACTTAGTGTATGTCCCAAAAATACAGTACTTGATCATGGTGCAAAAGACAATCATCCATTCCCGTAGTGGGATAACAACGTGCGTAACTGAAAGATCACATGATACGGAATTTACTTACGATTCTTGAGGAAAACATAGAACATATCTGTACAAGTAAAACTTCATTAACTGAATGTGTTTAATTTCGCTGTGATCATACATAAACATGTAAAAATAAATAATCGTACAATACAACACGTATTTATTACCATTTATGTCTCAACCATGTTAAGACATCCTCTGGTTATGCGCAACTGTATAAGAAAGGGAATGTACAACTGTAAATGTAATATTCATTTAATTAACATTGTTTTAAGTAGTACATGTCTTTATGTGTTTAAGTAGCTGGGAAAAGACATGTTCTACAGTGGAAAGCTACTTGGGTGGGAAACGAAGCACAGAAGCACGGAGAATATTGAAGAATTTAAGGAAAAATGAAAATGGAAGACAATGTTTTAACCCTATACCCATTGATAAATGGGAAACATATTTTAAAGAACTTTTAACAGAAAATAGAGAGACTTACTTGGGAGATTAAGAAACTGAATTAGAAGATATGAATAAAATAGAAATGGATAAAATTAATTTAGATATAGAAATAGTTAAAATGATAAATAAGTCCTTAAAAGTAACTCATCATGTGGAGTTGGAGGAGTAGCTGCAGAGTTACTAAAATTAGGAAATGAGAAGTTATATGAGTTATTGAGACAAATTTTTGAACGCTGCTTAAGTGGTGAAGAAACCCCCAGTGACTGGAAAATAGCACATATTTAAGCTATTCATAAAATAGGAAAGGAGGACGAATATGAAAATTACAGAGAAATTACAGTATTGAATATTTTTAATCGATTATATGGGAAAATAAATGAATACTTTTTGGAACAGAAATTCTCCCAGATATAAACAGAAGAACAAGCAGGATTTAGGGCTGGTCGATTCACAATTGACCATGTATTTAGTTTAAAGCAACTGATAGAGAAAAAGATACCTGTTGATCAACCACTACACTTATTGTTTGTGGATTTAGAGCAAGCTTATGACTTTGTGCCCTTAAAAAACCCATGCGAAGCATTAGAACACTACAATATTAGTAATAATATTATTATGGCAATAAAGAGATTGTATGAAAACTCCTTTTCCAAAATTAAAACAGGGAAACAACTTTCTTGGTTCTATGTAACAAAAGGACTACGACAACGATGTAGTTTATCGCCTGCTTTGTTTAAGATATATATTCAGAATGCTCTAGAAAATTGGCAAAAAAAATGTGCAAGGATGGGATTGGAGATACAGGATAGACAATATATTTAATACTATTTGCAGATGACCAATTATTAATTGCACAAGACTATGAGGATTTAGCTACCCGAAGGTGTCTCTACTTTGACGTAGTGGTGGGGCTTGGGTGGCCAAATGATCCTCAGAGCTCAGCCGGCGGTAGCGTAGCTACTGGCAGGGTCACCCAAGCCGGACAGGTCAAAGGTGATGGTCCAGACAAAAAGGGACACCCTGGTCCTCCAGGTTGGGGGTTGGGCTGGGGGTGACGACCCCACCCCGGAAAAAAACTTACGTTCAGGAAACCTCAGAAATGCCTCGGACGGGATCGATAAACAGAAAACGACCTGGCTGCAAGGAAAAATAATTGATTTTTGTTACATGGAACCTTCGAACATTAAACAAGACTGGAGCACTACTCTTCTTGCTCTCTCAGTTAAAAGAATACAGGCTTGCCATAACGGCACTACAGGAAACAAAATGGCAGGGCAAGGACATAATGGATAGGAAATCACACACTCTATTCTATATTGGCAAAGAAGGGGGAACCAGGGAATTTGGGGTGGCATTTGTAGCTGAAAGGAACATGAAACGGAACGTACTTGATTTCAAGGCAGTTGATGAGCGGATGTGTGTGTTAAGGATTAAAACCAAATTTCAAAACTTACGCCTCATAAACATGCATGCTCCCACAGAAGAAAAATAAGAGGTGGAAAAGGAAGACTTCTAACAGAAAGTAGAAGAAGAATATGATTCGTGTCTCTCCAATGACATAAAAATAGCACTGGGGATTTGGAATGCTAAAGTTGGGAGAGAAGAAATTTACCAAGGAATAACTGGTAAGCATTTAAATACAAATAACAATGGACAGAGGTTAGTGGATTTTGCAGCAACTAAAAATATGGTGGTATCCTCAATCTGTTTTCCACACAAAGAAATACATAAACAAACTTGGAGATCTCCAGATGGAAAAACTAATAATGAAATCGATCACATATTATTAGACAAAAGGAACGCAAGCAGCATGCTGGATGTGAAATCATGTAGAGGAGCAAGCAGTGATTATGACCACTACTTGGTTAGAGGGAAGTATAGGTGCAAAATAACATATTATAAATACGAACCGAATAGAACAACAAGGAGGTTCCACATAGACGCATTGCGAGAAGCTAATACAATCAGGAGGTTTCAGCAACAAATGGAAGAAGAATTTCGAAAGCTAAGAACTGAAGAGGTGATAGAGTGGGAAAGCCACAAAGAGGAAGACTGGAAACAGTTAAAAGAAGTAATAAAAGAAGCAGCAGAATAAACAATAGAATATCAGCCAAAGCCAGACAGGAGAGGATGGTTCGACGATGAGTGTCATAGGGCATTAGAGGAGAAGAATGCGGCATATAAGAAATAGATTGACAGATCAACCCGACCCAAAAGATTGGAATACGAAAGACTGCGGAAGATAGCCCATAAAGTATGTAAAAACAAGAAAAGAACACATATGGATAATCATATAAGGAATACAGAAGAAAACATTAAGAATAAACAAATTAGGAACGCATATAAGGAGGTTGGAGCACTAAAGGCCGGCTTTCAACCATACACGGACCTTTATAGAGGCACGAATAATAAGATCCTATCTAAGGAGGAAGAAATAAAGACCAGGTGGAAAACTTATTTCCGGGATCTGCTAACCACCTCAGCAGCAGTAGATCAGAGTACGTCCTTTAGAGGCTACCTATATAACTCATGTAGTCACGGAGGAGGAATTGAAAGAAGAACCTCCAGATATACTGGACATAGAGATGACAATGCAATCGATGAATAACAATAAATCACCTGGCATAGATAACATCCCTGTGGAGCTCTACAAGAGTGGAGGAGGCTTATTATTTAATAAAATACATAGCTTGATTAAGAGAATATGGAAAGAAGAGAAAATGCCCACAGGTTGGAAAACGAACATTATAGTACCAATATACAAAAGCAGGGGAGACAAACTGCAATGCAAAAATTATAGAGGAATATCTCTATTGTGTACAGGATATAAGATATTAACCACAGTTCTTAACAATAGACTTTAAAAATACACTGTGCACATAATTGGTGAATATCAAGCAGGAATTAGAACAGGAAAATCGACTACAGATCAAACTTTTACAGTTAAAAATTTGTTTAAAAAATCCTGGGAGCATAATGTGGAGATACACCAGATTTTTGTTGACTTTCAGAAAGCATATGGCAGTATCCGAAGGGACAAACTCTACGCAATAATGGCGTACTTCGGAATTCCGAGCAAATTGATAAGGTTAACGCAAGTAACCATGGAAAATTTATCTTACCATGTAAAGATAGGAACAATCATGACGGATGGTTTTCAGGTAGGAACTGGATTAAAACAAGGAGACGGTCTGGCGCCCAATCTCTTCAATATAGCACTGGAATGTGTAATAGGGAAATTTTCGGTAAAAACCACATCGATAATGTTTCGTAAATCAGTACAATTAATTTAATACGCAGATGACATAAATATCATGTGTAGAACGAAGAGGGCCACTTCAGCAGTATATGGGAACTGAAGGAGAGAGCAAAGGAAGTTGGACTTATCATTAATGTTGAAAAAACAAAAGCAATGGTGCAAAGCAGGAGACCTGGAAAGGGAGGAATATGGACTGTTGGGGATCACAAGATTGAAATGGTCAAGAGATTTAAATACTTAGGGACGGTAATAAATGACACCAATGAGGAAACGGAAGAAATTTGAGCTAGGGTCCTGGCAACCAATAAAGCCTACAGCTCTCTGCAAACCGTAATCCGATCCAAACATATTCATCGAAACAACAAGATAAGACTATACAAAACAGTAATTAAGCCAATACTATGCCATGTTAGTGTAACGTGGACATTAACACGAGCAGCAGAGCAGATGCCAAGTACGTTTGAAAGGAAAATACTAAGAAGAATATAAGGCCCAATACAAGAAGTGGGAAGCTGACGTCCCAGACGGAATAACGAAATCTACAGTTTATATAAAGAGCCAAACATCGTGGAGGACATTAAATTTAGAAGACTAGGATGGACGGGACATATAATAAGAATGGAAGAACAAAGGATTCCAGAAAGGGTCCTAAACGGAAACTTCCCTACCACGAGACCAGTGGGAAGACCAAGAACTAGATGGGCGGATGTGGTTCAGAGGGATGCCCGACAACTGCTGGGGATAAAAGGATGGAGGAGTAAAGCTGCAAATAGGGACTAATGGAGCTGTCTTATGAGGGAGGTCAAGGCCGGGAAGGGGCTGTAGCGCCACGGATGGATGGACGAGGATTTAGAATACATGACAAGGAAATTAATAGAGGAGTATGAGTTGTGGGGCTTAAAAATAAATATTTAAAAAAAATCTAAATATATGGCCATAGGAGACGCATCAAGAGATTTACAACTAGAAGATGAGAAGGGGACAATAAGTCATGTAAGTGAATATGTCTATTTGGGGTAAGAATAACTAAAGATGGAAATCACGAGCCAGAAATTAATGATAGAATTAATAAGGGATGAGCAGCTATATCCAAGCTAAACAGCATTTTGTGGGACCGCGACGTGACTTCTAAAACAAAGACTTATATTTATCATGCAATAGTTAAAAGTACAATTACATATGCAGCAGAAACATGGCGTTTAAAAGAAAAAAGGGTAACAAAATTAAATTCCACAGAAATGGACTTTCGGCGACGCTCAGCCAGAATTTCTAGGAAGGACAAAATTAGGAATACTATTATAAAACAAAAAATGAATGTAACAAGGTCTCTTTTAGACGATATTAAAACAAAACAACTTCAATGGTATGGCCATGTTCAAAGAATGGAAGAAGGAAGATTGACAAAAGAAGTTATGAAATGGCGTCCACCGGGAGGAAGAAAACGAGGTAGACTTAAACTCACCTGGGCGGAAGGGATTAAAGGACCGGTGGGAGAAAAGGGATTGATGGAAGAAGACTGGGATGACAGAAGTAACTGGAGAAAGAAAATAATATAATTGTCAAATGGAAGCAGGAAGATGTGAAAAAATTGTACAACCTGCTAAATAATAATAATATGAAGAAAAAAACATATGCGAGAAAATTAGGATTCCAATTTTAATAATATTACATGCACAGTTTTAAGTTCTCTGTTTATAGTTGTACACATCCTGCGGATGGCTGAGTGTGGATTTTAATACACAAGGGTTCTGTTAGTTTTGAGGTGCGTCATCCCCGTTGTGTTGTGTTGTGCTATGTACAATAATACTACGATCTCTTGCTGAAGTCCTGACCAACCTATAATACAGTGCTCTTGGATGGGTGACTGGCTGTTGATCACTATTATAGGTGGGAATTAGTCCCGAGATCTCTCGTGAATTTAAGGTCTGCGGGAACGGAGGCTTGCTGAGGGCAGGTCTCGACTTGTGAAGGAGTTGGATATAGCTTCCAGCGCATATGATAGAAACTTTTTGTCCAAAATATGCAAGAAACTGTAGATACTAGACCATAGCACTTCAGACGTAGTCCATGTTAATATAGTCTTTTCAATATAAGATAACACATATCAAAAATGTAACCTACTTATAGATACAGTTATTAGTAGACATGAACGATATTTTAACAACATCCCCTAAACAGACCCGATCCACACCCCTTGTACAAACACAAAACGAGATCTCGCACCCACCCCACCCCACAAACTGTAAACCCCCCACTCACGTTTAGATATAGCTTATCGTTAAGTGCTTCATGTACAACCTGAAGATGGCCAACATTGATGGCCG
>JGI20166J26741_11492251_pt1 | contig 25605 bp, 19 predicted proteins | sample TergutCu122P5_FD_26741 | JGI IMG/M metagenome (IMG submission 26741)
CTCCTGAAGATGAGCACTTGAGGCTCGAAACATGTAGAGGAGAATATTATTTTATGAATAAATAATAATTGGTGCATCAAGTTGGTAATCAATATATGGTCAATTCATGATGCACGGTCAGAAAAGCATTAAGTTGTAGTACCAATTGGCATGGGATGGTCAAGCACAAGTGCATTTTGGCTGAAGAATATGATATGCATGACTTTCAGAGCATCTGACTGCACCATGCAATTTTCTTCCTCGGTGACTCTTGGGAATGCGGTTCAGCATTGTGTTGTTTTAGCTTATGGTCAAATAAATATCCATGATTTGTCTGCAGTTAAAATGTTATCATGGAATGCACTGCCTTCGTTTCTTAAGTACTGCAGATGGGTGATGGCAAGAACATGCATAGCTCTTTGGTTATCATTGAGCGCATGTGGAATCCAGTGTGCACAAACTTTTCATTTCTCCAAGCTGTTGGTGAGGATACATTAAACACCTGCTGGAGAGATTCCAAGTACTGTAGAAATTGCTGTCCATGAAATACTGCACGTACATTCAAAGACAGATTTCACTTGTTTCAAGTTGTGTTCACCTGTCACCGATGTTGGGGCTCAACTGCAAGGGGTGTTGTCTGCCCCTGTCCATTCTTAATGGCATTTACCCACTGACAAACAGTTGCATGTGAATGAGCGTGTGTCCGTAAATCTTCCTTCAACAACTTGTAACACTTGAATTTTACCCAACAAAATATGAAATTTTATTCATGGTTTCATGCCCATCTGCGAGAAACTTCCTTGCAGCCTTTCATGATCCATAGCTAAGCAGCAACTGACATCAAAGGCAGTGCATCTCTGGAACAGTAGTAATAGTGCCCTAAATGCCACGCATGATATGAGTTCATTCATATGAAACACTGCACATTGCTGCCACCATACACGAAACTTCCGGAATGACCCACATACTGAACTTTGCTGTTAATCATATATCATCAAATGAAGAATATTGTGGAAGGGGTTAAAGTTATCAGTCATGTGCAGTGTGTGGTGTTATGCCTCCTTTTAGGATGTCTTAAAGTATTTTAGTGCTGTGGTCATGAGCTGGCTGTGGAAGGTTAGAAACACAACCACAACAATCCACATATTCTTTAATATGTCAGCTGACTGAAGACAACAGTTCTTGATGTAAAACTTAAGCAGCTACTACTTCATATTTTACATCTTCTAGATGATGATCCATCCTGGCCAAAACATATCGGAGAAATCTTGAACTTATGGTTATTTGCCATAACATTCTGTTTACTGTTAGTCCTTTCTAGAATAATTTGATAGTTTCCATCCATGTTTTGGATAATGAATTTTGTAAGGAAACTTGGAAATGGCTTTTTCTGCTCAACTTCTTGGGGTAGAGAATACTATTTTTTGTTTCTGGCTTCACACATTTTTGTTGAGTTTCCTTGGTTATCCATGGTTTTTTCATTTATATTTGTAACCTAATGCTGTTTAGGTAACTGTCTTTTGCCCATTATTAATAGGTGTTCTGTCCATTTCTCTTGATGTTCTTGTATTTTGTCGTTTAATGAATTTAGTTATAACTTATTCCCTCTATCTTTATTTATTATTTCATCAATTTGTATGCATCATCTAGTACTTCCCAGGAACTTATTTCAACAGCCTACATTTTTGTAGTCTCTGTGCCATCAGCCAGGTCTCACACCTGTGTAGCAGTGTTGGCATATCCATAACTTGAAACCTGGGTTTTGTATATTTTGTTGTTTTATCATTTTGTTTTATCTGTAATTTGGCCATTGTGTGTATTAATGTACATCTTGTCCCCAGAATAGAGTGATTAATTATTTCCCCAAACAATGTTAACCATTTGGCCTTTGTAATGGAGACACACGTAGTTTGTGTGAGGAAGGAATGAATGTGGAGTGAATGTTGCAATATTGTCATGTGTTCTCTGTTAGGCTTATAGTATGAAGCAGGAAACTAACAACATGAAACTGAATAGTGACAGGTGGTTGTGAGATGTGGTTTGTCACCTTGAGAGAAGAAAATAGACTGAAGAAGTGGTTTTCTGTGCTTTATAGCAGATTCTTTAATGTGGGTCTGTGTCTTGTGATTTATTCCTGGGGTACTTATGTTAATTCATTCATTCTTTTGGGGTTGTACTTTTGTAATGTGTGTTTCATAATGCTTGTTAGAGAATAATCCGCTTGGAGACTATGCTGCCCACTTTGTGCCTGCTAAAAGTAATCTTTCTTCCCTTACTGTGACGATTTCAATCACGCTGTTGCTTGTCTGTCCACTGTTACAAGTATGCATTGTAACCTTGCACTCTCTGTCGCTGGACACAATGTTACAATGCTGTACTTTTACTGATGGCATTGTCAAGTGTTCAGCTGTACATCTGCTATGACAATGTATATGATTGTGCATTAGTAACATGGAACAGTATGGTATATAAGATTTAAATTGAGTTTAGGAGACTGCCTCATCATTTGGGGGGGGGCGTGCATGGTGGTGAGGTGGTGAGTAGCACAGCTGTTAGTTGTATTTATATACACATTGCTGTCAGACCCGTGGCTTCCTGTTCTGTGTGAGCATGGACTGCTCAGGAGCAGTGGGCAGAGTCTGTCAGTCAACCATCACACCCACAATGTGTTACACTTCACTCATAATTAAGCAGTACTTTCCACTGCCACTTGAATGGTGTGTGCTCAGATATGACATAATGAAGCTCGGATAGGAGTGACGTGTATAAATGCAATGGACAGCTTTTTCCTTGTCTCTGACCCCTGTTGATGCAGGTAGAGATATTTCTGGAACACTGAATACAAACTTAATTTTCTTGTAGCTGATTGCTCAAGAAGGGTTCATTGTAACAGTATGGCATCCTTGTCAAGGTGTTTGTTTTCTAATGTATGTTCAAACCTAGAATTGAAATAGCAAACGAGGCACTTAAAACACAAACCTGTGATAATTTACAGAGGGTATCAAGGAGAGTTTGTAAATTTTTGATTGTGGTGTAGGTCTGTTAAAAAAATACAGTACATGCTGTACATTTTTTCTGTTTTACAAGTAATTCCAGAGCATATGTGGGAAATAGAAGCAAAGGGCAGTGTTTCATATGCTAGTGTCATGTGCTAATGTCACTGATACATGGCCTTAATTTTTAGAGCCAGTGTTACACTGTGTTTCAGTGTACAGTGTGCTGATTATAATTTTATGAACTTCCGCGTTTTGGCCGTGCTGTCAACCCATCATTGGTTAAAAGTGGGACTTTTTCTCCAGTGGTTTGGTTGAGATTGATCCAGTATTGTATTACTGTGATGCTTTTGGTATACGTTTGTGATTTATCTATATATCAGAGTTAGGCCATTATATTCTTTCAGTACAGTGAAATGTGTTCCATCTGAAGGCCAGGGTGCGATTTGTAATGTACTGGTACTTTACATCCCACTGCTATGTATAGCTCTCTTCAGATATCAGTCATCTTAGTGTACTGAATGATATTATCTACTTGGTTGATGGTCATTAAATGCTGTGTGTATATTAGTTTGAAGTTTAGTTTTTAGTTGTATAAAAATTATGTAAATATTGAAGCTCTGCTTGTATATATTGACTATTTTTTGTTAACTGTCACAGTCCTGGCTGAACTGTTTGATGTATATGTGTACTTAAATAGGCATTTCAGGTTGGTGTTAATATGAGAGTATGGAACAGTGTTATGCTGCAAAATGTGCATTGTGAAATGTAGTAAAAGTCTTCATGTTGTCATGGACAGTAAATTTTAAGAAGGTAAAAGGTTCATAGTGAAGTAATTTCTACATTTAATGGAAAATGTGAGTGCTGCACTGTACACTATTCGTATTAATGAACTGTCATGTGCCAAGTGATAGCTGAACTCACAGAAGAATGGCAGTTTTGTCTGTGTGTAAGTAGAGAGATGTACCAATCGTGTAAATATTGGTATACTTCCAAATTCTGGAGCAGTGTGTAGGATGGACATGAGGGATGTAAATTGATTTGTATTATGTGATGGAAAATATTTCTTCATGTTCATGTATTTCTTATTCTGCTCCCTGTATTGAGATATATTTTTGATTCCATAATTTATTACGTATCAGTCGTGCACGTTTGTATAACCGTTTTATTTCGCAGCTTATGAAGTAAGTGCTGTAGGATTCTTTGATTTCTGGAGTGCACCCAGTTTCCAGCCCTTATTTTTAGACTCATTTCAGTATGGCTGTATGTTAATACTATAGCTTTTTTTCCATGACTAGGGTGAAGTCTTAAAAAGCCTCTGACTAGATCTACCTCGGTTGAAGCCTCACTCATAGTACTTTCTTTATATGCAGAGAAAGGAAAAATGTTGCTGTTTTGTTGTTTAAGACCACTTTGCAGTTGCAACAGCTTTGAGCAGTTGTTTAATATTGAACTTGGAAGCTGAAACTAAAACAAAGAAATACTGCTTATGGGTGAGTCTTGAAGGTTTCTGTGAAAGACGAGTTAGTGTTTTTATTGTAATGGGCTGAAATTGTCTGACAACAGTTACTAGTATTGCATTATGTAAGAATTGAATTCATACCAGTTGCATAATGTGGCTAATTGACGTTAGATTGTCATATGCCAGACACACAGGATCTGAGTTTTATTATAATATTCTGTTTTGAACTGGTGTGTCTAGTACGGAAGTTATTTTAATAACAGCTAAATTGATCATGTCATTTTGGGATGCATATCCCAAGAATATGTGAACGCAATGTTGTAGATTTTGGACAGTGTTGTAGTTGCTCAATTTCTGTTATTCTAGACAGTGATATACTACAGTTAATATATATATATACATATACATACTTAGAATATTCCATTTCCTCCTACTCTCTGATGGCCATATATCAGCAGTTTTAATCATATGGTCACGTTACTGACAATATTGGAGTAAACATAGCAAACAAAGGTTATAACTGATACTGTATTTGTTGGCACAAGGGACTTTGTCAGCGACTAATCAGGAAGTAAGTTCAGCAAGTATTTGAGGAACTATGTTGAGTCATAATTTGAATAATACTGTACCAAACTAGAGTCTGTAGTTATACTAGTGTAGCAGCAATAATAATATGCCAAAGGGGAGCACTTGTTCAAGAGGGCACTGCTGTTAAAATGTTACATATTGGATGTGACCCATCAAATTCTGTATCATGATATTTTCTTGTAAATTCTGTTCATGAGTTTTAGGTTGATAACATTAAGTTCCTTGTGTGGAAGTATTATTTGCGAAACTAACGGCAGCATCAGTGGGTAGTGAGAGTTGCTACTTAATTGTATGATGGTTGTTCAGTGTGGCTCACAGTATGTTTTGCCTCTGAATTTGGTTTCCATTGTATGGCAGAATATAACATTGTATGGTTGCAGCTTCAGTTAATGTGAGATATTCATGAGAATAAACTCACTGTTTGTCTTGAGCATATATCCTTTGTGAATTTTATATCTTGTCCCATACCTGAATCGTGGAAAGTATTGTAATTAATGCTCATTGATGTAGGGTGAACCGGAGAGGTTATTCCAGTAACTGTGGCACTTAGCATGTAGTAATACTGCATTCTTCCAGCGCAGTATCTGTAGGACATTTTTTCACCAAAGTAAGATACATGGTTTAAGTAATTAAAATGTTGATAATTTCAGTGTTTCACCTTGCATTTTTCAATTCAATAATTGATAAAACACCAACACATGCAATTTTTCATTCAACACTGTATTAGTAATACAGTGTTGAATGAAAAAGTGCATGTGTTGGTGTTTTATCAATTATTAAAATGTTGATAGTTTGTATCAGTCTTGGGTATGAAATCACATGAAATGATGGCTACCTCTACCAAGTAATTACTGATCTGGTGGAAGAATCGAAGGTTCAGCATTGCTTATGCGGAAGACAAACATTGTTTATGGTTCCAAAGCAGTTTGTGTACCATCTTCTAAGTTGTTGAGTAGAAATTCATATTTACACCCAGATTACACTCTGTGTTTTGTCAGTTTTAGATAGTTGCCCACCTCATCTGCATGTCTTAACTGAAGAATAGTAATAATATTTTGGAAATGTGTTTAGTCAAGTTCATCGTAAATTCTGTGTTTATTTTCCAGGAAGTTTAAATTTCTACTTTTAAAGTGATTTGTATTGTAACTGTCATCAGTTTCCTGATGAGAATTTTACATACAGATGTTATGTGTAAGTATGGTCTATTGAATTGACACGGGGTTAATGACGTTAGGCAGATGGAAATATGTGTACACACAACTGAACCACAAGTATCGTAGCCTTTAAGGTTTATATGGCTGTTGAAAAGTTGAGAAGATGTGAATCACTAGGTATTTGATGCAAGTAAAGAAGCAGAACATACATTCTGAGATTTGTAAACTAATTCTGTTTAGAATAAGTGAGAATTGTTGTATCTGAGGGAAAGAGGCCAATTAGAAGACCTAGACAAATATCAGGATGCTTGCTTACTTACCCCATGGACAAGCTAACCAGTTTGCAGCTAGTCAAGAAATTCCTCACATTTTGTGGAACCTGAAGGTTCATTACTGCATTAACAATTGCCTGCCACCTGTCCCAGTCCTCAACCAGATCAAGCCATTCCATGTCTCCCCCAACCCACTTCTTGAAGATCCATCTTAATATTATCCTACCATCTTTGCCTGGGTCTTCCAAGTGGTCCCTTTCTTTAAGGTTTCCCCACCAAAACCCTGTATACACCTTTCCTCTCCCCTCCCCCCTATACATGCTACATGCCCTGCCAATCTCATCCTTGATTGGTCACCCAAATGTTTGGTGAGGGGTACAGATCATAAAGTTCCTTGTTATGTGGTTTTCTCCACTTTACTGTTGTCTGGGCCCTCTTAGGCCCAAATATTCTCCTCAGCACCCTCAGCCTATGTTCCTCCCTCGGTGTGAGTGACCAAGTTTTACACCCATACAACTCAGCAGGCAAAATTATAGTTCTGTATATCTTAATATTTATATCTTTGGATAGGAAACTGGGAGACAAGATTAGTAGCCTTATTAGTTTCATGGGGACACCAAACTTGATGAGAATATTATACAAGATCTCCCTCCTCACTGAATCATAGGCCTACTTGAAGTCCATAATTAGCTGATGCACTGCTTCATTCTATTTGTTTTCTTCCAGTATTGGACAATGCAGAATATATATGAACAACTGATGATCTCCAATAATTTCCTCTGCATATGGAATTAAACTTTAAGCACGTAATTTTGTTTGTAGTTGACAAATTAATATTCTTCTATAATTACTACAATCTGTTTTATCACCCTTCTTATAGATAGGTACACTGATCGACTCAGTCGAAAGGATAATATTAAAATAAATCTTCACGAAATGGTATGGGGGGAGTGGATTGCATTGATCTATTTAAGGACAGGGACAGGTGAACTTTTTAAAATGCACTTCTGTTTAATTTTTCGCAATATCTTTTACATGTACATGTTTCGACACCGAGGGCTGATCCGCAGGAAGACGGTTGTAACACGTACAGATACGGTATGGTATGGTACACACTGGTTCATCAAGTACGGTTCTTACCACAGATCATCTAGTGTTCTTACAACGGTAGAAGCAATCCTATAGGTGGAAGAGCGTGTTCGGTGCTGAGGTGTATTGTGTTGGTCTACATTATATGATGGTAATACACCTTGGGATGCCATAAAATGAGGGGAATTTCTTCATTAGTTGAGGAATTGTTAGTTACGTATACAATAACTCCTTTCCAAGCACCATATTTCCTGCAGATATTTTATATGTTGGCGACTATGGTGCGGCACGGCCCGCTAGATTTTAACGCAATTCGTAAAGAAATGCAATTTTTATACCATGGATCAGAGTATACAGTACTTATCTGTGGGACTGTAAATGGAAGATTGTAACGTGTGAGGTAAAACGCAATGTCAAGTGCGATCGTAGTCTGAAAGGGCTGCACAAGAGATAATTTTTAACGGGAGTTAAGTGGCAGAAAGAAGCTTGCTATGGGTTTGTTTGGAAAATCACAAGAAAAGAATCCTAAGGACATGGTAAAATGATGTGTTGAATTGAACATATTTGACGGGATTCATTTGTGGGTGTAACCTGACAATAGGTTGTGTTCATTTTTGTAGGTAAACGAGTGGTCACATAAAATAAGGAAAGAAGGTTATCAGCTTGATCGACAGATAAGAGGTGAATACAAAATGACATTTGTTTTTTTCAGTTAAATTACTCTTTGGTGCTCATGTGGGTCTGTGTCGTCACTTTCTTTTACAGTGTTATTTTAACTTGCATACCATCTCCTGCTACGTGTAGGGTTGCATCCTCGGAGATTTTCATGTTCGGAGGTTTTCTTGCGACATGTAATTTAGGGATTTTATACGCATACGTGTATCATTTTATTAACTCCCGTACCTTTATAAAACCGAAATGTTTGATCATAACATGTCTGAACATAATTGTATCACACAGACATGTAAACAATTCTTGTAATTTTGTGTTAAAAACGGAAGTTATCGAGTATTTATCTCATAAAAATATGTTACTTGGAGTACTAATTAATGAAGACAATATGAGTTTATAATCACTTTTCCACGAAAGGTGAAGTTCTCCCTGTCCACTCCATGAAGGCATGTAGGGTACTAGATGGAGGTGAGCGGTTAACTTAACTCCCTGTCCACTTTACCTCCATGAAAGAACCCCCAAAACCGGAGGCTGGGTAGGCTTCAGAGCCAACCTGGATTGTTGAAGAAGGGACAAGTCTCTTGACTGTACTGGGATTCTAACCACAGACCATGCAGCCCCTTCATAAAATCATAATATGTTCCATTTATTACAATCTTAGGGTCTCACAGGAGTTCTTGTTAGCATTGCACCTACCTGTGCCATACTGACAGTTCATCATGTGGTTGACCTTGTTGCATCCCATTATCATTTATCCCACTTACCTGCCTTTGACCATATTAGCAGCTCTTGTATAGGTGTGCTTTGGTGTTGGTGGTGTTTGGTGTAATATTTGTATACATTCATTCATTCATTCATTTATAGTGTATAGTATAGTATAGTAGTGTAGTGTAGAATACAGTGCATTTCATTAGTGGATTTTCTATTGGACTAAATCAAGAATGCAGAGAATGTTACCATACAAAGACAGTACTGGATTTTTGCATGCATAACTGCCTGTTTGCAGTATTATCATACTCAACCCAAATACAGAAAATGATCACACTGTTATAGCAAAAGGACATTTTTCCATGGGACCACTATGCATGTTTTTAAGACAGTGTAGATTGTATGTTTGAGGCGAATTCTTATTCAGAGTATAAAAAGTTTTTAAAAGGCGCAGTTTGATAGTTCAGCACCTGTCCAGTCCTGTGGGTGCTGGATTAAAGGAAATCTACTGTATTACTGTTGACTTTACTACTGTATGCTAATTGTGATTTTGGCACTCCTTTACATTTGTGTGAAACATAAGTTCTCACCAAAACTTCTTTTTTTAATATTTGGCAGGGAAGGGAAGTTACAAGCTGTTTGGATTGGTTTTAGGACCTTCAGTGTGATTGATATTACATGTTTCAGGGATCCAAAATGTTGCCTCAGTCAATTTGATTTTGCCTCAATTGTCTATATGCATTCCTTTTTTCCAAGTGTTGGAGACAGTATGTCATACAACAACTGTTGCTATTCGGTATGTCCTTGTATTTGCAACCCTGTGTTGCATCATGTTACAGAAATATTTCTTAATCTGAAATCTGCAGTGTTTCTTCCTCATTCACTTTTATTAGATTTAGTTTGTTCATTAAGTTTAATCATATTCGCTTAACTTGCAAATTGCAAACCATGTTCTTTACTTCTGTCTTTTTGTATACACATACCTACATCTTAGTGGTCAGGAATGTTACAGTGGTAAACAGGGTAATTGTCTTTTTAATTTTAGCCATTAAGCGTGAAGAAGACAAGGTCAAATGTTCACTCAAGGAGGCAGTAAAGAAAGGTGACAAGGGAGTATGTACAATACTTGCCAAAGAAGTCATAAGGGCCCGGAAGGCAATTGCAAAGATTCATACATCCAAGGCACATCTCAACTCCATACAATTACAGATGAAGAGTCAGCTTGGTAAGAAGAATGCTTTGTTGTTAGTGAGGATATGGATAGCAGTGGCAATGAAGGTTCTGTCTTAGCATTTGCAAGGTGAAACTGAGGACCTCATGAAAATCTTCATGCAGGATATCTAGTATCCTGGCTGAGGTTCAGACTGGGTGTTTCTCAAATATAAGTTCATTTCATTATTGACACATAGGTGAACATGACAACATGGCTGTCATGTGCTTGGGAATAAAATTACAGTGCAAAAGCATTTACCTGTTTGTTGACATTAAGGCTTCCTTCCAACATGCCCGATGTTGACCAGCTGGCAGCTTACTGGATAGATGAGAGCATGACTTGGAACTTTGATAATAATGACCAAGAATGCTGACCAAGTAGTCATGTATGTGCAGTGATCTGCACTGGCCTGTTAAGTTAGTTACTGCTGTGTTGTTTTGTACCATCATCATTTATATCTCATAGTGATTCAAATATTTTTTAAGACCAATACATATTTCTGTCTATGCCCTTTTTTTCAGTCTATAAATATCATCTGTTTTGTCTCAAAATAGAGGTTTGGTTTCCACCAGGGATAATAATTCTGTATCTTCCCCAAAATCACTTGTCTTCATGACTCACAACAAATCTCAGAATGACTTTACCGTTTCAGTACTCCACTGAAACTGCAGTGGGAGGTGATTGCTTGGATGTAACTGGCTAAAGACTGTATTGTGTGAACATGTCTGTAAGCAGCAGATACACCACTGTGACTTAGCTGCTGACTGGCGGCTGGGCACAGGAGTGGGCAGCTCTGGTTGCAGCCCGATGGTTGGCCAGTAAATTCACAGCTGGTCTGAAGACCAGGTTGTGTGGAGAAATGTATACTTTCATATGTTCCACATCTGTGTCTGATGAGGGTTGGAAACTGCTGGACGGTCAAAAACTGGGATGTTTGAAAGAAGCGCAAAGGTGCAATTATGGAAATAATATGGCTGCAGAATATACTGAATAAACTGCATTTTACCCACACATAATCAAATGTGGCCTCAATAGGGTATGTTAAACATTGGAGGGACTTTTGGTAACTTTGTCAACTAAGATGGAAATAAAAACTGTTTCCAGAACATTGTGATTTTGTATTAAAAAACTAAGATCATGAACAAATTACAGAGGAATAACCATACCTAGTGACTGCTTTATTTACAGTGTCAGTATTTTTTTTTTTTTTTACATAAGTATTGCCATCATCATTTGCATGTCAAATATGCCTGGTGTAATGTGTGTTCCTATTTAGACTGATGTTCCAGACAAAATGAGTGTACTATTGTAATCGGTACTGAACTTCAGTACTAAGTTTTATGTTGTTCATTCCGTTCATTATTATGAAGTAAATAACTCATGTAACACCAGCAAATGCACTACACTATAAATTATACGTACAATCTTTTACATAGCTCCTACGTGTTTCAGTGATATTATCTCACCATCTTCAGGGAGCTGACACCAAAATTTCTTGAAAACAAAGAGCAGTAAAATAGGTCACAATAAACACATGTTTTAAATAAATTTTAGTGTTAGCTCCCTGAAGATGGCATGGTAATGGTGGCGAAACATGTAGGAGCTATGTAAAAGATTGTACACTTATATTATAGCATAGTACATTTGTTGGTGTAACATGAATTATTTACTTCATTACTGAGGTTTTAGTGTGGTGTGCACCCTCCTTATGTTGCTATATCAGAGATGTGGAAACATATTAAAAAAAGTGTCATTGAAAATGGGGTCAGATAGGGAAGCATTCTAAAGTGGCCCCAAAACCAGGGGGTCATGAAGTTCTGGGACCTAGGTGATTCACTTATTACTAAAACAGAAGTGAACAAGTAAAATATGCATGAGCAGGTTTATTATACCAATGCACAGTGGGCCAGAATCACTCAAAAGCTGGCCAAAATTCTTACTTTACTGGTATTGTTTGAAACACATATTTTTAATAAAACTAAGACGAAAATAAGTAAAATTCCAAAAAAATTCAATGAAACGAATGTTACAGAGGAAGAAATAAGTTATTCACTTTCTGTGCTGCTGCTATATTCTGAGTCACTTGGATTTATCACAGTTGCTGAAGTACTTGCACTCGCACCAGACGTTAGTGAAAGTGGAGCCTCTAAGAGGGCAAGGACTGCTTGAGGAAGTGATCCTCGATTTCTTCGGTAGTTCCCGTAACGAAGAGATCACAGGATGTCCTTGTTCCTGGCCTCCTGGGCTTCCTCCGATAGCTGACTGATAGGAAGCAAAGCAGCAGACACTATCACTGATCCGTGTATTAGTACTTTATATACACTTGCAGGCATGTAGTACCATGCGTAGAGTGATACAAACAGCTTCGCGGTCTCCTTAGCATAATTATCGAAGGCAGTCACATTCACCCTATATCCGGACGAAAGTGCTTGCAAGGTGACGGAACACTTGCGAATAAGTGTTTTGTCGATTCCCGTAATCGACGCAGATAGGGTAGGGTCTCGGAAAAAACGCCTGGCTGTATTCCCATCATTCGTAGTGCCACTTCCTCCTGGTTTTGGTACATCAACCAGTAAGCTCATCTCTTTGCGGAATTTTTCCTGTATTAAGTGTTTTCTTTGCTGGACTTTCTCATGATCCTGTTTCCGAATCTGCCATTTTTTCACTTCCATCCTGTATGAAATGTGTAGCAGGCATTCAAAAAATCGAATCCAGGCGTGCAACATTGACAGACCGAGTTCGTATACAGTAACATCTACTTCCTTCCGTGTAGATACGTCTAGTTTATTCATCTCCGTAGGTGTAGCCCCACAAACGTAGCATTTTCGAGATGATAATGTCAATATTAATGCATTGCACACCTTGCCATCAATCATTGTCAACTGTAGCTTGTGTGTTACGCTGATGTACCGTCCTCCTTCCATCAGGTCCTGTGTAGGGACAAGATTCTGGATCTGAGTGCTAATATAGTCGACTTCTGCTTGCGCGAGTGCAGCTGTTTCTTTCTTGAATTGAATTCGAATTGGCCGACAAAATCGGGTCGATGAAGGGTGTGGATTTTGTCATAGGATGCGTATGGGACTAGAATAAGCGGAAGTGGAAGCCCTTGCATCTGCAGATGAATCTTCTTCATGAAACTGCAGCTGTAGAGGAACCAGGGAACTCAGAAATAAGTCAGCATCACTGAAACTTACTGCGCTCCCTTTTTGCTTGTATTGTGAATGGCCGGTGCTGCCGTCGCAATCCCATTTCGAAACGAGAACTAGATTCGACGTTTCCTCAACAGGCGCTGCCGCAGTTACTACTTCCTGCTGTGCTAGAAGCAGACGTTTTGCAGTATGATCAAGTAATTGTTGAAGCTTGACTTTGCACTCATCCTCTGTCACAGTTATCGAATCTGGGTAACAATGCTCTTTAGCAGCCCTGACTTTATTGTATGATGGATAAATATTGCACCCTTTTGTTTTGGCTTGAAGTCTGATAGTGTTATACTGCTGCTTGCTTAGCTAGGCTTCAACTAGAAGGGAAATCACTTCCTCATCAGAATACACCTTTGTTTCCCATGCAGTTTTTTCTTTTTTCCAAGCCAGTGAAATTTTGGCAGCCCTTTTAGGAGTTGTCAGCAGCTTCATGCAACAGGTTTGTGGCGGCTAGATTTCCTGATCCTCGAAGGCTGATCTGAGTAGCCAAGACCAACTCCTCCGTTGAGAAACTTTTTTGTACAGCTTCCATTTTCCTCCTTTTTGTTCTTTTGCTTAACTGATCGAAAGTCTTCCGGGGTCGTCCTTGTCCTTCCGAAGATGACGCACATTCTACTGGATGCCAACTTGATTCTTCTTCATGTACAGGTACATGGACTGGCAGAACTTCTTTTTGTTCAAGCCAAATCAGTGAAATTCTGGTGGCTGACACAGACTTCTTTTCCTCAAAAAGGCGCAAATATGCGCAAGCAACTTTTTTCCCGCTACAATATTGAATCCATAATGAGTGTAATTTTCCAAGAAAGATTGCGGGGTCATGCGGGGTACCCTCTTGAAACTCTACGTAAACATTCCTACTCATGATTACTTACTGCAATTTCAAAAGTCCGTGCGTTGTGTCACGTGATATGCAATCAAAATCACAATATTTACGTATAACGGTATAAAAAAGTTGTACTTGCCGAATATTGAACCTACAAAATGGTAATGAGACTGCTTGCTGCTGCTTTTGCTTCTAAATGCATTCGACGCAAAGTCAGCAAATTACGAGTCGCTACAATGAGCTTTTTCGTGGGCCGTTGTGGAGGCATAAACAAACGCAGAGGCAGTCTCTCCCTCCTTTCTTAATCCGCCAGGATTTGAAGAATATAAAGGCACTGTTTACAAGTGTATTGCTTGAACTTGCAGAAATGGAATTTTGGCCAGCTTTTGTATGATTCTGGCCCACTGTGCAATGGTATAATGTACATGTAAAAAAAAAACAGAAAGATGTATTAAGGGGGAGAAGTTCTGGTTTAAAATGTAACTCACTTGCTTGACATGAGCTGTTGGGAATAGGCAGACTGACTCATAAATGTAATTCAGAATAATGACCCTTGCCAAGAGAGTATTCCATTGCCTGGCCACTTATATCCACCTATGTTGAGGAACACACAAAGACTAGAGTTCAGACTTCAGGACGAGTTTACGTGAAAGTCTGACAGAAAGGTCAAGGAACATAATTGTCAAGAAGAACCATGTAGGACAACAGTAGAATCAGGGTTTACCCCACTTCCATGGTTATGATTCAGGTGCAGATTTTGGTACCACTGTTTACTTCTTTGTTCAGCAACTCTGAGAGTGGCTGGCTCCCTACAGAAGTCGACAGAAGTGATGCAGGCAATGCAGTCACTAGTCCATGTGCCTGAAGTGGCGGCTACAATGCGAGATTTATCGAGGGAAATGATGAAGGTGAGTCACAGTAGTGCATCAGATGGTTATAATAAATCCACAGTTCTGGTTTGACAGTTATGTAGTTGTTATTTCAGAATCATGTTAGGCTCATTGCAAGGTGTACATGGTTCTTCTTCTTCTTCTTCTTCTTCCTCTTCTTCTTCTTCTTCTTCTTGTGGCTTGTTTCAGCTGGAAAGACAGCCTTTTGATCTCATAGTTCATACTTACATATTCAGGCACGCATATGTGTGTGTGTGCTGATTAATAACTTTTTATAAAATTAACTGATTTTAGGTTTTTATGAAACTGATTATCATGCCACTGGAAAATAATCATCTGCCATGTGTTTCAGTTTTTTACCATCAGTAATTTCAACATGGTGGTCTTACGAACTTCAGAGGTTAAGAGTGATACTAGACTTAATTTTTTTTTGAGGTAATTGATATTAGAAACATATCCACCTTCACTGAGGAATTATGACCTGCGGAAAATAAAATAGGAACACAATGAAGAACTGATGTGTGATTTAGCTTTTTGTTTCATAGTGATAATGAAGAATTTGAACTGGTATTGTGAAATTGTGTATGCAGGTAGGAACATGCCTATAATTTTCGTGTGATATCTTTATTGTGCGTTAAGTGGTTACAAATGTGGTGATGGTATGGATGTTAGAGATTATAATGGAGGAACATGGTCTGAATTTATGCTTGTGTAAATTATGCATAGAAATGAATCCCTAAATGGTGTGTTGTTGATTTAACATCTTTGCTAACATTAGGGTGAAGGAAAGTGTGTATCAGAGTTCTTCCCAATTAATTATTCAACACATTTGTAAAGGTTTGCTGGTCTCCTACTAGCTTTTATCAACATATAGCCAGCCTTTCTGCATGGCAGAAGTTCTCTTCTTCTTCAGGCTTGAAAGGTAACATGTGAAGGATCAGTAAGAAAGAAGGAATGGAATGCAAGTTAGTGTAGCAGTAATATGTAATTTAATAAAGTTTTGTGCAGTTGCTTCATGTACTGGAATTTGTATGAAAATTTTGTCTGTAGTGTGTTAAGGTGAAATTGTCCTTGTACTTAATTAAGTACCATGTCATGAGGGTGTATGGAGAAGTGGAGGTATAGATCAACACATGTAGGTGAAGGTGGGTGGTTAGCCTAATGCACAGGCCACTTACTCCTGGGGATATATCTGCTGGTGCCAATTTGATAGGAAGCTGCATGGTGCTCGAGCTGGGCTGCACAGAGCAAAATAGAAATTTCTTGATCCTGCCTGAAATTTCTGCAACCTAGTTGCTATATCTGCTGCACTATACCGACTCTGTGTGTTTAGCATGCAGAATGACTATTAAGTTGATTTTTATTTGTTGTAGGCAGGAATTATTGAGGAGATGCTGGAAGAAACAATGGATACTCTAGAAGACCAGGATGAGTTGGAGGAAGAGGCACAGGAAGAGGTTGACAAGGTCAGTGTGATCCTTGGTTTGTTCCTGACTTCTGTCACTTACAATGTAAAACTCAAAGATGTGAAGCCACTCATCATCATTGCCCATTTGCATGTATGCCATAAAAGGTAATGTTATGGAGAAAGCTGTTTCATTCTTCTCCAGGCTCACCACTTGCAGCCGACTACTTGGCACTTATACTTTGTATGTGTGAGTTCAAATACCAGCTGTTATGGTCAGGTTATACTTTAGATTTTCTAATTTTTTCCAAGTAAACATTGGGACAGTACCGTAAAATAGGCCACAATTCCACGTCCTTTCTAATTCATTACTTACGAGTATATTCACCCTGTCATTGAACACCCTGTAACTTTATCAGTTAAAAGGCATTTTTAAATAATTGAAGACTCAACTTACAATAAATATTCCTATTGCATCTCTGTCCACTCATTGTCTGTTCTCCTCTGGATATTTTCCTTATGTTTGTCTTTACAGCTTCTTTTGTTTTCTGAATTGGTATTTATTTGACAGCTTCATTTGTGTTTGAAGCAAATGCTGTTTTCTTCTATGAGTAGCATGAATATGAATATGTGTTTATATCTGTATGAGATTTCTACCCTGAAGATGGAGGCAAAGTTCCTTGAAACATTGTTACTTTTGTACTGAACTGTATTGAGTCATAACCCAGAAGAAAGAGGCACCATATGCCTTATAAGATGGTGGTGTACATTTGACTTTCAACATGGTGTCAAAACCCAGAAGGGTTGGTAGCTCAGACCAGGACCACATAGTGTTATCTTCCAGATGCAGGCAGTTTGTTCCTCTGAAATATTGGTATCTGTGGACCACACTACCTGGCCATAACCCAATATCCCAAAATATTAGCTCTGTCATGAATTTGACAAATTTTCTTCTAGTGCTTGTACTTTTACAGTTATCCCATTCTCTGGTCTGTGTGACTGAATAGTTGTGGGTTCCCATGCTGGGTGTAATATGTAGCCCTCCTCCCTATGGAAGTTAGTGGGATGCAACCATATTCCTGTTGTAAGGCAGTTCATCTCCATTGTGTTCTCAGTACAATCAAGGGTGTAGTTTTTTTTTAATCTGTATGGAACTGTTTCAAACTGTTTTTGTTTTTACTTTTAGTCTAAACACAACTGTTCATTTAGTTTATAAAATAGCTACATATTTTGGCTGTAGAGTATAGCTATCACCAGGCTGTCTACAAGAATGAAGCGGAAATACTGAGAGTTGAATGGTTTGAGATCTCAAAACCTTGCAGATATTGTTACATAAAATATGCAACATACCTAACATGGATAAGTAGGTAGGTACAGTAAATATACAGTTGTATTTAGACTGAGAAGTACTATAACTTTGATCATATGCCTGTTGGCTCTTTCACCAAGGACTCCATGCAGCCTGTTGCTTTGTCTAATCTGTGTGCATTGGTAAGTTCAGTGTCATGTCCCATATCCATAATATGTACTTCCACAGTAGGCTCTTCTGGCCAGCCAAGACATAGGTACCACATATGTCCCTTGTGTCTTGTCTCTGCGTACTGTATAATCTCATTAGGCTGTGTGTCTAGTCATATCAGAACTGTCATGATGGAGAGAGAGTTTGTTTCTGAACTGTCAGTGTATTCAAGTGAAATAACACTACTGTTGGCCTGGGAATATATTATTAAATGTCATAGAAACATTGCTGGTAAATATGCTGTGGACTATTTTATGGTGTAATAGGAGTCACCCTGGATTGTTTTAGATCCTGTCTTTTTGGTAGGAAGCAAAGAGTAAAACTGAAGCTTATAAATACTAAAACTGACCCCTCTAATTGAAAAATTATTAAACATGGAGTTCCCCAAGGCTCAGTTCTAGTACCACTGTTGTTTAATATATATATAAACGATTTTCCTGGACTGATCCAATATTTATTCTGATGTCATCATGTTTGCAGATGACATGAGTGTATATCTAAATATAAATTTTAAGCCTGTTCTTCTTCAAATATCGAAATAGTTTCAGGCTAATCAGCTTATAATAAATATAGAGAAACAAGCTTTGTAACATTTTCATAACTAAATCTTCTATATATCCACTACACCTGTCCTGTGTTGGTCAGATACTTGTTGAATTAAATGATATAAAATTTCTTGGCCTTCAATTGGATAGTCAGCTTAATGGAAGATGCATATAAATTACTTATTAAATAAGCTGTGTCGTTTGTTTTGTATTGAGAAGGCTTGTGCATATGTTAAATGTAGAAACACTCAAGGCTGTATATTTTGTCCATTTTCATTCTGTGATAAAATATGATATAATATTCTGGGGCAATTCAACCACAATACTTAAGGTGTTTATAGTTCAAGAAAGATATTAAGAACTATGTTGAGAATAGGTCCAAGATGTTCCTGTTGGTTTGTGAAACTAAATATTTTCCCAGTACAATGCCTGTATACATTTTTTTGTTAATAATGTTTGGATTTAATAATTTGGATATTTGTCATTGCATGATTTTAATACTAGGAACAAAAATCAATTACATTTTCCATCAGTGAAATTCACCTCTCTTCAAAAAGTTGTCACTTATTCTGCTATAAAAATATTTAATAATTTGCCTTCAAATGTACAGGAATTACAAGAAAGTAAAAGGCTTGTTAAGTCAGCACTGAGAAAATATCTCCTTGCTCATGTATGTTATTCTGTGGAAGAATTTTTAATATATAACAATGGTACAAATTAATAATTTTATTACATGTAATATTATACATATTTTATATTTTTGTATACACACACTATATACATTGTACTGTTGTGATGTTCTGTATTGATTGTATTGTTGTTGTGTTTTATTATATTGAGTGTTATTGTTTACTTGTAAGTGACGATGTTGTGTGAAACAACTTAAGGTATATTTTTTTGACATTGAACTTGGATCTTTGAAATATATATGAACTGTAAATGTAATGTAAGAACTTTTTGGCTTATGTTTAGGTGTTGTGGGAACTGACAGCAGGACAACTTGGGCAAGCCCCAGCAGCTGTTACTGATTCTCTTCCTGCGACTGGAGTATCGGAGGCAGCTGGAGCATCAGCAGTCATGGAGGATGAGGAGGAACTGGAAGATATGCAGAGCAGGCTGCAGGCTTTGCGTAGTTAGCCTGTACTGCCAATGAACTGACTGTTTTATTGTGGCAGATGGGGCTTTGGAAGGCTCTGTTGATCAGATTATTTCCCTTCCAGAGGGAAATCAGAATACAGCTTTCAGGTATTGTAGTATAGAGCATCTAATCTTTCCTTGTGTGGTGACACACAAGTTAGCACACACTGGTCCTAAATGTAATGAGGATTTATTTATTTTGTAATGAGCAGTTTGCTTCTACTTATATTGCACTATTTATTTAACTTACTGTTTTAAATGCCAGACTCAAGGAGTAAAATATTTTTAATACAACAGTGACATCATTATTATTGGCTGAAATGTGTCAGTTTGAATGTGGTAACAGTTATAAAGAGCCATGCTGAATATCGATAAAAGATTCACTACTAAAGCTAAGTATGTTAGTTATGTGAATATAAATGGTTAAATTACATATAAATGGTTAAATTACTTCAGTAAAATTAATGAGCTTTTTTGTAAGAAGGCAGGGCCTAAGTGCGTTTTTTGTGGTGGAAAATTCAAATGAGTACCAGTTTCATATGATGTAGAGAAGCATCTAGAACTAAGTTTAGGGAACTTGGATTTATAGGCTTTGCATGTAGAAGTTTATTATTTTCTTGGTCAGTGAAGTGACTTTCTATGAAGTAGAAGACACCAGGATTTCTTTCGCTTTCATATTCAGAGTGGCCATATGTGCCAGCCGAACTACTTTTCATATAGATTTTTTTTTTTGTGTATGTGGGTAAGGGTGGCCCAAGCATGGAGCTGACCATTTGTTGTTGTGTTGGGAGTGCATGGCAATTTTTGTTCACATCCCGACTATATCTTTCACCATGAAATATTTTAAATTTGGTTGCATTCATAGAATCTTTTCTATAGATGCTATTGCCTACTTTGTTACATGTCATTGGGACATAGTGTTTCCTCCCCAAGTGAGTTTACTATAGATAATTTTGTTGTCTACATGTTTTATGTCATTGAATTTTTGATTGTGATGTTACAAAACATCTAGTAAAAAAGGAGTGAATAAAAAATTTACTTAATTTCCAAATATTGTGTATTACTGAGCGAAGCACAGATCATTAAGAAAGGAACCATTTGTATTCACATTTTTCAAAACTTGATGCTCTTGAGCTGGCTGCCACCACTGCTGAGTTTTTAGACAAGTGTCCTTGTATTGTGTCTGACATGATACGTGTATTTATTGTCAATTTTTTTTTTGTGATGTAAAGATGTATTCATTGTCAGGTTTTTTTGTGATGCAATCTTCCTTTGATGCCAGACATTATAATGAAAGGATTCCAAAACTAATTACTAGGTTTTACAGTATCTGTATTCAGTATCAGTATCATCATAATCATTTGAAATTTCCAACAGGATGGATCTAGTGACAGAGTGTGTGGGCTTGTTTCTTCCCACAGGCATTCTTCTTGTATGAGTAAGTAATGCTTACAAAAAATAGTGCAGATTTTTTCAGATTTGAAACAACTTGCTCTGGGTTTGATATCTTTTAGCAAGAAAGTGGGGGGATCACTGTTTGATTGTATGTATTCTGTCTAAGCATGTAGTCATCCTGGCTTGGTAGTTTCTAACAGTAAGCAGTTTTCTTTTGTCTGTCATGAAAAAAATGTATACAACAGGAAACATGATTACTTTTTAATTTCCCTAAAGACTGGGATACTTCAGAATTTATTGTCAGTTAAGGCTGAATGTTTCTGGTGATGATGTGGTGGCTATATGCATGCATGTTATTTAGGATATTGTATGTCATCTTGAGTTTTCTGTAGATGTGGCAGTACAGAAATTGGATATGCTTCTGCCTTCAGGTATAAGGAAAAAAGGTTCCTACTCATTTGGGGGCTTTACAAGGTACTGATCTCAGTTATTGTATGTGGCTATCTTTTTCTAATGGGCACACCTGCATAGGAATCTCCCTCCTTCACACCTAGTGGCAGAAGACTATCCAACTTTTGAAACACTATGTTTGAAAATAAACTCAGAGTGACAGACAACACCCAAACTGATAGGTTTATTATTGTCAAACATAGCACAGTCTACAAATGTTATGGTTTATAAGCATAGGGGAAAAAAAAAATTGCTTTTATTTATGCAAGATAATATGATGGTTAAATGTAGATACTGAGACAGAAAAATGGCTGAATGTTTATATGAAAATAAAAGTTGACTGTTTCTTTGTTTAATGTTTTGATAAGTTTGATTGTTTTCCCTGAATTATTTTAACTGAACATAAGCTTGTATCTGTTATGACTGTACCTAATAATTGGCTGTTGAATGTAAATAATATTTATTTGGTCCTGTGAGAAGTGAAGTTTGATTGTTTGTAAAGCTGTCAAATGCAGTCAAGATTTTCACAGATTTTGTGTATTATATGGTGAATAATTTTAGTAGCATGGTAGTGTTCATTCTGTATTTCAAATTAAACTGCTTAAATTAGTAATTTGTTATCAGTTTGTTAAATGTTTACCAGTAACTTAATGGTGGTTGGTGTAATGTAGATAGCTTTTCATATTGAGGACTTTATAACACAAGGGCATATCATCCGGTTTTTCAGTTTTACAGGAGTAGAAACTATTTTCTTAAAAGTATGGTTCATTACATATTATATGTAAGTGTGTTTTGAATATTGTAAATCCAGTAATTGTAACATGATTAAACTGAGTGTCATTTTTTGCATATACGTGCCCTTCTGTTGTATTGATACAGTAGGCTACATGCAAGCCTAGTTTGCTTTCCTGAAGGGCATGTCAACATTGCAGCTGAACGAAAATGCATCAGAAAGTTTTATTTTTTAATTGCATAAACAAATTTTGCTGAGTCAGGTAACATTTAACAGTTGTTGTCAATTTGCAAATATAAATATCCAAAATTTTGTGTGTGTGTGTATTTGAGACCTGTTTTGACATAAACCATAGAAAATTGGGGATGAAGACAGCCATGTTCAGAAGCATTGATAATCTGAAATATCAATAAAGCATTACTTTTGTCCTCAGGAAAGTTATTTCCTTGTTTCCTGTTTAAAAACAATTTGTTCTGCATTGCTTCTAGAGAAATATCACCGACTTACTGCTCCAGTCACTGTCTCAGTTCGAGATGAGATTATTGGCACGTTCTTTCAGTATCTGTGATATAATGGAGAAATTACTTTGGATGTACACTGTTCCATCATGTCATTTTACTTAGCTATGAGGTTGGACTGACTTTGAAATATGCCACTGGAATTTCATTTGCAGTCAAGTTTGATGTTGCGTTCGTCGTCTTGCTCATCTCACTGCCAGCATGTCCAGTTGACTGTAATTACTTCCATCATATTCATGTTTGTCACCTTTTTTTGGATGATTTTTCCTGAACATTTCCCATTCCATTATGTTTGTTGCTGCCAATCCCTATGCAGCTGGTATGCCTGTTCCTTATGTGCTTTTTCTTCAACATATTTTCCTTCATAATTGTAGCACCAGTACTGATCCTTGCAAGGAATGTGACATGCAGTGTGCTTAAATGGTTTCCTTGTACAGTATCTTAGTAACTAGCTTGGTTCCTTTCTTCAGACAGAATTATCTGCATGCAGTACAAGTTGTAACTTCTGGCATTGGATGATCTTGGAAGCTCTGTTAATGGGAAGTTTGAATAAGAGGCCTATTAAATGTTACTACTCCATCAACTGGCAGCACTAGGCATGGATTCTGAAAGTTAAATAACACATGTGTTTCTTTGAGTTGTGACCAGCTGGTGTGGTACCACCAGTTCTTTCTTTCATTTGCTTACTGACTTGTAAAGGGCACATGTATTTATCCCTGCACCCTATGTGTCCTGCCTTTGAATGACTGTGTCTTCTTGATGTTGCATAAAATCAAGACTTGTGAGTGAACATGGTAAACTCCTGAAAAATATAATGTTAGTGCAGTATTTACCTTTATGAAACAAGACAGACTGGTAGTTGTTTTGTGAAGTTTGTACATATTCCTTTTAGTGATACTGATCAAAGCTGCATTTTCTTGGAAATTTTTATGTGTTATTTATTATGGGGTTTATTGATGATAATATGTGTTCAGATTAAAGAGATAGTATGTGATTTCCTAAAAGGGCTTCAGCCTGAATTTATAGTTTTTGCACCAACCATAACTCTTTAACAGTTTTCTTTTGAAAAGCATAATTTTATTATTGAGTTATTCCAAGAAATTATTCTGTATTTAATTGTATTGTGAAAATAGGCAAAATGAATGGTTTGGAGTGTCAGTGTTGCTGATGTGAAACATTAGCCTCACTGCATAACACTGATTCTGCCAATTCAGGCATTTATCAGTGTTTAAGGGTGAGGAATTCTGTATTTACGGACTCTTCTGTTTGTGTCTCATTATAACCAGTACTTACAGAATACTGAGTAGAATTACTCACTTTAACCCCCCCCCCGTGGTTTTGTGGGATATGGTTTCCTCATATGATGAACAGTAAGGGTCTTAGAATGTCCCCTGGGGGAATTTTGTGTTCTGTTTTTTTCCCAATCTGAGATATTCTAAGTTTCATTGCATTTTATTTCACCATTTTGTCTTTTGTGTGTTGGATGGGATGTGAACCAGTTTTATGTGTTCCTTGAATGACACAAAAATGCAGTTGAGCTAGCAAAATTTCACAGGTCTTTTTTTGAACCACAGAAAATTTCTCCAGCATGCATATTTTGGTTACTATTTTGGCATATACTATCGGTTACCCTGAAGGTATCATTTTTGTTTGATATCCCTCACTTGAAGCCAAATTATTCTGCAACCAGCGTGTTACGATTATGCAAATGGTGGCTTAAAGTATTTTGCATAACCTTCTCCAGTACACTGAAAGAAACAACCGTGAATCGGCATGTGATTTGTTATACTAGTTTTATCTCCTTTTGTGTGCAGTGGTTTTACTGTTGAGATTTTAGATGGTCAGGGAAAATACCTGTGTATAGTGAGAAATTACAAATAGCTTAATGTGCAACTAATGGGAGATGAGCAAGTTTTCAAACTTTCCCTGGTTATTTCATCATAACCTGTTTCTTTTTTTATTTGAGTGAAGTCTTGTCCTTTTAGGTCAGCTTCAGGGGTTAATGTACCTGTGGTATTAATAATCTGCTTAAAAAATTATCATAATAAACCAGAAACTGATGCGCTCTCTTCAGTTCCATTCCATAATGACAGTAAAGTACACTCAAACCCCAGTATAGCACTACTCTCACTTAGCACCCATGAGAATCTGTGAACATAAATTCCCTATTCAACAGTATTTTGATTTACTGCCATCTGTGTTATGTGAATTGTGGTGAAGAAACAGTAGTGCTGTCTCAGGGTTTGACTGTACCTCCTTCAGACCTATAAATAGGAAGTGCATTAGACAAATCTTTAGGCTTTCCAGTGGATTTCAGGTAATGAAGGTTTATCTTGCATAATTACACATTGCACATCACTAGATTATGTATATGACATCTTTGTAAGCTGTGTTTTGTAGAAAACTGATAACAGTACCAAAATTAAATCGGTTCCATAACTGCAGGTATGTTTCCCATAATAAATATAACAGAAATCCATAAAAGGATTACGAGGTAGAATGTAGAGACTGTTGGAAAGACCAGACTTCCTCCAAAGAACATGTTTACTTTGAAGTTACGGATGCAGAGTACATATAAACTGCAGTATTCAACACCAATGACTGCATTCTCATTAAAACAAATTAATCAAAAGCAGTGTGTGTGTGTGTGTGTGTGTGTGTGGCTTTGTGACATCCTTTTAATCCTGACATTGCTTATTTCTGTAGTTTGCCTGATCTGAAACTGTATTTAAACTGGCAAAAGTCCAGCATACTGATCTGTTCATTCATTCATTCATTCATTCATTCATTTATTCACATTCCATAGATCATACAGATGTGGAATTTGTCATCAAGTATAAGTATAAACAAGCAACTATAT
>JGI20166J26741_11493362_pt1 | contig 25511 bp, 23 predicted proteins | sample TergutCu122P5_FD_26741 | JGI IMG/M metagenome (IMG submission 26741)
GGACTCCCTGCTGCGTCAGACCTGGCCCGCTGTAGAGATCGTACTGGTCGATGACGGGTCTGATGCGGCGTCAAAACATGCTATTACAGAGCTGGCAACTTGTGAGGGCGGCGAGCGGATATCGCTGCAAACCCACCCCTTCAATCAAGGCCTTGCCTGCGCGCGCAACACCGGGGTCGAGGCTGCGACAGGCGAGTGGATCACCTTCGTGGACGCGGATGACTGGGTCGAGCCTGACTTCATCGAAAAGCTGGCGAGGAGGGCGCAGGCTGATAGCGCCGATGTCGTCTGCTGCCGCTTCGCGGTGTCATCCGCCGGATCAGAAGAGAGCTATCTTTCTGACGAGGGCGCGCCCGGGCTCTACGACGGGACGCTGGCGGATGCTCCGGGGTTGCTGAACGCGGCTACCCTGAGCATGAACAACAAACTTTTCGCGCGCAGCCTGTTCGAAGATATCCGTTTTCCGGTCTATCGCGACTTCGAGGATCTGGCGACCTGTCCGCGGCTCCTACTGCGGGCGTCTCGCATCGCCTTGGTCGAGGAAGCTCTCTACCACTATATCCAGAGGTCGGCGGACTCGCTGATGTCGCGTTATGACACGAGCTATCTTCAGATCGTCGCGGCGCTGCGTACCGTACAGGCCGACTTCGCTCGTCAGCAGGTCCCTGCTGAACTGCAGGCAGCGTTGAGGGAGCTGAGCTGTCGCGAGCTCATCACGGACCGGCTCTACCCCTTCCTGCGCTTCGCGCCGCCGGCGGTAGCGCGGGCCTTCATCGATGCCGCTTTACGCTATCTGGACGGGCAGTATCCGGGCTGGAGGCGGGAGCTGCGCGCCCGTCATGCCTTCATCCTGAGGCATAAGCTTCTGTTGCGCTGGTATGCGGCGATCCTGCGCTGGAGCTTCGCATGAACATCGCGCAGCTTTCCTATGCTGATGTCGCCGGCGGCGCGGAACAGGTCGCGCTGGATCTCCATCGCGCTTTGCGCGACTTCGGAGACGCGGCGACGCTGTTCGTCGGAGCCCGAAACAGCGAGGAGGCTGGCTGCTTCCCGCTTCCCAATGAGCGCTACCGGGGGCTCTGGGCGCGCGCGCTGCTGCGCTTCGCGCCGGAGGTGTCCGCCGCCCGTACCAGCACAGGAGCGCTTCTGAGACGCCGGGCTTTGCAGGCGGGCGCCGAGCCACTGCGCGCGGCGCGCAAGGCGCTGGGCTTCGATGACTATGACTATCCGGCTTCCGCGCGCGTAGTCGAGCTGGCCGATGTGGCTTTGGACGTCATCCACCTCCATAACCCTCTGTACTACTTCGATATGCGGGCTTTACCGAAGCTCTCACATCAGGTTCCTTTCGTGATCACGGCGCATAGCGTCTGGACGGGCACGGGACGCTGTGCCTATCCCATCGAGTGTCCGCGCTGGAAGACAGGCTGCGGCCAGTGCCCTCATCCGGAACACCCACCTGTGGCGCCCTTCGACCGGACGGCTGCGAACTGGCGGCGGAAATCCGCGCTCTATAACCGCAGCCGCCTGTACCTGACGGCGCCTGCCGCCTGGACTCTGCGCCTGCTTGAGCAGTCGATCATGGCCGCCGGTGTGGTCGAGGCGCGCGTGATCCCGGGCGGCGTCGACCAGTCGATCTTCCGCCCGGCAAAGGGCGAGCAGGAGCGCGACCGGTTGCGCGCAGCTCTGGAGCTGGCTCCCGGTGACTTCGCGATCGCCTACACGGCGATCAGCGCGGGCAACCCCTACAAGGATCCGGCGACCCTTCAGGCGGCGCTTTCCGCGGGAGCCCATCGCATCGTCCTGATCCAGATGGGAGCCGCCGAAGACTCGCTGACCTGTGAGGGAGCGCTCACCCGGCGAAGCTTCGCGTTTCGCCACGATCGCAGCTGGACAGCCTCTGTGCTTCAAGCCTGTGATCTCTACGTACACAGCGCGCGCGCCGAGGTGGCGCCCCTTGCTATTCTTGAGGCCGAGTCCTGCGGACTTCCGGTGGTGGCCTCAGACGTCGGTGGCGTGCGGGAGTGCGTCCATCCCGGGAAGGGTTCGATCCTTGTTCCCGCGGAGGAGGTCGACGCTCTGACGCGCGCGATCGAACACTACCGCAGCGATCCTGCGCGGACGCGCGCGATCGGCGCGGAGGTGGCGACCTGGGCCGCAGGGCGCTTCAGCCACCTGACCATGGCGCAGCGCTACCGGGAGTTCTACGAAGAGGCACGGCGGTCCTTCACTGCGAAGGCGGCGTTCTGATGTCAGCTATCGCCTGGGCCACGCAGCGCTATCGCCGTTTCATCAACGCCCATTCCGGGAGCGCTGTCGTGCTCCTCTACCATCGCCTGATCGACGACGATCAGCCCGATCCCGAGCGCCTTGGTATCAGTTCGGAACTCTTCGCGGCGCATCTCGCGATGATCGCTGAGAACTTTGCGACGCCTTCTTTGTCGGAGATCTGCGAGCGGCTTCGGGCCGGGCAGCGTCTGCCGCGCTCCAGCGTCTGCGTCACCTTCGACGACGGCTATCGCGACAACTTCGAGCGAGCCCTGCCGCTGCTGGAGGCGGCCGGCATCCCGGCGACCTTCTTCATCGCGACCCTGCCGCTGGAAGGCTGTTTCTTCGCCTGGGACGAAGGCCTCTACCCTCCGTCGCGCCACGCTGCGCTTTACGCCGACGAAGCGCTGCTGCGCCAGGTCGCGCGGGGTCCGCTGGTCACCCTCGGCGCCCATACTCACACGCATCGCCGACTCTCGACGCTCGCGCCTGAGGAGGCGCGCGCAGACATCGCGCGCAACCTTGAGCTCCTCAGTCCGCTCTGCGGACAGATGCCGCGACTCTTTTCCTATCCCTTCGGAGATCCGGACAGTTACACACCGCAGATCGTCGAGGTCGTCCGCTCCTTTGACTTTGATGGCGCGTTTACGACAACCTTTGGAACCCTGCGCGCGCGTCGCGACCCCGCGCTGCTCATGCGCTACTATCCGGCGGCGCAAAGCGCGGGCGAACTGGCGCGCCGTCTGCGAGCCTACTTCGGGGATACGTTATACTGAGCTGGTACTATGGAGAGTTCTGCGAAGATATATGTGGCCGGGCACACGGGGCTGGTGGGCTCAGCGTTGGTGCGGGCGTTGCGCGAGGCAGGCTTTAGCCGCCTGCTGCTGGCGCCGCATGACAAGCTTGATCTGCGCGATCAGGCCGCCACGCGAGCCTTCTTCGAGGCCGAGAGGCCGGAGTACGTGTTTCTGGCGGCGGCCACCGTTGGCGGCATCGGCGCAAATAGCACGGCCCCGGCGGCCTTCATCGCAGACAATCTCGCCATTGCGCTCAACGTCATCGACTCCGCCTGGCGCGTCGGCGTCAGGAAACTTATCAATCTGGGATCATCCTGTATCTATCCCAAGATGGCTGAGCAGCCGATCCGCGAAGAAGCGCTCCTGACCGGTCCGCTGGAGCCGACCAACGACGCCTATGCCATCGCCAAGATCGCAGCCATTAAGCTCTGCCTGGCCTATAATCAGCAGTGCGGTACGGATTTTCTTTCGCTCATGCCGACCAATCTCTACGGGATCGGCGACACCTACGACCATGAGAACAGTCACGTGATACCCGCGCTCATCGCGAAGTTCGACGACGCCAAGCGCACGTGGGCCCGTCGGGTCACGCTCTGGGGCGACGGCAGCCCGCTGCGTGAGTTCCTCTGGTCAGACGATCTGGCCGACGCCGCGCTGTTTCTGATGCAGCGTTACACGGCGGCCGATATCGGCGGCTGGATCAACGTCGGCTCGGGCGAGGAGCTCTCGATTGCGGCGCTTGCCAATCAGGTGCGTGCGGTGGTCTACGCGAACGCCTCTGTCGGCACGCCGCCCGAGATCGTCTGGGACACGAGCAGACCCAACGGCACGCCGCGCAAACTGCTTGACAGCTCGCGCATCCAGGCGCTGGGCTGGTACGCGACCATGCCGCTTGCCGAGGGGCTGCGTCATGTGTACCGGGACTACCGGGAGAAGAAGGCCAATGCCGGCACCTGATCCGTCCGCCCCGCCGCTGTTTTCGATCGTTATCGCGGTGCGCAACGCGGCGGATACGCTGCCCGGCGCCCTGGAATCGGTACGCGCACAAAGCCCTGTCGACTTCGAGCTGATCGTCATCGACGGAGCCAGCGACGACAGGACCGCCGAGATCGCGCGCGCAGCGGGCGAGCGCTTCGCTCCGGATCGCTTCACCCTCGTCTGCGAGCCTGACCGCGGCATCTACGACGCTTTTAACAAAGGTCTGGCGCGCGCCCGGGGGCGCTATCTCGCGTTTCTGGGAGCCGACGACCGCTACCAGCCAGCCGCGCTGGCGGCGGTGGCCGCGGCGATCGGCAGGGATGCGGACGACGAACCGGACGCCGTTGCTGGCGCTTATCGCGTCATCGACGCGCAGGGTCATGCGGCGAAGAAGCTCCCGCGCCCGGAGTTTGTGGCGCGTCGCCTGCCGCGCTCGATGCCCACGAACCATCAGGCGCTCTTCCTGCGCACGGAGGTCGCGCGCCGCGTCGGGGGCTTTGATCCCAGTTACCGGATAGCGGGCGACTACGAGCTCTTTCTGCGGCTGTTGCCGCTTCAGCTGAACTGGCGTTTCATCTCCGACACGCTGGTCGATTTTCAGCTGGGAGGCACGAGCTACGCGCTGCGCGACACGGCGCGCGAGTACCGTGACGCGAAGCTTGCCGTGGGGGAGAACCTGATCGGCGCCGACCTGATCTATCTGCGCAATCTGATCGCGGGAACCCTCGCGCGCCTGCGCGGCAGCCGGGAACTGGAGCAATAGAGCACGAGAGCGGGCACGGACTCAAGATATTCGTCGCTTCATCGCCCACCGCGGGTCTTAATATGCTATCATGAGATTGCTTTTTTTCTGCAATACCGTTGTTGACCGCAACACCCGATGTAAGGAGCAGCTCTATGCCTGATACGTCCGTGGTTGAGATTACCGAAAAGGATATCTCTGCCAGCTCAGGTGATTCACACAGGCGTCTTCGCGCCTCCCGGCGCAGGTCTTTTTGGCGCGATCCGGTTGCCATGACGCTTATCTTTGGTATCGCTCTGGCGATTATCGGCGCTCTTCTGGTGGCCGTATTCGCGGTACTGAACGGATCCATCAGTCTGGGATCCGCGCCGCCCGCCACGCTCGATCAGGCACTGTTGCAGCGGGCGAAGGGTACGGTGAAAACTGATAAAACCGCCGAAAGCTACACGGCGCTGATCTTTTCCCAGGTCGACGCGGGTGACAGCGCGGGGGCTCAGGTCACGCTCGCCGAGGCGAAGCGTCAGAAGTTCGACCTGACCCGGACCCAGATGATCGACTACTGTCAGGCCTATATCTATCAAAACAACCGCCGCCAGGCCGACGCCATCAAGCTCTATAATCAGGTGATGAGCAAGCTCATGAAGGCCTACGAGGACGAGAAAGCCAAGGGCGGCGACATGAACTGGGCCCTGGCCTACGGGCTGCCGGACAACTACTATAACAGCGCCTCTCTGCTGGCCGACATCTATGCGGGGGCGAAAGACTATAACAACGTCGTCAAGTATCTCACCATCTACCTGGGGCAGAAGGGCGCGCCGAACGCCACGGTGTTTATCGATCGCGGCAACGCGTACCTGGCTCTGGGGCAGAAGGACAAGGCTAAACAGGACTTTCAAAACGCGTTAAAATATATCCCAGGCGATGCGGCTGCGACCGCAGGTTTAAAGAAAGCTGAGGGCAAGTAAATGGCACAGGAACAGGACACCACAAGGGCCGCCGTATCTGGTGCCGCTTCAGCGGTTCAGGTATTGCCTGACGGCGTACAGGAGCAGGGCGCCCGTCGTACCCGTCTGATGTTGCTTATCATCCTCATCGTGTTGATACTGCTGCTGCTTCTGGCCTGCGGCACGCTCTATTCGCTGCTGCGCCCCGGCGCCGGGGTTGATGCGGGCAGGAATGCGACGGGCATCGAATGGATCCGTTCGGTCTACGGTTTCGGTATCTCTCCTGATCAGCTGATGCATCCGACCAGCGTCGCGGTTGCTCCTAACGGACAGTCGTTCTGGGTGACGGACGCTTCGAACTTCCGGCTGATCGAGTACAACATGAACGGGAGCTTCCGGAGGTTGGTCACGCAGCATAGCGGAGGCAAGAACTTCCAGTACCCAAGCCGTATCGCGGTGGCGCCTGACGGCTGGGTTTACGTGGCTCAGCAGACCTATAACAACGTGCTGGTCTTCGATCCCAACTTCGATCTGAAGCAAACGCTGGCGGTCGAGTCGCCGATGTCAGTCGCCGTCAACGCGACGATGTTTACGGTGGGCAGCCGCGGAGGCTTCGCTGCCTTCCGACGCGATGGGTCGGTGATCGGTCAGGTCGGCCAGCAGGGCAACGGCGAGAACGACTTCGATAACGTATCGGGCCTGGCGCTTGACGCGAACAACAACGTCTACGTGGTTGATACCTATAACAATCGTCTGAGCAAATACAACGCGAAGGGCGACCGTGTCTGGTTGATCAATACGGGCTACCCGGGCAATCAGGGCATCCGTGGCGGCGCGAACAAGGATCCCAAGGAGCTGAGAAAGAAGTATCCGTCGAACCTGCAGGTTCCGATGGGCGTGACCCTGGACGCGAACAACCGCGTCATCGTCGTCGACATGTTCGACTACAGTGTCTCTGCGTTTTCTACCGCTGATGGCAAGTTCCTCGGTAAATGGGGGGAGTACGGCAAGGAGGACGGCTTCTTCTCGAATCCCTCCGACATCATCTATAACCGTCGCCAGGACGTTTTCCTGGAGAGCGAGGCGGCGCTCGGGCGCGTGCAGATATTCCGTCTGGAGAGTTCAAGCTCTCAGGGTGGGGTGCGCAGTCTGCTCTCGCGTTACAGCGACATCATCAATGCCTGCTGGATACCCTTGCTGATCATTCTCGCGCTCATCGCAATTTACGTGGTCACGAGAATTTTAGCCCGCCGACGCAGGAATGCGGGCAAAGATGTTGTAGAATTAGAATCGTAGTACTACGACCGACCGGCAGAGGAAAGGAGAGGCATGAGCGAACCGACGCGACCGCAAAAGGCTGTGGTGGCGGACAAGCCTCGACGTAAGTTGCTCGCGCTGAAGATCGCAATGCTGGTGGCGCTGGTTGTTGTCGTGCTGGCTCTGCTTCCCGCACTGCTTGCGACTGTGTACACCCCCAGCTGCGCCCGATGCCACACCGCCGAGGTCAGCGCTCAGCACGAGGGGACTCACGCAAAGGTGGCCTGCCTGTCATGTCACCAGGGTTCTACTTCTGCGCGCAGGTTCGCGTTTCGTCAGACGCTCATGTATGGGATGGTCCTGAAGGTTTTCCCGCTCTCTACCGCGCAGGCTCATGTCGCGAACGCCAGCTGCGTGACCTGCCATCCAAACACGACGATCGGCACCGGCGCTACGGGTCTGGTCAAGGCGCAGGGTCTGCAGGTCGCGCACATCCCCTGTTCGACGGGGCGCAACTGCATTGACTGCCATGGCGGCACGGGACATCTGGTCAAGGGGCAGGTTCCTCTTGCCTACAGTATGAACGACTGTGTTACCTGTCATAACGCTAACCAGCTGGATTCCAGTGACTGCACCGGCTGCCATGTAGGTAATTCGCAGGAAACCATGAAGACTTCTGCGCGCTTCAGCCTGTCGACCTTCAGCACGACGCACGGTCCTCAGTGGAAGCGGCTGCACGGCGCAGGCGACATCAGCACCTGTACCAGCTGTCACAAGCAGTCCGATTGCGCGCGCTGCCATGGGGCGCTGGTTCCGCATGACGCCTATATCGTCGGATCGCACGGCAAGGTCGCGTCTGATCCGGTGGCGGAGCAGAAGTGCTACAGCTGCCATAAGGATAAGAAGTTCTGTGACGACTGTCACGGTCTGGCGATGCCTCATCCGGATAATTTCATCACGGCCCATGTCGCCGAGACGAAGAAGGTCGGGGAGGCCACCTGTTATAACTGTCATGACAAAGCGGACTGTGCTACCTGCCATGCCGCGCATGTGCATCCGGGAGGTGCGGGACTCTGATGTGGAAGAACCTCTTCTCGCTTTCATGGTGGCGTAGTACAATTAACGGCCTGAGCATGGCTGAGATCAGCCATCGCTGGGCGCAGGTCGTCACCGTATTCCATAACCCCCGGAGCAATCCGGTGATGTTTTTGATGATCATGGCGGTTATCGTAGTGCTGATTCTGATCCTGGTGCTGACGGTTGCCATGATTGTGTCGGCGGTGACTTCGCGCCAGGAGCGCTATGCTCTGGTAGACGACAAAGGCAAGAAGGCGGCCGCGCTCTCTGACGAGAGTGTGAAGGCGCAGGCCGTGCGTAAATACCGGAGTTCCTGGAAGCGCTACTCCACCGCTCTATTCATCGTTGGTGGCGCCTTTGTGCTGCTGTTGTGCGTGGGCGTGAGTACGTCGACCTCCGCCTACTGCAAGGCCTGCCATGGCAATGATAAGAAAGTCGCTGTCATGCAGTCAGGCGTTCATAAGGACCAAAGCTGCGTTAAGTGTCATGAGGGCGGCGCTACGTTTGCACGTTATACGGTTAACAGCGTGCAGCGGGTCGGGCATCTGGTGACGGGCTTTACCTCTGGTCAACCCACCGGTTATAGTACGGCGCCTGCGGGCGCCTGCCTGAACTGCCACGACAAAAGGATCACCGGAGATACGGTGGCGACTAACCTGGGGAACAACACGATCTCGATGTCGCACAAGGAACCCCTGGCGGCCAGCATGCAGTGCAGTCGTTGTCACAATATGACGACGGCCAAGAGCCCGATCGCTTCATCCGGGACCATGAATACCTGTCTGATCTGTCATAACGGCAGCGACGCCTCTGATAAGTGCGTGATCTGTCACCTGAACACTCCTTCAAAGACCATCGTCTCTTCCGGGGCCTCGCCCGCGAACGCGGACCGGCTGATCAACACCGACCCGCGCGCTCAGTGCTACACCTGTCACGCGGCGGACGCGGCTACCTGCGACGGCTGCCACGGCATGCGCATACCGCATCCGGGCGACTTCGAGAACACGCATCCCCGCGCCGTGGCGCGCTCTGGTCTGGCCGCGTGCTTCCGCTGCCATAACAACGCGAATACCACGGGTGGCGCGCAGTCCTGCAGTCAGTGTCATGGTCAGGATCCGGGCACCGGAAAATGGGACTTCCAGTAGCGAAAAAGCAGTCGGGCGCCTCTGGTTCCAGTTCAGCGGATCAGGTGGCGCCGGTTCCCTCGCTTCATACAGTCACGACGAGCTTGTTTTTGCTTGCGGCGTTTCTGGCGCCGGGGGCGTGGCTCGTTGTCAGAATCCCCACGCTTCACAAAGCGCAGTTGTGTTTTGTGCTGGCGACCCTGCTGTGCGTGGCCCTGCTGTGCCTGCGTCTGCTGCCGCTACGCCGTCCGACCCGTGCGGCGGCGCTGGCGGCGGCGCTGGCGGCGGGGGCCTTCCTGCTGGCGCTGGCGACAAACGCCTTTCCTGTCCAGCAGTTCCTTTATGATCTCTACGGCGAGATGCCGGGGCTGCTCTGGTTGTGCTATCCGGTCGTGTTCCTGCTGGCGGCAAGCATCGGACTGGGGGAGTGGACGCGCCCCGCGCTGCGGGCCGTCACTTTGGTCGGCCTGTTGCTGATCGTGGTAGCGCTCTACCAGCGCTTCATGACCCCCTGGGTCAACGTCTTTGGATCGTCTGCCTACAACGTGTCGGCGTTGATTCCGATTCCGGTACTGGCGCTGTGGTTGGCGACCGTCGAAGAGCGCGCAAAGCTCCTCTGGCGCGGGGCGGCTGTTTTTGCGGCGGGCGCTGTCGCGACGATCAGCTACGGGCTGCTGGGGATATTTGCGCTTGCGGCTCTCGTATTCCTTATCGCGACTCTACGCCCTCAGCTGTTTGGCCTGTCTGATGAGGGGCGCCCCTGCCGGGCTGCGCGCCTGGGCGGGCGCGTCATGCTTGCGCTGCTGATTGCGGCTCTCGTTGCGGCACTGCTGCCTCCAGTCAGCGGCCTGTTTGTCAAACGCTCCGATCTGGCGGACCTGGGCTCGACGATCGGTTCGCGTATGGAGTTTTCCTACGGCGCCCAGGCCATGGTGGCCAGGCGCCCCCTGACGGGCTACGGCCCGGCAGGCTATCGCTTCGACGCCTGGCGTTTTCTCGACAGCTGGCTCTACGGAGATACCGGCACCATCGGAAGCGATCCCATTGCCTACAGTCCGCCGTCGCCCCACAGTCTGCCCTGGGAGGTCGCGACCCGCCTCGGCCTGATCGGGCTTGCCGCCTTGCTGGCAGCCGGCTGGTTCTGGCTGCGGGAGGCGACAAGCGCCAATCCGGATGACGCAGGGGCTGAGGTTTCCGGTGGCCTTGCGGGGCTGCGTGCGGCCTGCCTGATCGCGGCCCTGGCCTGGCTGCTGTCGCTCTTTGTGACGCCGATGCACTTTGCCAGCGGCCTGTTGGGGGCTGCGTTGGCGGGGCTTGCCTGCGCGCGGCCAGCCGCTGTGGGGATGGAGGCGCTCTTTCTGCCCTCTGCGGGCAAGACTCTGGCGCGCCTGGTGGGCTGTGGAGCGCTGGTCGTACTGGCGATCCTGTTTACGCGCCAGCATCTGGCCCTGGCTTTTGCCCAGACGGCGACGACCAGTGTCGCCGATGATATGGCCCTCATGCAGCGCGTCGCGCGCGTCGCGGCGGCCCATCCTCTGATAGAGCGCTATCTCCTGCAGGATCGTCTCATGGCGACGACCAGTGCGCAGGATCTGAACCAGCAGCTTCAGGCGCTGCAAAGCGCCCCGGGCTTTGTCACCGATTTCACCCCCAATCTGGTGCTCTTTGCCCAGATCGCTCTCGATCGGATGCAGTCCCTGCAGACTTCCGACACGGCGGTACTTGCCTCAGTCGCCCAACTGCTGTCTCAGGCGGACCGCGAAGGTCTTGCAACGCCGGCCTTACTGGGCGAGAAGCTTCACCTGGCCGTGGTCAGCGGGGATGCTTCTGCCCTGGCGCGCGCCCGTACGGCAGTGCGCCGTCCCCAGTTCAACGGCAGAACGGCCGAAGAGCTCTATCCCCCCATCACCGGCTATCTTGCCCGCTGAATGCGACAGAGGGAAGCCCTGTTGCATTCCTGGCTGCTACTCCCTGTTTTATACTGGAAGCATGGGACTTCCGATTCTGACAGAGCTTATTGATGCGGCAACTCCGCTGGTGGTGATGCTGAGCGGGGGGAGCGACTCTGTCGCGCTGCTGCGCCTGTTGGCTGCGGGCGCCTTTGGAGAGCGGACGCCAGCCCTGGAGCACATCCGGGTGTTGCACGTCAATCATGGGTTGCGGGCCGAGGCGGCTCACGCCGATGAGGCCTTTGTCGTTGAGCTGTGCGAGCAGTTGGGCTACGTTTGCGTGCTTAGCTCAGTCGATGTTGCCGCTCGGGCTGCTGCAGAGAAGCGCAATGTTGAGGATATGGGGCGCCAGCTGCGCTATGAGGCGGCCGAGGAGTTGTGTGACGAGCTCTGTGCGGAGCTTGCCGTTGATCCGGGAGAGGGGCGCATCGCGACGGCGCATACGCGTGACGATCGCGTTGAAACCTTCTTTGAGCGTGCGCTCCTGGGAGCAGGACCCGGTGCGTTGGCGTCGATTCGCGCCAGGCGCGGGCGCATCGTTCGTCCGCTTCTGCGCTGTGATCGCGCGGCGCTGCGCGCCTGGCTGCGGGAGCTTGGACAGGACTGGCGCGAGGATGCCACCAACGAAGACACCACCCGCACCCGCGCGTTCATTCGCGCGCGTATCGTGTCGGCTGCTGAAGAGCTGACGCCGGCGTTTCGGTCCAACCTTGAACGCACGATGGACCTGCTCGCGGAAGACGATGCCCTGCTCGATGAGCTGGCGTCTGGCTTTGCGCGCGACTTCTGCGATGAGCAGCTTGCGGGCGAGCGGCTTGTAATGAACGCCGATCTGCTTGCGACACTCGAGTCGGTTATGGCGCGCCGGACGCTGCGTCGTGCGCTACAGGATACTTTTCCACAGGCCTCGCGCCTGTCACAGGCGCGCTACCGGGAACTGGCTGCAGCATTGAGCGCGCCAGGCTATCGTGCGGACCTGGGCTTCGGTCTGCGGGCTGAGCGAAGCGGTGGAGCATTAGTTATTCGTCAAGCCAGTGATATCCGATCCGGGCGCCAGCACGCCCCGGGCGACGCGCCCTACAAAGGCTTTGCGTCGGATACGCCGCTGTTGATTGACGGAATCACGGAGCTTTTCGATGCGGGACGCATCGAAGTCGAGCTGCGGGAGGGGCGCGAGGCCCTTGATCTGGTTCGCACGCGCTCGCTGATGACGCCGGATCCGAATCGGGCCTGCCTTGACGCGGACAGGCTTGATCTGGCCGCGCTCAGTTGCGGTCCCGCGCGACGAGGCGAGCGCATCGCGCCGCTTGGCCTGGGCGGCTCCAAGAAGCTGAGTGATCTCTTCATTGACGCGAAGACCTCCGCCGAGCGCCGTCCGCTCACTCCCGTGCTGCGCAGCGGCGAGCGTCCGGTTTGGGTGGCGGGGCATTGCATCGATGACGCCTGCAAGATGCAGTCTGATACCACGCGCGTTCTGGTTCTTGCCTGGACGCCGCGCTCACCCCGGTGACGGATCGTCTGCCTGAGATCACATCCCTGACCCTCTGCCGCATGACAAGTCGCATTCTGCTTCTCTCAGGGACTTCACGCTGTGCTACTGTAGAGAGTACGTAGTGCACATTCAATAACAAAGGAGCAGTTGTGTCGTCCGATATTCCTCAGTTTACCCACCCTTCAGCCCCGGTTGAGGCCTTTGACGAGAAGCCTTCGCCTCACGGCGATCTGACGAGCGTGCTCATCACCGAAGATGAGCTCAAGGCGCGCATCCTGCAGATGGGGGCAGATATCGCGCGTGATTATGCGGATAAGAACCCCCTGTTCATTGGCGTCCTGAAGGGCGCTGTTTATTTTATGACCGACCTGACGCGCAGCGTCGACTGTCCGCTCACACTTGACTTCATGGCGGTCTCCAGCTATGGGGACGCGCATAAAAGTTCCGGCGTGGTGCGCATCATCAAGGATCTCAACGAGCCCGTCACTGATCGTCACGTCATCATTCTGGAAGATATCCTCGATACGGGGCTGACGCTTAAGTATCTGGCGCGCAATTTCCACGGGCGCGGCGCGGCCAGCGTGGCCATCGCGACCCTGCTTCTCAAGGAGGGTACCCAGGCTGTTCCCCTTGATGTGCAATATGTAGGTTTCACGATTCCTGATGCTTTTGTTGTAGGATATGGACTTGATTATGCACAACAGTACCGCAATTTGCCCTATATCGGGGTGCTGAAGCCCGCGCTGTACGCTGAGTAGACGAGGGAAGAACTCGGAAACGACGACAGCCGGACAGATGCCTTGCGTGACGTTGAGAAGGAGCAATATCGTTGGATAGCAAGAAAAAAAATCTTGGAATAACCATTCTGTACCTGGCGGGGCTTATCGTTATGATCGCTATCGTTGCCAACCGGATGAACAACGCGAATACGCCGCCGACCAAGCTCTCGACGGGAGCGTTCGTGACGGCGGCAAAGGCTGGGCGGATCAAGAGCGCTGAGTTTAGGAGCAGCACCGGCAGCCTCTCGGGGCAGTACTGGGCAACGGCTAAGGACAAGAACGAAGAGAAGGCCGCGAAGAAGTTCACCTCGACCTGGGCGGGCAACGACTCGTTCATGGAGTTCGCGCAAAAGAACCTGCAGGGGAAGTTCAAGGTTGACAACTCGGACTCCAGCGGACTGCTGTGGAGCATCGGCCAGATCGTGCTGATGGTCGCGCTCGTCGGCGGGCTGTTCTTCTTCATTACCAGAATGCAGGGCGGCAACGCTCGCATGATGAACTTCGGGCGCGCCCGCACGAAGGCGACCGATCCTCAGAAGCAGAAGGTCACCTTCAAGGATGTGGCGGGCGAGGACGAGGCGGTCGCCGAGCTCGGTGAGATCAAGGACTTCTTGTCCGCGCCGGAGCACTTTCAGGCGCTGGGCGCCAAGATCCCGAAGGGCGTGCTGCTGGTTGGCCCTCCGGGTACGGGAAAGACTCTGCTGGCGCGCGCGGTGGCCGGTGAGGCCGACGTGCCGTTTTTCAGCATCAGCGGCTCTGACTTCGTCGAGATGTTCGTCGGCGTGGGCGCCTCGCGTGTCCGTGATCTGTTCGAGCAGGCCAAGGCGGCGGCGCCCGCGATCATCTTTGTTGACGAGATCGACGCGGTCGGGCGCCAGCGCGGCACCGGCCTGGGCGGCGGCCACGACGAGCGCGAGCAGACCCTAAACGCGCTGCTGGTCGAGATGGACGGCTTCGATCCGCAGGACAACGTCATCATGATCGCGGCGACCAACCGCCCCGACGTGCTTGACCCCGCGCTTCTGCGGCCGGGACGCTTCGATCGTCAAGTTATCGTTGACCGTCCTGATCTGCGCGGACGCGAGGAGATCCTGAAGATACACGCGACCAACAAGCCGCTCGCCGAGGAAGTTGACCTGGGGGTTATCGCGCGGCGTACGCCGGGTTTTACGGGTGCTGACCTCTCTAACTTGCTTAACGAGGCCGCGCTGCTCGCGGCGCGCGGCGGCAAGAAGAAGATCGGTCAGGCCGAGATCGAGGAGGGCAGCGACCGCGTCATGATGGGCCCGGAGCGCAAGAGCCGTCTGATCTCAGACGCTGAGAAGCGCACGATCGCCTACCACGAGTCGGGCCATGCCATCGTCGGGCACCGTCTGCCTAATTCCGACCCGGTCCACAAGGTTACGATCATCCCGCGGGGCGGTAGTCTGGGCTCGACCTGGTCGCTACCGACGGAAGATCGCTTTTTGCAGTCCAAAGCCGAGATGCTTGATGACATCGCGGTGCTGCTGGCGGGGCGCGCCTCTGAGGAGATGGCCATCGGCGACATCACCACGGGAGCCTCAAACGACATCGAGCGCGCGAGTAAGCTGGCGCGTGACATGGTGACGCGTTTCGGTATGAGCGAGACCCTCGGCCCGCGCGCCTTCGGCGAACAGGGCCACGACGTCTTCCTGGGCCGCGATCTTGCCCAGCAGAGTAACTACGGCAACGAGACCGCCGCGGTCATCGACACCGAGACCGCGCACATCATTGACGAGGGCTTCAACAAAGCGCGCAAGATCTTGAAGAAGGATCGCGCGATGCTCGACCTGATGGCGCAGGTGCTTATCGAACGCGAGACGCTCGAAGGCGACGCCCTGAAGGCGATCTTTGAGGGTCGCTGGGACGCATATGTGGACGCCGAGCAGGCTCAGGACCAGAAGAGCAAGGACGCTACGCCGCGTGGCGGCGCTGCTGTCAAGCCTGAAATCCTGCCGGATCTCCCCCTGCCACCCCAGGGCTCTGTCGCTCCGGCGGGAGCCTGAGGACGCCGGGGCCTGGCGGACAGGCGGGGCGAGTATGCCGATCGATGCCGATAAAATCACTGCGGGGGTGCGCCTGATCCTTGAGGGGATCGGGGATGACCCTGACCGTGAGGGGCTGCGGAAGACGCCTGAGCGCGTGGCCCACTTCTACGAGGAGGTCTGCGCGGGGCAGTGGCAGTCTCCGGCCGACCCGCTCTCCGTTACCTTCGACGAAGGCCACCAGGAGATGGTGCTGGTGCGTGACATCCCGCTCTACTCCTTGTGCGAGCATCACCTGCTGCCGTTTTTCGGCGTGGCGCACGTTGCCTACATCCCCGGGCCGGACGGTCGTGTCTGCGGTCTTTCGAAGATCGCCCGGGTGGTCGAGGTTTTCGCGCGGCGCCTGCAGGTGCAGGAACGTCTGACCTCCCAGGTGGCCGAGAGCCTGGTGCAGTACCTCCATCCGGCCGGGGTGCTTGTGGTCGTCGAGGCCGAACACCTCTGCATGTCGATGCGCGGCGTGAAAAAGTCCGGCTCCAAGACGGTGACTTCGGCGGTCAGAGGCATATTCCAGACCGACGCCCGCACCCGCGCCGAAGCGATGGCTCTGATCGGCCCTCGCTGATGGCGCGATGAGCGCGCGTATTGTCGGCATCGTCAACGTTACGCCGGACTCGTTTTCTGACGGGGGGCTGTATGAGCGCCCGCAAGACGCGGTGCGCCACGGGTTGGAGCTGTTGCACGACGGCGCCGATGAGCTTGACGTCGGGGGCGAGTCGACGCGTCCGGACGCGGATCCGGTCAGCGTGGCCGCTGAGTGCGCGCGGGTTGCGCCAGTCATCAAGGGGCTGCGTGCGGCGGGAGTGACGGCGCCGATCAGCATCGACAGCTTCCATCCTGAGACCGCGCGCGCGGCGCTTGAGGCCGGGGCTGATGGCATCAACGATGTTACGGGCTTTCGGGATCCGGCGATGCGTCTGCTGGCGGCTGAGGCCGGGGCTCGCTGTGTCGTGATGTATGGGCCGGCGGATGGTCGACCTGGCCCTGAGACGCAGGCGCGTCCGGACTTCGCAGCGACGGTGGACTTTCTGCAGGCCCAGGCGGCGCTGCTGCGCGAGGCCGGCGTCGCCGCAGAGCGCATCGCACTGGATCCGGGCTTCGGTTTTAGCGGCAGTCGCGACGACGACATCAAGCTGTTCGGGCAGATGCCGCATGTGGCAGGGGACTTTGTCACATCGCCCGCCACCTCCTCTGCTCTTTATGTCGGGCTGTCGCGGAAGCGTTTTCTGCGCGTGCTGTTTGGGGAGGACCGGCCGCTGGGCGAACTTGACCAGGCAAGCGCGGAGCTCTCCGCGGCGCTGGCGGCGGCTGGCGCGCGCTACCTTCGCGTGCATGACGCGGGCGCCACCCGCCGCGAGTTGGATCGTCTTGCCACCCAGCCGCCTCAGACCGCCTACGTGGCGCTGGGCTCAAACATCGAGCCCGGCGAGGCCCATCTGCGCGCAGCTCTCTATGCGCTTGCGGCGCTGCCGGCGACGACGCTTGACGCGGTCGCTCCCACCTATCTCAGCGAGCCGGCTTATTACCGTGACCAGCCGCCCTTCTATAATACGGTCGCGCGTCTGAAAACCCGTCTGGGGCCGCGAGCGTTGTTCGCTGAGCTTCAGGCTGCGGAACGGCTGGCGGGACGCGTGAAAACCGTGCTGAACGGTCCGCGTAATATTGACCTCGATCTCTTGTCCTATGGGGATGTTATCCTTAAGACAGAGGCGCTCGTCCTTCCGCATCCGCGGATCGCGCAACGGGCTTTTGTCGTAGAGCCGCTGCTGGCCCTGGATCCGGATTACCGTTTCCCAACAGGCCTGCGGTTAAGTCGTGAAGCCGAGTGCCAGGGCGCTATCATAAAGGTTCTTCCGGTGCTGGCGCCGGGCGAGCCGTTCGATCTCCAGCGGTGACCGTGCGCGATCGGGCGTCAGACCTTTGCCAGCCGATTAAAGGGGTTGTTATGTCGAAGTTTACTGCTGTTTCGTTTGGGCGTTATAAAGCGGAGGGCACGCGCATCGTGATGTGCACAGCCTATGACGCGTCTCAGGCGCGTATCGCCGAGGCGGCGGGCGTCGACTGCATTCTGGTGGGCGACTCGCTGGGCAATACGATGCTCGGCTACAATTCGACCGTTCCGGTCACGATGGATGACATGGTGCGGGCCACCGCCGCCGTGTCGCGCGGAGCGGGCGCCACTTTCATCGTCGCCGATCTGCCGTTCATGAGTTATCAGGCCTCGTTCGAGGACGGCATGTACAACGCCGGGCGCTTGCTTAAGGAAGGGGGCGCCGCGGCGGTCAAGCTGGAGGGTGCTTCTCCGGCGGCGCTGGAGCTGTGCGAAGGGCTGGTCGCCGCCGGCGTGCCGGTCATCGGGCATCTGGGCCTGACGCCCCAGTCGATCAACGCTCTGGGGGGCTACAAGACGCAGGGCAAGGACGAGGTCGCGGCGGCCGAGCTCATGATGGGCGCGCTGGCGCTTTGCGCGATCGGCGCGGTGGCGCTGGTGCTTGAGTGCATCCCGGTCGAGCTGGCGCGGGCGGTGACCGAACTGGTTGACTGCGCGACGATCGGGATCGGGGCCGGCGCTGACTGCGACGGCGAAGTCCAGGTCTTTCATGACCTCTGCGGCCTGGGCGGCGACTTCATGCCCCGTCACGCGCGGCGTTTCTGCGAGGGCGGCCAGATACTGACCGACGGCCTCGCCGCCTACAGCGCCGCCGTGCGCGCGCGGACCTTCCCCACTGAGGAGCAGACCGTCCACGTTGACGCGCAGGTCATCGAGAGAGCACAGGCCTATCTGGACGCCGTGCTTGGCGAGGACGAGGAAAGCGAACTTGTCTGATACCGTCATGGAGCTGCTTTCAACCAAACAGGAACTACAGGCGGCGCTTAAGGAAGCGCGCGCGGCGGGTGCGCGGATCGGCCTGGCGCCGACGATGGGCGCCCTGCATGCCGGACACGGAGCGCTGATTGCGGCGGCGCGGCGCGCCTGCGACTTTGTGGTCGTGACGGTCTTTGTCAACCCCACACAGTTCGCGGCGGGAGAAGACCTGGAGCGCTATCCCCGCGATCTGGCAGGCGACGCGGACTTCGTCCGGGCGGCGGGCGCCCAGCTGCTGTTTGCGCCCAGCGTCGAAGAGCTGTACGGGACGGTGACAGAACCCCTCTCGCGGACGAGCCTTGACGTGGGCGAGCTGGGCCGTATCTGGGAGGGCGCGCTGCGCCCCACGCACTTCGCGGGGGTTGCGCTGGTGGTCACGAAGCTGCTCTCGCTGGTGCGTCCTGACTGCGCGTTCTTTGGCGAGAAGGACTATCAGCAACTTTGCGTGCTGCGCCAGCTCGTGCACGATCTGGACGTTGCGACTGAGATCGTCGGCGTCCCCACCGTGCGCGAGCCGGATGGTCTGGCATATTCAAGTCGCAACCGCTATCTGGATCCGGACGCCCGCGCTCAGGCTGCGGTGATCCCGGCGGCCCTTGCGGCGCCGCAGCAGGCGGCGGCGTCCGGCGAGCGCGACGCGCGCGCGCTGGAGGACGCGGCGCGCAGGGTGCTGGAGGGGGAAAATGCGGCTACGGGTCGGGGGCGCTTTCGCATCGAGATCGGCTACTGCGCGCTGGTTGATCCGGATACGCTGCGGCCGATCGCGGTGCTGGAGAGGCCTGCTCGCCTGTTGATCTCGGTTACACTGGCTGGTGTGCACCTGATCGACAATGCCGAGATCCGGCCAGAATGCGACAACAGCTCCGACCTGTGCTTGCATTTGCCTGCGGAGCGTGCTGATGGTTCCTGAGATACTTCAGCCGATCGCCCCTCTGTATTCCTGGATCGTCCACTACTTCCTGCCCTGGGGTCTGCTCGCGCTGCTCGCGCTGACTACTCTGGAGACGATCCCTTTTGTCGGGCTGCTGACGCCGGGTGAGGTCGTTATCGCGGCTGCTGCCTTCGTGGCGACCGGAGAGCGGGTCTCGCTCCTCTGGATCTTCGTGCTGGCGCTGGCAGGCTCGCTGATCGGATCAACGATCGTCTATCTGGCGGGCCGCAAGTTGGGCATCGAGGGTCTGCGACGTCTCCTGAACCGTTACAACGCTCTTAAGCTGCCGCGGTTCCTGCAGGTTGATCCGGGCGTCGTTGACGACCTCAGGGAATACTTCGAGCGACACGGCGCCGTCACGATCCTTTCGGCGCGCTTCATCTACGGGATGAAGGCCTTTGTGCCTCCGGTGGCGGGCGCGCTGCACATGTCCTATCCGCGCTTTTTGCTGAACCTTTTTCTGGGAAGCGCGCTTTATATCCTGGTGCTGATCTTCGTGGGTTGGTTTTTGATGAGCAACGCCCGCGTAGCGGCCGATCTGTTTTCCGGCCTCGGCATCTTTGGCATCGTAGTGCTGGTTGCGCTGGCGGTGTTTGCGGCCCTCATGCTTAAGCAGATCGCGGGCCGCCGTCACCGGCGCGCCACATTACGCCTGCACGCCCAGTTGACTCGCATCATCGGCCTGCACCAGCTGACTTCGACCAACGATCACCTCAAGGAGCTGATCGCGACAGGACAGGTCGCCGCCGGCGATACTCTGCTGGTCATCGCGCGCGAGCAGAAAGCGGGGAGGGGACAGTTCGGACGGTTGTGGTCCTCGCCTGCCGGGGGGCTCTACGCCAGCCTGCTCTACTGGCCTCGGCGCCCGGTCGCAGAGCACAGCGAGCTCTCGCTTCTGACCGTCGAGGTTCTGCGGGACGTGCTGACCGAGGCGGGCATGTCCGGGCTTTCCGTCAAGGCGCCCAACGACCTGTACGCAAAGTCCGGCAAGCTCGCGGGCATTCTGCTTGAGGCGAGCGGCGAGGCCGGCTGGCTGATCATCGGCATCGGCGTGAACGTGCGTCGCCCCCCTCGCCACGCCTTTGAAGGGGCCGCCTATCTTTGCGACGAGCTGGCTAAGATGACGCCGGACGACGTCGCCGACATCTTGTTTCCCGCCCTGTTAGAGCGTATCCGGGCCTGGGATAAAAACGCGGTCGATAGTGGCTGACGAGGCGGTGCAGGGTGTGGCGGCCCTTGCTGCCGCAAGTCTTGCGAGAACGAGGTCAGCCAACGCCCAGCGCGTTTTGTAGAAAGGGGTTTCATGAAACAAGGGCGCAGTAGGCAGATGACGGTTGCCGCGCTCATCGCGGCCTGTCTCGCGACGACGTCCTGGCTGGCGGCCCTGCTCCCTTCTTCGGTGCCGCTGACCCTGCAGACCTTCTTTGTGGTGCTGGCAGCTTTGCTGCTGCGTCCGCGTTGGGCTGCGGCGAGCCTGCTTGTCTATGTGGCCCTGGGCGCCGTCGGCTTGCCGGTGTTTGCCGGGGGCAGAGGGGGAGCGGCAGTGCTCGTCGGCCCGACGGGCGGCTATCTGGTCGCCTTCGTCGTGGCAGCGTTTCTCGGGGCCTGCATCGCCTCCGGGAGAGCGCAGCCTGCGCTTTGGCGCCAGATCGGCGCAGCTTTTGTGGTGATCCTCACCGTCAATGTGCTCGGCGCTGCCTGGCTTAGCTGGAGCGCGCATCTGCCTCTTGCCGCTGCTCTGGCCGCCGGCGTCGCAGCCTTCATTGTCGGCGACGTCCTCAAAGCTGCCGCCGCCCTGGCCGTGGCGCGCTTCTTAGGGCAGCAGCTCTCTACTGGTAGTTAGGCAGATCCGGCGGGATCGGGAGGAAGATGCGGAAGAGCGCCCCGCCTTCTTCGCGGTTGCGCACATCGATGGCGCCGGCGTGGGCCGTCACGATGGCTTTGACGATGGACAGGCCGATTCCCGCGCCGCCGCTGGTGCGCGCGCGGCTTTCCTGGGGACGCGTGAAGCGCTCAAAGAGGTGGGGAAGATCCTCCTCGGCGATGCCGGGGCCGTTGTCGGCCACGCTGAGCACGGCGAAACGCTCGACGTCGGCGAGGTTCTTGTCATGCACCTGGGGTCCCAGATCATTGACGTCACAGGGAGCAAGTCCGATCTCGATGCGCCCGTCCTTTCCCGTGACGCGCGCGGCGTTGTCGACCAGGTTGACGACGATCTGCTGGATGCGATCCATCGCGCCGAGGATCTCAGGCGCGTCGCCGCTGACGGCGACTTCGACGCCGCGCAGCTCCAGGGAGGGCTCAAGTGAAGTCAGCGCCGCCTCGACCGCCTGGCGCAGGCTGAACTTGCGCAGGGGGATCTCGCCGGTGGCGCCCTCGATCTTGGTCAGCTCGATCAAGTCGTTGGCCAGTCGGGTCAGGCGCTCGGTGTTCTCGATGATCATCTTCAGAAAGCGCTGCTGGTACTCCGGATCGACGTCGCCCTCCAGCAGGGTCTCGGCCGCGCCGTGGATGCTCGCCAAAGGTGTGCGCAGCTCGTGGCTGACGTCGCCGACGAAGCGGTTCTGCCGGCGGTCTTCAGCCCGCATGGTGGTCAGCGCGTTTTCATTCTCCTTGGCGATGCGGTTGATGCCGTCGGCCAGCTGGCGGATCTCCTTGGCGCCCTGGGCCCGGGCGCGCACGGACTTGTTGCCGTTGTTGAACTCGCGTACCATCGCCACCAGGCTGCGAAAATCCCGCGTGAGGTGGCTGGAGAGCTGGCCGATTACGATCCAGCAGAACACCAGGGCGCAAAGCCCCGCGACGGCGACCAGAATCAGCGCAACACGGCGCGAGGCGAGCAGAACCGCCAGGAGGGCAAGGGCTGCCAGCGCGACGAGCGCGAGCAGGCAGACCGTGCGCATGGCGCCTGCGATCTCAGCGCTGAAGCTATGTTTTTGAGAAGCCATGGGGGGAGCCGACCACGGTATCAGAACTTATTCGCAGCGAAAGCGGTACCCGTAGCCGCGGACTGTCTCGACGATGCTGGGGTCGATCTGGGCGGCCTCCAGCTTGTCGCGCAGGCGCTTGATGTGGGTATCGACCGTCTTGGTCTCGACCAGATACTCCCAGCCCCAGGCGTCGCGCAGCAGTTGCTCGCGCGAAAGAACCTTGCCGGCATGGTGCATGAGGCAGTTCAGCAGCTCAAACTCGCGCGGCGTCAGATCGATCGGCCCGGCGGCGCTGCGGGCGCTGTGAGCCGTCTGGTCCAAGGTGATGCCTGAGACATCGACAATCTCGTTTGCAGCCTCCTCGTGAGCGATCTCAGTTGTGGAGCGTCGCAGGAGCGCCTTGACGCGCGCGGAGAACTCGCGCACCCCGAAGGGCTTGGCCAGGTAGTCGTCGCCGCCGATCTCGAGCCCGACAACCTTGTCGAGTTCGGTGTCGCGCGCTGAGAGGAACAGGACGGGTACGGTCGAGTATTCACGCAGATGCTTGCAGACCTCAAAGCCGTTCATGCCGGGCAGATTGATGTCGAGCACCACCAGATCGAAGGTGTCCTTGGCGAAGGCCTCCAGCGCGCTGGGGCCGTCTCCGGCGGAGGCAACCTGGTAGCCTTCCTTTTTCAGATTGTAACTGACGAACTCGGTGATGGAGGTTTCGTCGTCAACGATCAGTATCTTAGGCGGGACTTCTTGCATATTCTTATCCTTTAACCCATGGTTATCTGTGTAGTGCCTGCGGTATAGTACCTGCTGTAAAATGATAACATGTTACCTCACATGCTTCTTGCAATCGACATAGGAAACACGCAGACCTCATTAGGTGTGTACGCAAGCGGGCAGCTCTTCGCCGTCTGGCGGCTGTCCACACGCGCTTCTGCGACGCCCGACGAGTTGGTGATCCTGCTGACCGCCGCGTTTGCGGGGCGCGATCTGACGCCTTCCGCCATCTGCGCGGTCTGTCTGTGCTCGGTGGTGCCGGAGCTGCAACGCGCCTGGACGGAGGCCTGCGCCTCCCTGGGGTTGCCGGCGCCGCTTACGCCTGCGGACCGCGCGCCTGCCGATCTGGGGCTGACGCCCGCGCAGATCGCGCTGGTTGGCGCCGATCGCCTGGCCAACGTTGTGGCGGCGCGCGTGCGCTACGGTGCGCCGGTGGTGGTGGTCGACTTCGGCACGGCGACCAACTTCGACGTCGTCGACGCCGCGGGGCGCTTTGTCGGCGGTCCGATCTCTGCGGGACTCCAGATCAGCGCTGACGCGCTGTACGCCCGTGCCGCGCGTCTGACCTCCGTCGAACTTGCCGCGCCTACGCGCGTCATCGCGCAAACTACTGAAGACGCTCTGCGCGCCGGACTTGTGCTAGGCGAGGCCGCCAAGGTTGACGGCCTGGTGGCGCGCATTGTGCGGGAGCTTGGCGCCACGACCGCAGGGGGGGACAGCGCCTTGCCCGTTGTTGCAACGGGAGGACTTGCCACGCTCGTTACTCCCCACTCGACCACGATCACCGTCTGTGATCCGACCCTGACGCTCGACGGCCTCTGCCTGCTGGCAAACGGAGGAGTCTGAGACCATGGCAGAAGAGCTGTTTCGCATCGGCCCCAAGTTGGTCAGCCGCGAGAAGATACTCACGGCTCTCGACGCGATCCTGCACGAGCGTGCCGACGGCGCGACTCAGCGCGAGGCGGCGCACTCCGCCAACGTGCCGCGCACCTTCGTCAGTAATCTGGAGACCCTTGGCGAGCTGAGGACCGGCGCGCGGGTGGCCATCATCGCCTTCCCGATCGACAACGGCGACGCCCTGCGCGGCCTGGCGCAGCGTTACGGCGTCGAGTTCACGCTCGCCTTCTCTCAGCGGGAGCGCGAGCACACGGGCCTGGAACAATCAGCCGAACTCTTCAACCGAACGCTGGACACGATCGCAGCGCTGCAGGACTTCGACACGGTGCTGGTGCTGGCGAGCGACCGACGTATCGAGACGATTCGGCGTATAATCGATGCCGAACTTATCGGCATCTGTCTGGGCGCAAGCCCGCTGACCGACGATCAGCACGCCGACCTTGAGGAGGTCGAGGCAATACTGACAGGGCTCAGGAGCAAAGGGGAAGAAGGAGAAGAGTCCGGGGACGGCTTCGAGGGGCCGGCCCGGACGGCGGGCCGAGGTCGCATGCGCCGCATGCGCCAGCGGGGCCGCCGGACCCTCTCAGGGGTCACTCAACTAGTGAAGGAGTGGGAACGATCAAAAAAGTAGTATCCGCTTCGCTCGGATCGAGCAAGCGCGACCACACCGTGGTCGTTAACGTGAGGGGCGAAGACATCGAGGTGTCGCGCCAGGGTACCGACGGCGACCTGGACGCGCTCAAGGTGCTGCTGAGCAGGCTGGACGCTGACGAGGAGGTCGCGGCCATCGGGCTGGGCGGCACAGACCTGTTCTTAAACGCCGCCGGCAAAAGCTACTGGCTGCGCGAGATGAAGCCGCTCGCCAAACTGGTCACGCACAAGGCGCTTGTGGACGGGACGGGTCTGAAAGGCGCCGTCGAAGGCGCCACGGCCGACTACATGCGCAGTGTGCTGGGCATCGACCTAGCCGGCAAAAAGGTGCTGATCACCTCGGCGGTCGACCGCTGGGGCATCGCGATGGCCTTCGCCGACGCCGGCGCCCAAGCCTCCTATGGCGATCTGCTCTATGTTCTGGGCATTCCGACCATGATCCACAGTCGCCGCCTGCTGAAAGGCGCGATCCGCGTGCTGGCGCCGCTGGTCATCCAGCTGCCCTTCGCCTGGCTCTACCCGGCGGAAAGCGACGAGGACACAGCCTCCAAGCGCGGCCCGCGCACTGATTCTATCTACTACGACAATGACATCATCGTGGGCGACTACAAGTATGTGGTCAAGTATATGCCCGATGACCTGCAGGGCACGACAGTCGTGACCAACACGACCACCGCGGCCGACCTTGAGCGTCTGCGCAAAAGCGGCGTCGACCTGCTCGTCACCACCACGCCGCGCCTCGACGGTCGCAGCTTCGGCACCAACGTAATGGAGGCTCTTCTGGTCGCAAGCGAAGGCGCCACCGAGCGCCTGAGCCCCGCGCGCTATATGGAGCTGCTGGATGAGCTGGGCTTCAAACCCGACGTAACCCACCTGCAACACGCCTGAACGCCCACTGGCGGCGTTGCCACAGGACTCGCGGCCCCAGGGCCGCCACGCCCTGCGGCGCCTTGCCAGTGAACGTTCAGGCGTGTTGCCGCGCTATCTGGCGGCGT
>JGI20166J26741_11494473_pt1 | contig 25509 bp, 10 predicted proteins | sample TergutCu122P5_FD_26741 | JGI IMG/M metagenome (IMG submission 26741)
CCTATCCTCCGTATGAGCGAAGCTTGTTTATTGTATCACAATATGGGTGTAATGGGTATATCGCGAATTCATACTGTCCAGGACTTGGGGAGCACTTCAGAGACGGGCGTACCGAAATTCTGCCGAACTCACGTAAATAAGCGCCGGCTTGAGTTCGCTCAAAGCCGGCGCTTATTTTTTAATGTAACGTGAATCTGACGGATTTTTGGCCCGCCCATCCCTGCGTCATATTCTGTAGGGGCGGCCTCCGCCGTCCGCTTAGCTTTAGATTTCCTATAACTCCAAACTTGCTAATGTGCTCAGCAAAACCGTAGTTTTTGGAAACCTATGGTTCGTGGACGGCGGAGGCCGCCCCCACAACATGTTGAAAGATATGACGCAAAAGCGCATAATCATAGCCGTAGCCGCTGCGACGGTTTGGTTTAACTGGTGCTCTGTCCGGCGAAATTTTGCAGTGCGCCGTAGGGGCAGACCTTGTGTCTGCCCGCAGACCGGGCGGAGACGAGCTCCGCCCCTACAGTTTATTCAATTTTGAAAGCTTGAGCGCTAGTTCAGCAGATTCGCCGCGCCGACGAGGCCCGCGTCGTTGCCGAGCTCCGCCTTTATGATCTCCGGCAGTTTTGATTCCGCGCCGCCGAAGGCGTTCAGCCTGACGAATGCTATGAGCGGCGCGACCGGGAAACCGTCCGCCTGCGCGACGCCCCCGCCGAGTATCACCGCCTCCGGCCTGAAAATGTTCACGATGTCCGTTATGCCGCCCGCCAGCGCGATCAGATAATTGTAAACGACGCCCGCGGCGGCCATGTCCCCCTCGGCGGCGGCGGCGAATATCCGGGTTTTGTCCAGCCCGCCGCCTTTAAGCCCCATCGACGAATCCGGGAATATGGCGAGGGCGCGCTCGGCCTCCCGGTACAGGGCCGTGGCGGAGGCGTATGCCTCAAGGCAGCCGTAACGGCCGCACGTGCAGCGCTCCCCGCCGGCTATCAGCACGGCATGCCCCAATTCCGCCCCGCCCGGCAAGGCCCCCTCAAATACCTTGCCGCCCAACACCACGCCGCCGCCGAAACCCGTGCCGAGCGTGAGCAGCACGGCGCTTTGGAGGTGTCTGGCCGCGCCCGCCGCGACTTCCCCCAGGGCGGCGCAGTTGGCGTCGTTGGACATGCGTATCCGCAATTTCAGGTATTTGTTCAGCTCGAGCGCGACGGGGGCGTTTTTCCAGCGCAAATTATTGGAATACAGCACAACGCCGTTTTCGGCGTCGATAGTGCCCGGGCAGCCTATCCCGACGCCGGAGCACAGGGCCGGCGGGATGCCGCCGCCGTCCAGCATGGCGCGGACGGCGGAGCCCAGGCGCTTTACGACGTCCTCCCAGCCTTTATCGGATTCCGTATCGAGAACGGCCCGCGCGGCGATCCTGTTTTCCGGGTCCAGAACGCCGCATTTGACCGACGTGCCGCCGATATCCACGCCCACGCGGTAAACGGGCTCCGGGACGCCGGCGTATGTGACGAGCGCCTCGCAGTCGCCCCTGATCGTATAGCTCCCGGCGCCGGCGGCGATAAAGATCGAATCGCCTTTGACGAAATCGATCCGCTCGTCCCCGCGCTCCACACACCCGCTCCCGTCGAGAATCAGGAGCGAGTGGAAGCTGTCGGCGGCGGCGTAACCGCAGCCGCTCCCCGTGACGACGCGTTTCATCACGGAAAAATACTCGCATGAGGCCAGGAAGCCCTCGGGGGGCTCCCGGACGGCCGGCGGCTTTAAAACCGCGCACGCGGTCCCTTTGTCGATATGGAGCTCGCGCGGCCGCGCGGCCGCTAGCCTGCCGTAGTCATAAAGCCGGTATGTGATATTGGAATTTTGCTGTATCTCCGCCAGGACTATGCCCTTTCCGATGGCGTGGACCGTGCCTGGCTCAATGAAAAAGACGTCGCCGTCCCTGACATACACCTTGTTCAGCGCCTCAAGCGCCGCGCCGCTTTGAAGGGCGGCGGCGAACTCCTCGCGCGTCATTTCGTTTTTAAGCCCGTAATACAGGCAGGCGCCTTCCTCATGCTCGATTATATACCACATCTCCGTCTTGCCGGGCTGCCCCTCGTGCGCCCTGGCGAAGGCGTCGCCGGGGTGCACCTGCACCGAGAGGTCCTCCCGCGCGTCGATAAGTTTGATGAGTATCGGAAATTCTTCAGAGCCGGCGCAGTTGGTCCCCAGCATAGCTTTATCCGCCGCGACGACAGACGCCAGCGTATACCCGTCGTATTCCCCGCCGCAGATCACGCTCTCGCCGTCGCGGTGGCATGAGAGCTCCCAGCTCTCCGCCGTGCGCTCCGGGGCGGACGTCTTGCCGTAGCACTCCTTTAGCTTGGAACCGCCCCATATATAGTCCTTGAAAGCCGGCGACAGCTTGAAAAGTCTGACATCAGAAAGCCGATCCATAAATATTCCCGTTCCTTTCGCGTTGCCCGGATATGAATACCTATCATATATCACATAACGCGCAAAAGGTAAAGGGGCATATTTTAGAAATCGCGGCGGACCCGCCCCCATGGCGGCCGCCGGGTCGATTTTGTTTTAAAAATGCCGGGGCTTGCGTTTTTTTGGCTGTTATGGTAATATTATTTCGACAAATGCGGCATGCGGGGGAGAAACTATGATTCGCGTAGTTATCGCGGACGACGAGCGCAAAGTGAGCCTATTGATCCGGAACCTTGTGGACTGGGGCTCCATTGGCATGGAGGTAGCCGGCATCGCCAACAACGGCCCGGAGGCGCTGGAGCTCGTCCGAAGCGTAAACCCCGACATACTGATAACCGATATCCGCATGTCCGGGATCGACGGCTTAGAACTCATCAAATGCGCGAAGGAGCACGACCCGCGTATAGAGGTCATAATAATCAGCGGGTACGGGAATTTCGACTACGCGCAGACCGCGCTGCGGTTCGGCGTCAGGGACTATATACTGAAGCCGGTTAACCGGGAGCAGATAACGGGGACGCTCGTCGCGCTGCGCGATAAGTATCTGTCCGGGACCCGGCGGCTCTCCGAGACGGAGCGCATGTCCTTCAAGCTCAAGGGCGCCATCGAGAGGCTGCGCATAAGCCTTCTGGACGAGATAATGGAATCCGACGGCGAGGCGCTCGGCGTTTATACGCTCGCCGACATCAACGGCCGTTATCATTACGCCATGCGCCCGGGGTATTTCCGGATATGCGCATTGAAGATCGACGGCGATTACAGGTCCATGCCGGCCGAAAGCCTCGCCGTGCTCATGGACAAATGCGGCGCGGCGTTAAAGGACGAGCTTTCGCCGGAGTGTTACGATATGGAGCTAAAGCAGGACAACGGGTTCGTATACGTCCTGCTGAATTACGCCGCCGAAAACTCCGCCGCCGTGAACCGGAACATCCGTTCCGCCCGCGATAAGTTCCGCGAGCTGGCCTATATGTTCAAAGGCGCGGAATTCACGATCTCGATGGGCGTATGCGCGCCGGAGCCGGGGATGATCGGGCGGTCGTTCAGGTCCGCCCGCTTTGGGGTTATGCAGCGGCTGTTCAGCGGCTGCGGCTCCGTTCTGGAAAACAGCTCTGAGCCGGAAGCTGAGCCGGGGCCCGCGCCTTTTGACGGCTCCGGGATCATCGCGGGCGCCCTGGCCGCGCTGGAGAGCTCCCTCGATCAGGCGGATTACGACGGCGTCTCCCGCGCCCTGGCGGATTTTGCCGGCAAGCTGCTCGCGCATCCCGGCATAAGCGGGGAATCGCTCATAGCGACATGCCAGGGTCTGTTCGATAGGTTTCTATCCCTGAAGGAACTCAACTCAAATTCAAACGAACTCAACTCAAACGAACTCAGTTCAAATGAATTCAGCCGCTGCCTGAACATGTGCTCCACCGCCGAAAAAGCGCTGGATTATGTCAAACAGGCCGTTGAGACGCTGGCCGCCGCCGCGCTCAAGCGCAGAAGCGACGGGGACACGGTGCCGATACGCGCCGCCAAGCGCTTTATACAAGAGAATTACATGAAACAGATAACGCTCGACGAAGTGAGCGGCATAGCCGGCTTCAACCCATCTTATTTCAGCCATCTATTCAAGAAGGAGACCGGAAAGAATTATCTGGAATACCTTTCAGATCTGCGCGTCAAAAAGGCGAGGGACCTGCTGCGGGAGACAAAATGCAGCGTCGCCGAGGTCTGCGCGGCCGTGGGTTATTCCGATATAAAGCATTTTACGAAGATTTTTAAAAAGATAATCGGCATCAGCCCGCGCGAGTTCAGGAAGTTGTATTCATAGCGATTTTGCGTTTTGAAGGGTCGGTTTTGATATGCGGCGGAAGTTTACTGGTTATCTGTTGAACCGGGTTTATCTCGCCTCTCTCCTCGTACACGCGGCGTTTATCCTGTTTATCCTGGCCGCGTCGGCCGTCTCCCTGGCCGCCGGCGGATACTATTTCCTGCCCGCCCTGAGCCTCCTGGCATATATCCTTCTCGCGTCGCTGGCGCATAAATGGATCTCGCTCCCGTACAGGGAGACGGAAAAGCTGCTGTCGTTGTTTGCGGACGGTTTAATGGCGGAGGACGCCTTCAATACCTGCCTGCCCTATAGCTGGGCCGCCGAGAGGGCCATGGCGCGCGTGCAGGAGATGATCAAAACCGACAAGCTGATCAGCGCCGGCAAGCGGCAGGCGCAGTTCCTGGCGCTGCAAAACCAGATAAACCCGCATTTTCTGTACAACGCGCTGGAGGGCATAAGGAGCGACGCCCTGGCGGCCGGCCTCACAAGCGTGGCCAACGCGACGGAGGCGCTCGGGACCTTTTTCCGCTACACGATCTCCAATATAGAAAAACTTGTGACCCTGGAGGAAGAACTGTCCAACGTGAGCAATTATTTTGTCATCCAGCGGTACAGGTTCGGCGACAGGATGTCGCTGAACGTCGAGTTTGACTGCGGCCAGGACAGGGAGGCGCTGCTCAAATCGAGACTGCCGAAACTGACGCTCCAGCCCGTCGTGGAAAACGCCATCATCCACGGCATAGAGCGCAAGGTCGGCGAGGGCAGCGTGACCATAAAGGTGCTGGGCACCCCGCAGCGCATAATCGTGACCATTTCCGACGACGGCCTGGGCATCGGCCGGGAGGCGCTCGAATCCCTCAATCAGCGCCTCAGCACCTTCTTTTACGAGTATATCAACGAGGAAAACGACGGCGCCGGCGGCATCGGCGGCATAGCCCTCGTAAACGTGAATAACCGCATAAGGCTCCTGTTCGGCGAGGCGTACGGCCTCACCGTGTACAGCACGCCGGGTGTCGGGACGGACGTGGACATCGCGCTGCCCTATATCTACAACGCGTGAGGGCAGGCAATATGCGGGAGGAGGTTTTGCGCGTTGAAAATCTGACGCACAGGGTCAACGGGGTAGAGGTTTTAAGCCATTTTAACCTGAATATCTTCTCCGGGGAGATCATGGGGCTTTTATCGCCGGACAGCCAGGGCAAGGCGGAGCTCGTCGGGCTGATATGCGAGAATTCCCCGGTACATTACGGGCGGCTTTATTACATGGGGCAGCTCGTAAACAGCCACCGCAGCGTCACGGTGACGCGGAACAACGTCGCCGTCATCGACAGGGAGCACAGGCTGGTCGACGACCTGACGGCGGCCGAAAACATATTCGTCTTAGGGAAGAGCTCCGGCGGATTCATCATCGACCGGCGGACGCTTTGCCGGCAAATGAAGCTCTACGCCGGGGAGTTCTCCGTCGAGCTGGACTGCGAGAAGACGGTCAGGCAGATGTCCGCGTTCGAGCGCTGCGCGGTCGAGCTGATCCGCGCCAAGGCGGCCGGGGCCAGGCTGCTCGTGGCCGGGGATATAAGCGGCCTTTTGAGCGCGAATGACCTGCCGCGTTTTCAGGACATGCTGCGGCGCTACGTATCCGACGGGTCGTCCGTGTTATATATCTGCGGCCGCCGCGAGGAGAGCTTCCGCGTATGCGACCGCGTCGCCCTGATGGAGGGCGGCCGGGCGGTCAGCGTTGTGGACAGGCGCGGCTTTGATAAAGCCCCGGCCCTCCCGGACTTCGCCCGCTCTGATTTCAGCCCGCGCCGCGCGGGATGCGGCGGGGGCGCGCTGGTCTTTGACGGGGTGACCACGGATAACCTGGATGGATTGAGTTTTTCCGTGGGCCGGGGCGAGTGCGTGGCGCTGCTGGATTTAAGCCGTTCCGCCCTCGGCGACGTCGCCGGGCTGATCGCGGGGGAACTGTCGCCCAGGGCCGGCGGCGTGTCGGCCGCCGGGAGGCCCCCGGCCGGCAAAAAGGCGGGGGCGCCCGCGGGCAGGCGAAGGACTGTGGAGTTCATTCCGGACAACCCCGTAAAAAAGGCGCTGTTCCCGGAGCTCAGCTATCTGGAGAACCTGTGCTATCCGCTGGGGGAGGACAAGCCGTTTATCTGGCGCAGCGCCCGCTTTTTAAAAAGCATCGCCGCGGACTATGAGCGCCTCGCCGGCCGCGACGTGTACGAGACGGATATAAGCCGCCTCAGCGCGGAATCGCTGTATAAGCTCGTGTATTACCGGGCGCATCTCAAAAACCCGGAGCTCGTCGTCTGCCTCCAGCCGTTTTCCGGCGCGGATACGCATCTGAGGCGCACCATACTGGAGCTGATAGAGCAGCTCCTGGAACGCGGCATCGCCGTGCTCCTGCTCCTGGCCGATATCTCCGACGGCCTGGCGGCCGCAAATCGCGTGATCATCCTGCGGGACGGCCGTCAGTTGCGCGAATGTGGCCCCGGCGAGTTCGGGCGGCTCGGCGGGAGTTAAACGGCTTTAATTAAATACCTGCATATCGGCGTTAGCTGCCGCATAAACAATAGTAGCCGGCATACGCGTCAAACCATGCGTTATATACATACATAAAACTCAATTTAGGGCAAGGCATATATAAGTTCACAAAAATGCCCCCGAAAATCTAAAAAATATCGCCTATTTTTTATGGCCGATATGTGTTATACTATTTTAATGCAAAGGTTTTATTGACAGAAGGCGAGTGATCGGCATTGGAAGATTACATAGTGGAAATGTCGCAGGTCAGCAAGTCGTTTCCGGGCGTCAAGGCGCTGGACAACGTCTCCTTTAACTTGCGAAAGGGAGAAGTGATGGCCCTGCTGGGCGAAAACGGGGCGGGAAAATCCACCCTCGTCAAGATTATCAGCGGGGTCCACAACCGGGATTCCGGTGAAATGCGGATATTCGGCAATCCCGTCGGCGAATTGACGCCGAAGAAGGCTCAGGATATGGGCATCGCCATTATCCATCAGGAGCTCAATCTCTGCGCGCACCTGACCGTCGCGGAGAATATCTTTCTCGGCCGGGAAATCTGCAACCGCGGCGTGTTAAAGAGCAAGATCATGCGCGCGAAGGCCAGGGAGGCCCTGGCGACCCTGGGCGTCGATATCCCGCCCGATACGCTCATTGGCAGTCTGCCCGTCTCCAAACAGCAGATGATAGAGATCGCCAAGGCCATCTCCGTACAGGCCAAGGTACTGATTATGGACGAGCCGACTTCCGCGCTATCCTCCAAGGAAATTGACGAGCTCTTCAATATTATCAGGCGTTTGAAGGCCGACGGCCTGGGCATCGCGTATATATCGCACAGGCTTGAGGAGCTCAAGCACATCGTGGACAGGGTCACGATCATGCGCGACGGCCAATACGTCGACAGCGGCGATTTCGCCGATTTCACGATGAGCGATATCATCGCGAAGATGGTCGGGCGCAAGATAGAGGATCAATTCCCGCGCGTCAAAACCGAGCTCGGCAAGAAAATATTCGAGGTGCGCAACCTCAACGCCGGCCGCATGGTCAATAACATCAACATCGAACTGCGCGAGGGCGAGATCGTCGGCGTCGCGGGGCTTATGGGCGCCGGCCGCACGGAGACGACGAGGGCGATCTTCGGCGTCGATCAGAAGACTTCCGGGGAGGTATTTATAGACGGCAAAAAGGTCGATATCAAGCGCCCCAGGGACGCCATCAGGGCCGGGCTCGTGCTCGTGCCGGAAGACAGAAAGAAGGACGGCCTCTGCACAAGGCTCTCCATCCGCGAGAATATCGCGCTGCCCAATCTGGACTGGATATGCGGGCGCATAATCGGCGTGGTAAAGAGGGCCATGGAAAAGGACATCGTGGAGAAATCCCGCAAGAACCTTATGATAAGGATGGCCTCCCCGGAGAACAACGCGAGCAGCCTCTCCGGCGGCAACCAGCAGAAGGTGGTCGTGGGCAAATGGACGGTGCGCAACTCCCGCATCATCCTGTTCGACGAGCCGACGCGCGGCATTGACGTGGCGGCGAAGCTGGAGATATATAATTTAATGAACAAGCTCAAGCAGGACGGCATCGGCGTGCTGTTCGTGTCGTCCGAACTGCCGGAGATAATGGGCATTTCAGACCGGATACTCGTCATGTGCGATGGCCGCCTGACGGGCGAATTGGACCGTGAGGGCGCGACCCAGACCGAGGTGCTGGAGCTGGCGACCAGGTTCGGCGAAAAAGCGCCGGATGCCATCTGATTATATCTGATTTTATTGGATTTTATCATGAAGCCAAGAGGGGAAACATTTTCGCGCGCATGGTATACACGCGCGGCGCGTTGTGGGTGCCGGCGGCGGTCGCCGTCCTTGTCCTGCTGTGTGTTGCGTTCGACGCGATAAACCCCAATTTCATTTCGGCGCGCAACATACCGAACCTGCTGAGGCAGATAGTCCCGTTCCTGATAATCGGCATCGCGCAGGCGTATGTCATGATCACCGGCAATATCGACCTGTCCATCGGCTCGATAGTCGGCATGAGCTGCATGATATCGGCGACTTTGATGACACGGGGGCATATGCACCCACTGCCCGCGGTTATAATAACACTGGCGGCGTGCCTGCTAGCCGGGCTAGTTAACGGGCTCCTCGTCGGAAAGTTCAAACTCCCGTCGTTTATCGTGACGTTGAGTACTATGGTTGTCTGCCGCGGCATAGCACAGACAGTCAACGGCGGCCGCAACACCGATTCCATATTAAAGCCCGCGGGCGAGGCCGGCGAGATATTCAGAAATATATTCTATCAGGGGAAAATCAATTTCGGCGGTCCTATAAATCCGGTTTTCATCCTCCATAGCGGAGTAATACTTGCAATTATCATGTGGGTTGTGTTATACTTCGTATTGAGCAGGACCCGAATGGGGCGGCATATGTACGCGACCGGCGGTAATCCGGAGGCCGCGCGGCTTTCCGGCGTCAATACCGCCGCGGTTATACGGGGCGCGTATCTGATAAGCGCGTTCTGCGCCGGCATAGTCGGACTCATAACCATGGCTACGACTACGCTCGGCACCATGGACGCTGGTAGCGGCTATGAGCTGTACGCCATAGCGGCGGCGGTCATAGGCGGCGTATCGATACTCGGCGGGCAAGGCTCACTGCTCGGCGTCGTCGTCGGCGCGGCTATGTGGGCCGTGTTGCAAAACGGCCTGGCCCTCGCCAACGGGCAAGTCGCCATAAGGAATATCGTGGTCAGCTCGATCGTGGTGCTGTGCGTTCTGCTGGACGTCACCGTCAGAAGGGCCGCCCTGAGCCGGCTGCGTTTAAGGCGATCCCTGCGTTTGAGGCGGTCGCCATAAACCGGCAATCCCTATAGGCCGGCAATCTCCATAAACCTCACGATCTGTCATTGCGAGCGAAGCGAAGCAATCCAATATACGCATAAACTGGGATTTACTGGATTGCTTCGTCGCTTCGCTCCTCGCAATGACGGGTCTGTAGATGACGGGTCTATAAATGACGGGCCTACAGAGGTTGCCACAAGACGGTTCCGCGGGATAGGTAAGACCGACGGGGACGGGTAAAATTAGCGGCGTCAAGCGCGGCGGCGTCCGCGATAGGTATACCGGCGGCTTATGCGCCGCAGCGCGCGGCCCTGTCAGCGGGGCGCAGCCCGGGATTACATAGGCTTTGACGAGGCAATACAGCAGGTCTGATTCACATCAAATAAGGTTTTATCACGACACTGGGAGGAAAAACAATTGGACTCTGATAAAAAGAACGTCTTCATGCGCATAGTAACCCAACGCGGCATGGCGCAGGTGCTGACGGTAGCCGTCGGCCTCGTCCTGCTGTGCGTTGTGTTCGCCATGATAAACCCTAACTTCATTTCGACGCGCAATATACCGAACCTGCTGCGGCAGATTGTCCCGTTCCTGATAATCGGCATCGCGCAGGCGTATGTCCTGATCACCGGCAATATCGACCTCTCCATAGGTTCGGTCGTGGGCATGAGCTGCATGATGTCGGCGACTTTGATGACAAGAGGACACATGAACCCGCTGCCGGCGGTTATAATAACGATGGCGGTGTGTTTGATATTCGGGCTCATAAACGGCATACTCGTCGGAAAATTCAAACTCCCGCCGTTCATCGCGACGCTCGGCACGATGACGATCTGCCGCGGCATCGCGCAGATAGCCAACGGCGGCCGCAACACGGATTCCATACTGAAGCCCACCGGCGCGGCCGGCGAGGTATTCAGAAATATATTTTATCAGGGGAAAATCGATTTCGGTGATCCCAAAAATCCGGTTTTTATTCTCTATAGCGGGGTAATCCTTGCGGCTGTGATATGGGCGGTGTTTAACTTCCTATTGAGCAGGACCCGCACAGGACGGCATATATACGCGATCGGCAGCAACCCGGAGGCCGCGAAGCTCTCCGGCGTTGATATCGTCGCGACTACATGCAGTGCGTATCTGATAAGCGCGTTCTGCGCCGGCACCGTCGGCCTCATAACCATGGCCACGACGACGCTCGGCACCATGGACGCGGGCAACACCTATGAGCTGTACGCCGTCGCGGCGGCGGTCATAGGCGGCGTGTCGACGCTGGGCGGCCAGGGCTTACTGGTCGGCGTAATCGTCGGCGCGGCGATATGGGCAGTGCTGCAAAACGGCCTGTCCCTCGCCAACGCGCAAGTCGCCATAAAGAATATCGTGGTCGGCTTGATCGTGGTGTTGTCCGTTATGCTTGACGTCGTTATCAGAGGAGGCGCCTCGGGCGGCCCGAAGAGTTTGTTCACAAAATGGTTCCGCAGGGCCGGCGAAAACCAACAGGCAACACCGCCGCAATAAACGCGGCGCAACAGTTCACAGCCGGCCGGCCCGAATTAAAACGGAGCGCGCGCCCGGCAAAATATTTTATTCCTGAGGAGAGGGTATTTATGAAAAAGTTATTTACTGCTACCGCAGCGGCGTTCATGGCCGCGATAATGGTAGCCGGGTGCGGCCCCAAAACCACCACCACGCCGCCGCCCGCATCAACCCCGCCGGCACCGGCGTCTACAGAGGCCCCAACGCCCCCGCCGGCACCAACCCCGGCACCAACCCCGCCGCCTCCATCTAAGTACAAAATCTACCTGATCACCATGGATCAGATGGACCAGTACTGGAACGGCGTCGATAAGGGCTGCCAGACGGCCGTCGCGGCCCTCGGCAACGTGGACTACAAATGGAGCGCGCCGGATGTCAAGGACGACGCCAAGCAGATCGAGATCATCAACAACGCCGTCGCGGACGGGGCAAAGGCCATATTGCTCGCCGCCAACGGCCCGGACGCCGTCACCTCGGCGCTTAAGGACGCGGCCAACGCGGGCGTTAAGATCGTCTACGTAGACTCCCCGGCAAACTTCCCCGCCGTCGCGACGTTCTCGACGGACAACAAGGCCGCCGGCAAGCTGGCCGGACAGCAGATGATCGAGGCGCTCAAGGCCAAGGGCGTCACATCCGGCAAGATCGGCGTCGTCAGCGTCAACGCGGCAACCAACTCCACCGTCAACCGCGACGCGGGTTTCAGGTCCGCTTTCGCAGGAACGGGTTTCACGCTGCTTGAGACGCAGTACGGCGAAGGCGACGCGGCCAAATCTCAGGCCCTCGCCGAAAACATCATCACACAGGGCGTAGTCGGCATGTTCGGCGCCAACGAAGGTTCGGCCGTCGGCGTCGGCAACGCGATCAAGGAAAACGGCAACAAGGTTGTCGGCGTCGGTTTTGATACGTCCGACACTATCAAAGGACTCCTCGACAGCGGCTCCCTTATCTGCACCATGTCTCAGAACCCAGAGGTTATGGGCCAGGAAGGCATCAAGGCGGCCGTCGGCGCGCTGGACGGCAGCAATCCGGGTAAGGGCGATGTAACGGATACCGGCGTCTCCATAATCAAGAGCACCGTAGCCCCGAAGCCGGCCGGCGCGGGCGGAACCAAGTACAAGATCTACCTGATCACCATGGACCAGATGGACCAGTATTGGAACAGCATCGATAAGGGCTGCAAGAAGGCCGTCGCGGAGCTCGGCAATGTGGACTACAAATGGAGCGCGCCGGACGTCAAGGACGACGCCAAGCAAATAGAAATCATCAACAACGCCGTCGCGGACGGGGCAAAGGCCATACTGCTGGCCGCCAACGGCCCGGACGCCGTCACCTCGGCGCTTCAGGACGCGACCAACGCTGGCGTTAAGATCGTCTACGTAGACTCCCCGGCAAACTTCCCCGCCGTGGCCACGTTCTCGACGGACAACAAGGCCGCCGGCAAGACGGCCGGCCAGCAGATGATCGAGGCGCTCAAGGCCAAGGGCGTCACATCCGGCAAGATCGGCATCGTCAGCGTCAACGCGGCGACCAACTCCACCGTCAACCGCGACGCGGGCTTCAGGTCCGCTTTCGAAGGAACGGGCTTCACGCTGCTTGAGACGCAGTATGGCGACGGCGACGCGGCCAAATCCCAGGCCCTCGCCGAAAACATCATCACGCAGGGCGTAGTCGGCATGTTCGGCGCCAACGAAGGTTCGGCCGTCGGCGTCGGCAACGCGATCAAGGAAGACGGCAACAAGGTTATCGGCGTAGGTTTCGATACGTCCGACACGATAATGGGCCTTATCAAGAGCGGCTCCCTTATCTGCACGATGTCTCAGAACCCGCAGGTCATGGGCGAAAGCGGCATCAAGGCGGCCGTCGGCGCGCTGGACGGCAGCAATCCGGGTAAGGGCGATGTAACGGATACCGGCGTCTCGATAGTAAAATAAGCGAACAGTTCAGCAATCAATTTCAGTCATGGTAAAATTGTCATGGTAAAATTGTCATAGTAATGTTATGGTAAATGTCATAGTAAAATTTGACATTTGCGGCCGCGCCTGATCGGGATGCCGATTTTGCGCGGTCCGCCTCACCGCCCGCGCCCCCGGTTTTGCCGGTTCGGCGCGGGCGGCGGCATAATAAGGCTTTTAGCCACGGTTTGGAGGGCTTTAAAATGAAATGCGGAATAGCGATGCTTTTATCCGCAGCAATGGTTTTATCGACACTCAGCGTCGCCGCGCCTCTGCCGGTATTGGGCGCCCCGGGCGTTTCGGACGCCGTGGCAGCCGACAGTTTTTACACGTCGTTTGAGAGCACTGACCCGCAGATCGACGTCAAGCCGATCGACAACGCGGGCGTCACCGGCCAGGGCACAGTGACGATCAATATTAACAGCGTGATGCCGAATCTGACATATGTCTCCGGCCCGACGTCCGGCTTTTCCGCCGGCGAGGCCCCCGGGAACATCGTCGTCGACGACCAGGCCACAAAGTTTTGCGGCACCGTCACCATCCCCCAGAGCTTTGTTTTAGACGCGGGCTCGGCGGTAAGCCCGGGGGCATATTACATACGCGGGGCCAACGACGACACGGGCTACGCGTCGCGCAACCTGCGGGATTTTGACGTCTCCGGCAGCGATTCGGCCACCGGCCCCTGGACGACCCTGGACAGCGAGACCGGCATAGTCTGGACGAGCAATTATCAGCAGAAGGTCTTTTTGATCAAGCAGCCGCAGCAGTTCCGTTATTACCGCCTGCAGGTGACAAGGGCGGGCAACAGCAGCACCGGCGGCAACTCCGGCAATATTATGATACAGTTCTCGGCCTTCTGCCTGGTCGGCAGTTACTCTGTCTCGGGCTCGGACGAGATCACGGATTACCTGTACCCGCAGGTTATGACGGGCTGCGGGGAGCTCTGGGCCGGCGGCTCGACCAAGGGCTGGACGGGCGACAGGACGTTGTCCATAAACGGCACAAAGACCGCCGTCAACGCCAGATCCTATAATTCGATCTATGACAACCTCAATATCAGCGTCTATGACAATACGCAGCTTTCATACATGATCAAGCCCAATCAGGGCCTGTCTTACGACTTTGAGTACACCAGCATGTACTCGGCGGTGGACCTCGTGTTCAGCGACGGCACACGCCTGAGCCGGCTCGGGGCGCTCGATCAGTACGGCGACGTGGTGTCGCCGCTGGCCCAGGGCGGATCCAGGGTTATGGACACCAACCAGTGGACGCGGATCAACTGCGATATCGGCTCGGTCGCGAGCGGCAAGACCATAACCCAGATCCTCGTCGGCTATGAAAAGAACGGCGGCACGCCCGGCAAGCCCGTGACGCTCAACCTTGACGATATCAGGATAAGCCGGGTGAACCCGCCCGCCGTAAAGGATCTGGCAGATTACACCAACATCCTGCGCGGGACGAACAGCGACAGCGGATTCTCCCGCGGCCTGACCGGCCCGATGGTGTCATGGCCCCACGGCTTCAATTTCTGGGCGCCCTCTACATACACCGGCGGCAGCATGATGTATCATTACACCAGCTCCACGGCCAACTTCAAGAACATACGCATCAGCCACGAACCCAGCTATTGGATCGGCGAAAGGGGATCTTACATGTTCTCCGCCGATTCCACGACGACCTCCTCGGATACGGCCGCGAACGGGGCCATCTCAACCGCCATTCAGAACAGGGGCTCCGATTTCTCCCATGACAACGAGACCGCGCACGCGTATTATTACGGCGTGACGTTCAACGCCAACGACGCCAAGGCCCCCGGCGTAAAAGTCGAGGTGACGCCGACGGATCACGCCGCTGTGCTCAGGTTCACGTTCCCGGCCGGCTCCGGCGCCCGCAACCTCACGTTCGATTCCACCATCGACCCCGGTTCGACCAGGACCGCGTTCACCTTCTCCGCGGACGGCATGAGCTTCAACACCTATTCCCAGACCGCCAACAACGGCAGCTCCGGCAGCAACGGGATGAAGCGCATGTGGATATACGGCGAGTTCTCCAAGCCCGCAGTCGGCATGTTCCTCACGGATACCAACACGAGGGCCATGGCGCGCTTTGACGCCGCTCCCGGCAACGCGCCCACGGTCATCGAGATGAAAGTCGCGACTTCGTTCATAAGCGCGGACCAGGCCAAGCGCAATCTCCAGCTCGAGATCGCTTCCGCGGACAACTTCGATTCCGTCTGCGCGGCCGCCAAGGCCGAATGGAACAAGCAGCTCTCCACGGTCCAGGTTCAGGGCGCGACGAATGACCAGCTTGTCACGCTGTATTCCAACCTGTACAGGGGATTTATCTATCCCAACCTGCTCTCGGAGAACACGGGGACCGCAGCGGCTCCCGTATGGCAGTACGCCTCGCCGTATTCGGGCACCGTCGACGCCCCGGTGATAAAGACCGGCAAGCTGTATTACAACAACGGTTTCTGGGATACGTACAGGACCACCTGGGCCACATATGCCCTGCTCACGCCCAATCAGGATACTGAGATGCTGAACGGGCTCGTCCAGCATTATAACGACGTCGGCTGGGTCCCGCGCTGGATAGCCCCGGCGGGCACGAACAGCATGGTCGGCACCAGTTCCGACGTCATCTTCGGCGACGCGATCATGCGCGGCATGAGTTTTGATTACGCGAACGCGTACAACTCCGCGCTCAAGAACGCCGCGGTGTATGTCAACAACGGCTCCTCGCCGTACGCGGGGCGCAACATGATGGACACCTCGGTCTACCTCGGCTACACGCCGTCGGCGGCCAATTCCGGCGGCGACGAGAACCTGTCGTGGTCCCTCGAGGGCTACATCAACGACTTCGGCATATCCAACTTCGCCAAGACGCTGCGCGACAAGGAGACCGCCGGCACCGCCGCCTGGCAGAAATACAACGACGAGTATCTGTATTATCAGAACCGCGCGCGCAATTACGTAAACCTGTATAACCCCAGCGTCGTACCGACCAGCGCTTATGGCTGGCTTAGGGGCAAGCAGTCAAACGGCGCGTGGGCGCAGACCGACGCGCAGTTTAACCCCATCGCGTGGCGTTACGGCTATACGGAACAGAACGCCTGGAATTACTGCGTGACCGTGCCGCAGGACGGGCAGGGCCTGGCCAACCTCCTGGGCGGCAGGGACGCCCTGAGCGCCAAGCTCGACGAGATATTCAATACGCAGGGCGATTTCGGCACGGCCGGTTACGGCGGCGTCATCCATGAGATGATAGAGGCGCGCGAGGGCAAGCAGGGCCAGTTCGGCTTAAACAACCAGCCTTCGCACCACATACCGTATATGTACCTGTTCGCCGGCCAGCCCTGGAAGACCCAAGCCGTAGTCCGCGATATACTGAACCGCCTCTATACCGGCCAGGAAATCGGCCAGGGATACTGCGGCGACGAGGACAACGGCGAGATGTCCTGCTGGTACGTCCTCTCCAGCCTCGGCCTTTACCCGGTCAGCATGGGCGGCGGCACACTGGCCGTCGGCGCGCCCCTGTTCAAGAAGGCCGTCATCACTAAGGACAACGGCGACGTCATCACGATAAACGCCCCCAACAACAGCAAGCAGAACATGTACGTCCAAGGCGTCAAGTTCAACGGCCAGCCGTACGACAAGACCTATTTCAATCAGAGTGATCTGAAAAACGGCTCGGTCATAGACTTTGACATGGGCCCGCAGCCCTCGGCGTGGGGCTCTGATCCCGGCGCGCTGCCGCCGTCTATAACCAAGGACGCCTACACGCCCGACGTGCAGAAAGACCTCACGTCCACAAGCGCGGCGGTTGTTACGGATATGCCCGCCCCCGATTCGGCTGCGCCCGCGCTGTACGCCTCCGGCGCCACGAACCCGGCGTACCTTATCAACAACACGTCCGGCAACAACACGACGTATACGGCGCCTTCGGCGGATATTGTCTACTATTTCGCCAAGCCCGCGAACGTGTCCATGTACACGATCACGTCCTCGAGCGCCGCCAATACCTATCCCACAGACTGGACGCTCTCCGGCTCCAACGACGGCGCGAACTGGAGCCAGCTTGACCGGCGCTCCGGGCAGGTATTTGACTGGGTGCGGTACACGCGGCCGTTTACGTTCACAAACGCCAGTAAGTACAAGTATTACAAGCTGAGCGTCTCGAACTCCGCCGGCAACCTGCAAATCGCGCAGCTTGAGCTGCTGGGCTCGGCTTACGCGTTCATCGACAAGTCCGACCTTTTGGCCATAATCAATCAGGCCAAGGCCGTCGACAGCGCGCTATACGGTCCTGAGACGTATCAGGCCCTGGCCGGCGCCGTCGACGCGGGCCAGGCGGTCTATGACGACGCGAACGCCGCGGACAGGGATATCGCCGCGGCCATCGACAAGATACAGAGCGCCCTCAACGGGCTTATCGCCATAAGGCCGGTGTGGACGCCGTTTGATGCGACCACGTTCAATTATTACTCGCAGAACAACATCAAAGCCGAGACGACGTCCGGGGTCACCGGCGTGCTCTCCGGCACGGTGCCGAATATCGGCGGCACGGAGCCCGGGGCCTATGTCGGTTTCAGGTACATGGACTTCGGAACCGGCGGCAACTGGTACAGCAGGGCGCGCGCGACATACGCGGGCGTCGACGCCGACTGTCCGAACGCGCACATCATCGCGCACCTGGATACATTGGGCGGCCCGGTCATAGCCGATATCGCCACGCCGTCCACCGGTTCCAACTGGCTGAACTATCAGTACGGCTACGGCGACGTCCTACTGCCCGGCATTAAGGGCGTGCACACCCTATATTTTGAAATGCAGGGCACGGGCAAGCACGTGGCCAACATCAATTCCTTCGTCTTTGAGTACACCGCACCTCCGCAATGGGCGCTGATGCCGGCTGTCACCCAGGACGGCGGCGCGCTGATCATAAACACCAGTGTCTGGAACAATACGGCGGCCGACAAATCCGTCAGCGTCATCGCCGCGGTCTATTCCGCGGGCGGCGTGCTGCAGAAGGTCTCCGCCTACAGCACCGGCGTGGTGCCGGCCGGCGGCTCGGCGACGATCGCCCCGATCGCGCTCGATTTAAGCGGCATCCCCGTCGGATACAGCGTCAGGCTGTACGCCTGGGGCGCCGACGACTACATGCCGCTGGTGAGCCCGGTCATAATTAAATAACGTGAGTTCTTCGCTTACACTACAACCGGCTAAAGCCGGAAGACTTGGTGCCGCCTGAAAGGCGGATTAAATGGCTGACCGCGCGTCCGCAAAGCTTTAATTACAGGACGATTTTAATTCAGCGGGCGGACAGCTCGTTCGCCCCTACGGAATACGAAAGCTCGGCTTGTTGAATTTCGCTAAAGAAAACCCGTCGGACTCACGTTAAAGCCTCGCATGGCGGCATGGCTTCATGATAAGGGACTGTCAAAAAATAAATTGGACAGATAAGCGAGAGAATTTTTCGCTGGACAAGGAAGTAGGTTCCGCTCGTACCCAACCGTTACGGGCGGGTTCTGCTGATGCAGTATAGCGGAAAATTATCCGCTTAGATGTCCAAGTTATTTGCGGACAGTTTCTAAGGGGGCGCCGCGCGTATTTGGCGGCGCTCTCTTTAAAATCAAACCAGTACTTTATTCAACGCGATATTTAAGGGGGAATTTACCAGATGAAACCGACACCTATGCTCAACAGATTCGTCAGCCTCGCGGTAGCCGCGGCCATGCTGTCCGGCCTGAACGCCCTCGGCGTGAGCACGTCCGCCGCCCCGGCCGCGTCCGCGGCCATAACGGTCTCCGACCCCGGCGGCACGTCCGCCAATCCGTATGTGGTGAACCTGACGGACGGCAATTATGACGACTGGGCGCATTTCGGCAACACCACAGCCACCGCGATAAACCGCAAAGCCGGGGCGGACGGCCGGCTCATAGGCGGCCCGGCCCTCATCGGCTCAGGGACGCTCGACGTGGCCAGCGCCAACGACATCAGCGACACCAACGGCTACAGGATGCGCTTTGACTGGACGGACGGCGCGCCCATCGCGTCCGCTTCCACGAAATATTTCGTCAAAAACAGCGCGGAGGGCATAAAGCTCGATTTCGCGCTGCCTGCCGGCGCTTATGAGCTCAAGCTTTACGGCTCCGTCTATAACGAGATGGCGGACGCCGTCGTCACGGACACCTCCGGCGCGGAACTCGCCAGGCAGCCGATGATCACGGGCGCCATCGAGACATGGGCGCTCATGGCGCGCATGGTCACGATCGAATACAAGAGCGATGCGGCGCAGACGATAACCGTCAGTTTCGCGCGGACGCCGGACAATATCGGCCAGTATCCGGGCATATCCATGGCGGCGGCTACCGTCAAGGCCGTGGCGGTGGAGCCGGTCAAGCCCGTCAGCGCCGGCGTCGCGGACATCGCGTCACCGGGTACGGCGGCTTTTAGCCTGGACTCCCCGGATTACAGCGAATGGACGCATTACGGCCTGGGGGCGTCAAGCCCTTACGCCACGAAGAAAGCGGCCGCCACGACCAATATCGTCGGGACCATAGCGCGGGGCGACGGCGGCAACCTCACCAGCGCATCCAACGCGGGCGTCCCGGCGTTCTCCTGGACCGGGGGGGCGCCGACGGCCTCCGCCTCAGCCACGCAGTATTACGCTTGGGCCGGCAGCGGCAATAACCTCTCGCAAAAGCTCAATTTCCCCGCCGGCAATTATGTGGCCAAACTGTATCTGATTGGCCTGCGCGTCACGGCCAACCTGACGGTCACGGGCTCCGTCTCCGGCGATATCTTCAGCCAGGACGGCATATACACCCTGCCCGCCGGCTGGACGGAGGCGCGGGGCTGCAAGATATTGACCATTGGCTTCAATTCCAATACCCCCGAGACGGTCACGGTATTGCTGACATGCCTGGCGAACAACTCCGGCAGCATGGCGGTCCAGGCCGTCACGGTTCAGGATTTGAACGCAGCCAAATCCTACGCCGTAACCGCGTCCGCGAGCCCCAGCTCCGGCGGGACGGTCACAGGCGCCGGTTCATACGCGGCGGGCGCGGCTGTGCACATGACGGCCTCCCCGAACGCGGGCTATGAATTCAAGCAATGGCAAGTCGTCTCGGGCGACGTCGCGCTGGCCGACAGCGCCTCGCCCGGCATCGCCTTCACGATGCCGGCGTCAAACGTGGAACTGCTCGCCGTATTCGCGCGGCCTGCGGGGGAACTCCTGGACCTGACGCAGTACATAAACATGCGCGTGGGCACATCCGGGGCGAGCAATACGCTCATCGGCACTCAAAGGCCGAACGCCTCCGTCAGCCCCGGGCCGGACACCAACCCTCAGAACGGCAATACGGGCTATAACCCCACCGGGTTGGTCCGCGGCTTCTCGCAGATCCACGTCAGCGGCACGGGCGTCGGAAAATACGGGGAATTTTTGGTCTCGCCGCAGATCGGCCTGGCCACGCGGCTCGACGGGCACGATTCCAATAAGTCCAATGAGACCCCGACCCCCTCGGAATACAGCGTGACGCTGACCAAATACAACATAACGGCCTCGTTCACCCCGGCGGAGCACTCGTCCATCTACAAATTCGTTTATCCGCAGGCTGACAACGCCAGCCTCCTGATCGACGCCGCGGCCAATATCGGCGGGGCGAACCCCACAAACGTGATCCTCAACACCGGCGTGAACCAAAACGGCGAGCCGTTCATGAGCGGCTCCGCCAATTACAGCGGCGGCTGGGGCTCCGCGCACAACCTGTATTTCTACGCCGTGCTGCAAAAGCCGGGCGCGGCGCTGGGGCTGTATAACGCCAGCGGGCCGGTCGCCGGGACGAGCATGGGGCCGGTCAACGTATCAGACAGGCTGGCGGGCATGGGGGCCTACGCTACATTCGCTACGGCCGCCGGCGAGGCGGTCTACCTGAAAATCGCGACGTCCTTCAAGAGCATTGATCAGGCCAAGACCTGGCTCGACAGCGAGATACCCGCCTGGGACTATAACGCCGTGCGGGACGAGACCGACCGCCAGTGGAATGAGGAACTCAACAAAGTCGTCATCGACGGCAATATCTCCGACACCAACAAGCAGATATTCTACACGGCCGTGTATCACGCCCACATCATGCCGCGCGACCGCACCGGCGACATCGCCAAATTCGGCTCGAGCGACATGATCGACGACCATTTCTGTTTCTGGGACACGTGGCGCACGCTCTATCCGCTGTATTCCATAACAAACCCGGATCTGGTCACAAAGACCGTCAACAGCCTGATAACGCGCTATCAGACCAACAGTTACACGCGCGATTCGTTCGTGGCGGGCGTCGACATGCCGGAGCAGCAGGGCGGCGACAACGTGGACAACGTGATCGCCGACGCCTACGTCAAGGGCATACAGGGCGTGGATTGGGAGGCGGCCTATAAGGTCGTCAAGAACGAAGCCGACAACTACCGCCTGAGCTGGCTGGGCTGGGGCGCGCAAAACCTGGTGGCCAACGTGAATTCCCAGTATAAAACCCTGGGCTATATCCCGGTGGGCGGCAATTCCACCACCTCGAACTGCTCATACACATTGGAGTACGCGTACAACGATTACTGCGCGGCGGAGATGGCCAAGGGCCTGGGCAAGACCGACGATTACCAGAAGTACCTCGCCCGGAGCAACAACTGGACCAATATCTGGAACCCGAACCTCACCAACAACGGCTACACCGGGTTCATCAACCCGCGCAACGACAATTTCGGCGCGTTTGTGGACCAAAACCCCACCCAGGACATGGGCTCTTGGAACAACTATTTCTATGAGGCCTCGGCTTGGAATTACTCGTTCTTTGTTCCGCACGACGTAAAACAGCTCATCGACAAGATGGGCGGGCAGCAGACCTTCGCCAACCGCCTGAGTCTGGGTGTGAACAACGGCTGGGTCGATTTCGGCAACGAACCCGCGTTCCTGGCCGCCGCGCTGTTCAACTACACCGACAGGCCCTGGATGACCTCCGACGCCATGGCGGCCGTCCGGGCCAAGTTTTCGCTGAACGGCGTACCGGGCAACGACGATTCCGGCGCGATGAGTTCGTGGTACATCTTCTCCTCCACAGGCTTCTTCCCGAACGCCGGGCAGAACATCTATTACATCACCAGCCCGATCTTTGAGAGCACGACGTTCAACCTGGACAACGGCAAGCAGTTCAGCATCACCGCCCACAACCTCTCGGCCGCGAACAAGTACATACAGTCCGTGACGATAAACGGCAAGCCGTATTACGGGACATACTTCACGCACGACGTCATCACGAACGGCGGCACCATCGTCTACGAGATGGGTCCGAACCAGGTCAATTACGCCAAGGCCCCGGCCAACTCCGTAAAGCTCACGGCAAATCAAGGCATGAGCGCGCAGGGCCAGACGATCAACCTGAGCGACAAGCAGTACTCCGAATGGGCGCACTTCACGTCGCCCGGCGTGACAAACCGCAAGGCCGGCGTCGCCAATCCGGTGATAGGCGATGTGAGAGCCGTAAACGGCGGGCTTATCGCCAGGACTTCGGACATCGTCCCCGCCCTCGCGTTCAGTTGGTCAGACGGGACGCCCGCCGCCGCCAATCTCAATACCCTCCAATACACCGGCATCACGCTTTCCGGGGACAGCCTTGAGCTCCCGCTCAGCGTGCCCGCCGGGAGCCGCGACGTCACGGTGTACTTTATCGGCTATAATGACGACCCCATCGGCATCGAGGTATTTGACGAGACCGGCGCGGAGGTCATAAACGCCCAGGCCCAGCCCGGCTTGCAAAAAATCATAACGCTGAGCTTCGACTGCCAGACGGCCGGGGATTACACCCTCAGGCTGACAGCATCCGGCTCCGGTGTCGATATCGCCTATGACGGCGTACAGGCGGCCACCGTCGCGAATGTGACGTCCTATACTGTGAAATTCAACACGGGCGGCGCCGGCGACATATCCGACCAAATCGTCAGAAGCGGACAGACCGTCGCCAAGCCCGCCAATCTCACCAGGGCCGGATACGTGTTCGGCGGGTGGTACAGCGATTCCGCGTTCACGGCCCCCTGGAATTTTGACGCCGATACCGTCGCCGCCGATATGACGCTCTACGCCAAATGGATCCCGCTGTACACGGTGACGTTTGTGGCCAACGGCGGCGGCGCCGTCGCCAGCCAGACCGTCCCCCAGGGCGGCCTGCTCGCCCCCAGCCTGCCGTCCCGCACCGGCTATGATTTCCAGGGGTGGTTCGCCAGCGCGAACTTCTCGGGCAGCGCCTGGAATTTCGGTTCCGACACGGTACAGGGCAATATCACGCTCTACGCCAAATGGACCCCGCTCCCGGCGGTCTCCCTGGACGTCCAGAATATTACCGCGCCGACAAGCGTCAACCTGAGCGATTATGACGACTGGGCCCATTATTACGGCGCGTCAAACGGAAACCCGCCCGTGATAATTAAAAAGGCCGCTTCCCCCGGGATAATCGGCGGCACGGTCTTTGACCAGTATTACAACGGCGAGGTCATCTCCGGCTCCCCGTTCGCCTTCTCCTGGAGCGACGGGGCGGGCACCGTTTCCGGTACAAACAGCAAGGCCGTCATCTGGAGCCAGAACCGGATTCAGCAGACCTTTGACGTCCCCGCCGGCGGTTACGACGCCCTCATGTACGTGACCGGGATACGCGGCGCGGCAAACGTCACGGTGCTCGACGAGGGCGGCGCCGCCGTCAGCGCGCAGAACCTCTGGGGCGACACAAAAGAAACCCGCCAGTACGGGCTGATAACGCTCCATTTCTATTGCGACAAGCCCCGCGAGTTCACCGCCGTCCTCTCGACCGACGCGGCCAACCGGGAGCCCGCCGATTACAGCGTCGGCATAGCGGCGACTGCGGTCAGGCAGATCGCCCCGGGCGTGACGGTCATCTCCGGCGGCAACGGCTCCGTCTCCGGCGGCGGCGTTTACGAGGCCGGCAGCAACGTCACCGTCACGGCCACGCCGGACAGCGGATACCGCTTTAAGGGATGGCAGGTAATAAGCGGCAGCGTAACGATAGGCAATACCGCCAGCGCGAGCTTCGCCATGCCCGATAAAAGTGTCACCCTCAAGGCCGTGTTTGAGGTGCAGACCGTCTGGGTGCGCAGCCTGGACGCGGTGGCCAACCTCACGCACATAACCCTGAGCCAGCCACAGTATGCCGACTGGGCTTATCTGGGCTATAACAGCGGGCCCATCAGGAAGGCGGACGCCGCCGGCACAATATTCACCAGCAACGTCAGCGCGGTCACCGGCGGCCTCACGCAGGAAGACATGGCGACGTACAACAGCGGCTCGTCCCCGTACTTCACCTGGACGGGCGGGACGCCGACGGCCGCCGGGACGGACGTCCGCGTCATCCTCTGGAACGCCGCGGGCATAAGGTTCAACGTCTCCATACCCAAGGGCCTTTACGAGATCGGGCTGTATATCTCCGGCGTCCGCGCGGGGGCCAGCGTCGAGGTGCTGGATTCCGCCGGAAATACCGTGATGAGCCAAAAATTATGGAATAACCCCAGTTCAACCCGCTATTACTGGCTTCTGAACCTCGATTTTGACTGCAAGGCCGCGCAGACCTATACGGTCCGCCTGCTCACGACGTCCGACACCGACCCGGCGAACTTCAGCGTTTCCCTGTTCGCGGGCATAGCCCAGAAGCTCGCCGATTATTACACGGTCACGGCCGTATCGGCGGGCGGCGGAACCGTCACCGGCGGCGGGACATACGCGGGCGGCGGCAACGCCACGGTCACGGCCGTTCCGGACGGCGGTTACGCGTTTGACGGCTGGTATAACGGCGACGTCAAGGTCTCCGGCGACGCCGCGTACACCTTCCCCGTCGCCGCGGACATAACCCTCACCGCGAAATTCGCGGCCCAGCTCACGGGCGTGAGTATCACCGGCGCGAACGGAACCGTCACCGCGCGCTATGATATCTATAACGGTTCATCCGCCGCCGAAACCGTGCAGTGCATACTCGCCGTATACGATCAAAGCGGCAGGCTCAGCGGCAGGCAGAGCATAAGCCTGTCCGCGGCCCCCGGCGCGAACGTCCGGGAGCTCGGCGCGCCGGTGGGCGCGGGCTACACGGCCAAGGCGTTTATCTGGGACGGCGCGTACGCCCCAATGTGTGCGGCCTCGGTCTGGACCGAATGATATATTGACAAAACGTCCGGGCAATTGTCCTCGGACAAACGGCTGCCGGCGGTTAATCTCCGCCGGCAGCCGTTTTTTACGTAAGCGGTAAATACCAGGGCGTCACCCCGAATTATCCATCAGCCCTTTTTAACTGGCGCGTAGCAATCCTCCGGAAGACTTTCGCTCCAAGGCAAAAG
>JGI20166J26741_11495584_pt1 | contig 25480 bp, 24 predicted proteins | sample TergutCu122P5_FD_26741 | JGI IMG/M metagenome (IMG submission 26741)
AGCCCCACCCCTCCCGCTACCTTTGACACGCTCACTCCACCGTCAGCACCAAGCACTTCCCGCACCGTTCCGTTCGAAAAGATGGGTTCGCTTACCCAAAGCCCCTCCCCTCCCGCCACCTTTGGAGCCTCCCGCACACCTGCCTCATTGACGAACGACGACGCGCTCGTCTGGGACGCCCTGCGGACCGTCCAGGCGGACGACTGGGTGCGCCGGATGCCCGAGCAGCTGGACACGATGGTGGGGTCGGGGCGTCAGTTCCTGACGCCGGCCCAGGCGCAGCAGATCGCGCTGGCGCGACTCGTGATCGCCGACCCGCACACACTGGTGCTGGACGAGGCGACGTCGCTGATCGACCCGTTGACGGCCCGTCACGTCGAGGGCTCGATGTCGGCCCTCCTTGAGGGGCGCACGGTCGTGGCGATCGCCCACCGGTTGCACACCGCCCACGACGCCCAGCGGATCGCGGTGGTTATCGACGGCCGCATCGTCGAGCTGGGATCCCACGACGAACTGATGCGGCGGGGCGGTGAATACGCCCGCCTGTGGCAGGCTTGGACCAGCTGACGAAGAGGTAGCACATGAAAGACCTGCTCCACCTGACGAAGACCGACAACGTGGCGGTCGCCCTGCACGACATCAAGGCCGGCGAAACGGCGTCCGGTGACGGTCTCAGCCTGACCGCCGGCACGGACGTCCCCCGCGGGCACAAGCTCGCGCTGACCCGCCTGCCCGCCGGTTCACCGGTGATCAAGTACGGGGCGCCGATCGGGCATCTGACGCAGGACGTCGAGGCCGGCGCCTGGGTGCACAGCCACAACCTGGCCACCAACCTGGCGGCCGAACTCGACTACGTCTATGCCCAAGACCTCGCGCCCGTCGCCCACCCACCCGACCCGCGAACGTTCGCCGGCTACCGCCGCCCGGACGGACGGGTGGGCGTGCGCAACGACCTCTACGTCGTGCCGATGGTCGGCTGCGTCAACGGCAGCGCCCAGATCGCGGTGCGGACCCTGCGCCAGCGCCATCCGGAGGGCCTGCCGTTCGACAACGTCATCGTCTGCGAGCATCCCTACGGCTGCTCGCAGCTCGGCGGCGACCACGAGACGACCCGGCGCATCCTGGCGGACATCGTCGCCCACCCGAACGCGGGTGGCGTCCTGGTCTTCGGGCTGGGCTGCGAGAACAACACCATGGACGCTTTCCGGCAACTGCTCGGGCCCGTCGACGAGGACCGGGTCAAGTTTCTGGTCGCCCAGCAGGTGGCCGACGAGACGGACGCCGCCGTCGCCCTGATGGAGCAGTTGGCCGAAGCCGCCCGCCCCGACCACCGCGAGGAAGTTCCCTTGTCGGAGCTCACGATCGGCCTGAAATGCGGCGGTTCGGATGGCTTTTCGGGCGTCACGGCCAATCCGCTGCTCGGCATGCTGTCGGACTTCCTGATCAGCCAGGGCGGGGCGGCCGTGTTGACCGAGGTGCCCGAGATGTTCGGCGCCGAGACCCGCCTGATGGCGCGGGCGCGCGACGAGAAGACCTTCGCGGCCATCGTCGGGCTGATCAACGGCTTCAAGCGGTACTACCTGGACGCCGGCGAACCCGTCTACGAGAACCCGTCCCCCGGCAACCGCGCCGGCGGCATCACGACGCTCGAGGAGAAGTCGCTGGGCTGCACCATGAAGTCGGGCACGTCGGCCGTCGTCGACGTCGTGCCGTACGGGGGGCGGATCCGCCAGCCCGGCCTCAGCCTGCTGGAGGGGCCGGGCAACGATCTGGTGTCGGCGACGAACCTGGCCGCCAGCGGTTGCCAGATGGTGCTGTTCACCACCGGCCGCGGCACCCCCTTCGGCGTCTTCGTCCCGACGCTCAAGGTGTCGACCACCAGCGAGCTGGCCGCCGCCAAGCCGCACTGGATCGACTTCGACGCCGGCCGCCTGTTCACCGAGGACGCCCCGGCCGTGCTGGCGTCCCTGATCGACCGGGTCATCGCGGCGGCCGGCGGCGAGCGCACCCACAACGAGACGCAAGGCTTTCAAGAGATCGCGATCTTCAAGAACGGCGTGACGCTCTAGGGTCCCGCGAGCGCCGGCTGGCCCGCTGGCGCGCCGGCTGCACGACCTCCTCGCCGCCGTCCGGCGTCCCCAGTGATGTCCCACTAGGATGAACGTCATGCGCGGATTCGGGATGCGGGACGTCGACGATATCGGCTGGCTGGACGTGCCGCGGCCGGTCTGCGGCCCCCTGGACGCCGTCGTCCGGCCCACGATCGTGGCGCCTTGCACGTCGGACGTCCGAGTCGCCCACGGCGGGGCGGCCCCGCGCACCAACCGGGTGCTCGGCCACGAGGCGGTGGGCATCGTCGAGGCTGTCGGTGACCTTGTGACCGGCTTCCGCGCCGGCGACGTCGTCGCCGTCCCATGCGTGACGCCCGACTGGCTGGCACCCGGCGTCCAGCACGCCCGGACCGTCAGCCACGACGCCGGCGAGCAGGGCTCCTTCAAGTTCGTCGGGCACAAGGACGGCGTCATGGCCGAGGCCTTCCACGTCAACCAAGCGGACGCCAACCTGGCGCGCATCCCGGCGGGCGTCCCGCCCGAGGCCGCCCTGATGGCCACCGACATGATGCCCACCGGGCTGCACGGCGCCGAGGTGGCCGAGGTGGGTTTCGGCGACACCGTCGTGGTGGTCGGGATCGGGCCGGTTGGGCTGATGGCGGTGGCCGGCGCCGTGCTGCGCGGGGCGGGACGCGTGATCGCCGTCGGCGGACGGCCCGCCTGCCTGAAGCTGGCGGCGGAGTACGGCGCCAGCGCGGTGGTCTCGCGCCGCGACGACGACTGGGCCGGGCAGGTGATCCGCCTCGCGCCCGAGGTCGACAAGGTGATCGTCGCCGGGGGCGATCAGTCGACTCTGGCCGCCGCCGTCCGGCTGGTGCGCGCCGGGGGCATCGTGGCCAACATCAACTTCTACGACCAGGCTGCCGTGCTGCAGTTGCCCGTCGTCGATTGGGGCCTTGGGATGGCTGACAAGGACATTCGCGGGAGCTTCTGCCTCGGCGGTGGCGTGCAACTGCAGCGTCTGCTGGCAATGATCGCCGCCGGACGGATCGATCCAACCCGCCTGATCACGCACACGTTTGAGGGTTTGGATCGCCTGCCGGACGCCTTCGCGCTCATGGAAGCCAAGCCGGACGATCTGATCAAGCCGATCGTCTACCTCTAGCGCAGCGCCTTCGCCAGGATCAGCCGGCGCAATCCGCCATATTTCAGGGCCTCGCATTCGACGCTGTAGCCGAGCGCCAGGAAGTTGCGCAGGCTATGGGGATTGTCCGGTGCGACGGTGCACATCGCAATCCTGGAGCCATGGCGGACGCACATCGGTTCGGCGGTCGTCACCAGCGCGCGCTGCAGCCCGTGGCCCTGCCAGGCCGGCGACGGTGCGCCCCCTGAGAGTTGACCCCCGACCAGTTCTCGGCCCCGTAAATGGTCGGGGGTCAACTCTCGGCGTCAGAAAGCCCGGCGCCGACCACACCAACCAAAGCCCCGACAACTAGACTGCGATGGATACGAGGAGGAGTTCGTCATGGGTGAAGAGATCCGCAGTGTCATCATCGTCGGATCGGGGCCGGCCGGGCTGACGGCGGCGATCTACGCCGGCCGCGGGAACCTCAGGCCGCTTGTCGTCGAGGGGGCCACCACCGCCGGCGGCGCGCTGATGACGACGACCGAGGTCGAAAACTTCCCCGGTTTCCCGGACGGCATCCAGGGCCCGGATCTGATGGCCGCGCTGCGCGCGCAGGCCGTCAAGTTCGGCGCCGAGTTCGTCACGGACGACGTCACGAAGCTCGAGCTGATGGGGGACGTCAAGACGACCACCGACAGCGCCGGAAACATATACCGTAGTCAGACGGTGATTCTCGCGATGGGATCGCGATACCGCCGCCTTGGGATCCCGGACGAGGAGCGCCTGGCCGCCAAGGGCGTCTCATGGTGCGCCACCTGCGACGGCTTCTTCTTCCGCGACAAGTCCGTGGCCGTCGTGGGCGGCGGCGACGCGGCGGTCGAGGAGGCCATGTTCCTGACGCGCTTCGCCAGCCAGGTGACGCTGATCCACCGGCGCGACCAACTGCGGGCGTCCGAAATCATGGTCGCGCGACTGAAGGCCAACCCCAAGGTGCAGATCGTCTGGAACGCGGAGATCGTCGGCCTGACGGGCGCCACGAAGCTGGACGGCCTGACTCTGCGCGACACCGTCACCGGCGCCGAGAGCCACCTGGCCGTCGACGGCCTGTTCGAGGCGATCGGGTCCGTGCCGCAGTCGGAACTGGTCGCCGGCCAGGTGATATGCGACGAGGCCGGCTACGTCCGCGTCGCGGAGCCAGGCACGGCGACGGACGTCGATGGCGTCTTCGCGTGTGGTGACCTGACCGATCACATCTACCAGCAGGCCGTCGTCGCGGCCGGCAGCGGCTGCCGCGCCGCTCTCGACGCCGAGCGCTGGCTGGCCGCGCGCGCGAGCTGAGCTTCTAGCGGCTTGTGGAGCCGGACTCCGTCGCGGATGCGGTGAGCAGTGCCCGGCGGGCGGCCGTGTGGGCATCGGCTTGGTCGTAGAAGGCGCGGACCTCCTTCGGCGCCAGCCAAACCACCGCCAGCACGACGGCCAACACGGCGACTGCTGCTATCGGCCCCGCGTCGACGGAAGCGCGGATCCAGACAACGGCCAGGCCGATCAAGCCGCCGACCGGCACGAGCCCGGCCCAGCTGTTGCCCCGTCTGACGAAAGCGGTCGCCACGGCCACCAACGCCGCCATGACGATCAGGATGATGCCCACGTTCGGCGGCAGCTTCGGCGTCGGCCGTCGCGTCGCCATGAGCACGACGCCCAGCACCAGCAGCGCGGCCGACACGGTCCAGGCGGCCACACACGACACTTGAATGGTTCGTGGAGCTGCTGGGGGCGCAATCACAGCACCGGTCACAAGACGAGGCTAGCAGACGCACCGGATGGCGTCACGGACCACGGGCGCGACGGCGGCTTTGCTGGCCATCGCCGTCCGGTCCCGTCCGCTAGACTTACTCGGCTAAGCGGCTATGACAAGGCATTATGTCGAAATGTTGCGAATTGTCTGCCTGTGCGGTGTGTCGCTCCGTGCGACTTGAAGCACCTGGCTAGGCTAGCAACCCGCACTTGGTGTCCGTAGCAACGCGCGGGGGTGCGGAGCCGGCTCTTTCAGCCCACCGACCAGGAGGTAACCGTGTCATCGATCGTCGAGGTCACCGACCAGACATTCAGCACCGAGGTGCTCAACTCCAGCCGTCCCGTCGTCATCGACTACTGGGCCGACTGGTGCGGTCCGTGCAAGCAACTGTCGCCGATCATCGACGAGCTGAGCGCGCAGTATCCGCAGGTCAAGTTCTGCAAGGTCGACACGAACGCGAACCCGTCCCTGGCCGCGCGCCAGGGCGTCATGAGCCTGCCGACGCTGCAGGTGATCGTGGGGGGCGAGGTCGTGCAATCCAGCCAGGGCGGCAAGCCCAAGGCGTCGATCATCTCGATGATCGAGCCGTACATCTAGGACCGATTGGGACCCGGCCGGTGGGGGCCGGTTGGGTTAGTGACGGTGGGGGCCGGCGAGTTGGCGCCGGGCGTCCCGTGGGGGGTCCCTCGGCGGGCGGAGGCGCCTGTCGGACCACGGCGTCCCCGGGATGTCCACACGCCACTATGAGCCGGGGTCACCGCCTCGGTGGGGCGGTCATCTCAGAAGCCGATGACCGTCAACGAGTGGCACCCATGATCAGTGCGGACAGGCGTTCGAGATCGTCCTGATCGGCGAAATCGATCGCGATCGTGCCGTGACCGGTGCCGCGGCGCACCCGCACGCGCGTGTCCAGACGCTCGGATAGCGCCTGCTCGGCGGCCTGGGTCTTCTCATCCGTTTCACGTGAAACATTGCGAGGTCTCCTGACGGCTGGCGCGCTGTGCAGGGCGACGGCCTCCTCGGTGCCCCGGACGCTCAACCCCTCGGCCACGACCCGCGTGGCCAGCCGCTCCTGCTCAGCCGGGTCGTCCAGGCTCAGCAGCGCGCGGGCGTGGCCGGCTGACAGGACGCCCGCCGCCACCTTGCGCTGCACGCTGGGCGGCAGCTTCAGCAGACGCAGCGTGTTCGTGATGTGCGGCCGCGATTTCTTGACCCTGTCGGCCAGCTCTTCCTGCTTGCATCCGAAGTCGTCGAGCATCTGCTGGTAGGCGGCAGCCTCCTCCAATGGGTTCAACTGGACGCGGTGCAGGTTCTCGAGCAGGGCGTCCCGCAGCATGTCCCCGTTGTCCGTCGCCCGGACGATGGCAGGGATCGTCTTGAGTCCGGCTCGCTGGACGGCACGCCAGCGCCGCTCACCCATGACCAGCTCGTAGCCCTTCTTCGCCTGTCGCACGACGATGGGTTGCAGCAGACCGACTTCGCCGACGGACGCGGCCAGCTCGTCAAGCGCCTCTTCGTCGAACTCCTGGCGGGGTTGGCTGGGGTTGGGCGTGATCTGATCGACGGGCACCTCGGCGAACCACGACCCGTCACCGATCGGCTCCGATGGCTGGAAGCCGACGGCGATGTCGATCGCATTCGAAGCGGGGTTCTCTCCGTCCGTGCGCACGAAGAGCTCCCCGAGGCCGCGGCCCAGGCCGCCGGTGCGCTTGCTTGCTGTTGCCATGGTGACGCCTCTCTGTCTACGGTTCTGCCGGGTTGACGGGCACCGCGCCCCGCCAGGCCACCTCGGTGGCCACCGATCGGTACGTCTTCGACCCGACAGACGACGGATCATACGTCAGGACGGTCTGCCCGTAGCTGGGAGCCTCGCTGATGCGCACGGACCGGGGGATCACCGTCTGCAGTGTCTGTCTGGGGAAGTGGGAGCGCACTTCGGCCGCCACCTGGCTGGCCAGCTTCGTGCGCGAGTCGAACATCGTGAGGAGCACCGTGGTCAGCTCGAGCGCCTCGTTCAGGTTGCTCTTGACGATGTCGATGGTGCGCATCAACTGGGTGACCCCCTCCAGTGCGTAGTACTCGCACTGGATCGGCAGCAGGATCTCGTTGGCCGCCACCAGGGCGTTCACGGTCAGCAGGCCCAGTGACGGCGGGCAGTCGATCAGCACGTAGTCGACCTCGTGGTCCTTCATGTAGGCGGTCAGCGCCTTGTCCAGACGCTTCTCGCGCGCCACCTGCGAAACAAGCTCGATCTCGGCTCCGGCCAGGTCCAGCGTCGCCGGCAGCACGAGTACGTCTTTGTTCTCGGTCGAAACGACGATGTCTTGCGCGATGGTGTCGCTCTGCAGCAGCACCTCATAGCTGCCGCGCGCGCCCATGCGGTGCTCCACGCCGAGGGCCGTAGAAGCGTTGCCCTGCGGGTCGAGGTCGATGACCAGCACTCGCAGGCCGCCCTCGGCCAGCGCCACTGCCAGATTCACGGCCGTCGTCGTCTTGCCCACGCCGCCCTTTTGGTTCGCCACCACGAAGATGCGCGGGTGTGTCGGCCGTGGCAGAGCGGCCGGCGTCGAGTCAACGGCCTGCGGCGCCTCGGGTGCCTCGGCGTGCCGTGGCATCGGCACGTCGCCATCGCGCAGTGGAGCCAGCTCTTCGTCGGGTGACATGGGCTCGGCTCGGTGATGTGCGGGCTCGAGGGCAGGTTCGATCACGTGGCCGACGGCCGGTGACGGGTCAGCGCCGAATGTTTCACGTGAAACATCATCTGCTCGCTCTTGGTTCACCATCGCCTCCTCGCAACCACGTCAACTCTACCGGTTGCCGCTCCGGCCGTGATCGGCCACCCAGTGACCTGTGGATAATCGAGGCGGCCTCAGCACCGTCATGCCGCCGGCGTCCGGTCAGCCATTGACCGATGGACGATCGTGACGGGCACTGGCTTCGTCGCGTCTCCAGGATTCGACACCCGCACGGCGCTGGCGATGCGCGTGACCGGGCCGGCACGCCGCCGCGAGTCCCGGACTTGGCCGACGTGCTATGTCCCCCCGCAGTCCTGTTACGCCGGGCGCGGCGATGTCCGGACGACGAACCATTCACCGAAGCAGGAGAGGCGTTGCGTCACACAGCGCACTGATAGATGAAGCGTCAAGTAGCTGTGGATAACGCCGATAAACTGTTGATAACTCGGCTTGTCACGCCTGATGGTCGCAAAGTCGCTTGTGGATGACCGGTCAACGTCTCTTGACCACAACAACCGTGGCGGACGGCTCGGTGGCGCCCTCCGGCAACGTCAATACCCGCGCTTCCAGGTGGAGTTGTCGCAGGACCGCGCCGGCCTCCTGGACCTCTCGCTCAGCCCCTTCGCCCTTCAGTGCCATCATGGGGCCGGCCATCAGCGGTTCACACCATTGGATCAGGCGTCGCAGCGGCGCCACGGCTCGCGACACGACGACGTCATACTGGACGTGCCACTCCTCCGCGCGAGCGCGCACCACGTCGACGCGCCCACCCAGGCCGAGCTCGTCCACCGCGAGCTGCAAGAAACTGACGCGACGCAGCAGCGAGTCAAGCATTGTGACGCGCAGATCGACGCGCGCCAAGGCCAGCGGAATGCCAGGCAGACCGGCCCCGCTGCCGACGTCGATGACCGAGGCACCGGGCGGCATGAGCGGTGCCAGCACCGCGCTGTTCAGTACGTGGCGGCTCCACAACCGCTCTGCCTCACGGGGCCCCAGCAGCCCCCACTCCAGCCCAGTCGTGGCCAACAGATCGTGGTATCGCACAGCCAGATCGGCCCGCTCGCCAAACACGTCACGCAAGAGGGCAGGGTCAACGGTCTCGTCCGTTTCGCGTGCCGCCGCGTCGGCCACCGCCTCGTCATGGTCCATGACTCACATCCTATGTTTCACGTGAAACATGGGTGGGCTCCAAGCATCGACTTGACGGTGGTGTCTGCCCGCGACGGCACAAGCCGACGCATCGGTGGACGGCCGGGGCGGACGAGCAGCGAACCCATCCTTGAAAACCCAACAGCGCACCCAACGACCGCGCCAGCGACACCACGAAACGCAACGATGCAGGTGAGCCGCTCGGCCACCCCGGCCGTCAACCACCCGGCGTCCACCGGGCCATCGCCCAGGCCGCGCCAAGACCACTACAACACCGCGGACGCCGGCGTCACTTGGCGGAGACGACGACCCGGCGCTGGGGCTCGACGCCCTCGGATTCGCTGTGCAGTCCGGCCTCGGCGACGGCGTCGTGGACGATCTTGCGTTCGAAGGGGTTCATGGCCGGCAGGTGGACGGGCTCCCCCGTCGACTGCACCTCGGTCACGGCCTCCTGCGCCATGATCAGCAGCTCCTTGCGACGCTTGTCGCGATGCCCGCCGATGTCCAGGATGAGCCGAGACCGGCGTCCGGTCTCCGTCAGGACGGCCAGCCGTGCCAGCTCCTGCAAGGCGTCAAGCACCTCGCCGTTCTTGCCGACCAGCGTCTGCGACTCCGTGACGATGGACACGTGCGCCCGGTCGCCCTCGGTGTAGGTGTCGATGTCGCCGTCCAGGTCGACGATATCAAGCAGCTCCTCGAGATAGTCCGCCGCGATGTCGCCTTCGTTGTCCAACGCCGTCTGATCGCCGGCGCCCGAAGCCCCTTCGCCGGACGGCTCGTCATCGTCGTCGACGTCCGGCGCCCCGGTGTCCTCACCAGGCGCCCCGGCGTCCTCACCAGGCGTCGCGGCGTCGGCCGCCTCGTCAGCCGCCTTGACGCCGGCCCGGGCCTTCGTGGTCCGCGCCTTCGGGGCCGTCTTCCCCTTGGCACGGGGCTTGGGATCGGCGCCGGTCTGGGCGGTCGCCTCGTCCTCGGTCTCCACAGCTTCTGTCAACTCATCCTCGACAGCCGTCGGCTCGTCCAACTTGTCGCTCATTGCGTCTCCTCACATAATCGAAGTCTCAGTGCTTGCGCTTGGCGCGGCTGTTCTTCTTCGGCTGCTGGCGGACCACGACCTTCTTGCCAGTCTCCGGGTCGGTCCGCGTCACCACCGGCCGGGTGTCCGCCTTCTCGGGCGTGACAATCTCGCCCGCCTCGACCAGCGGGACCGTCGCCGGGCTGCCGACGCCCGCCTGCTTCTGGGCCATCTGGCTCATCTTGGCCATCAGTCCGCCACCGGCGCGTTTCGACCGCGCCTTGTCGATCCGGCTCTTCTCGATGGCCACCGGATCCTTGCCTTGCGCGATCATGCGGTCTTCCCAGGCCGCGTAGGCCGGCGTGTCGGGCGTCGGGTAGATGCGCACCATGACGTACTGCTGCATCATCGTCCAGACGTTCGACACCAGCCAGTACAGCAGGATGCCCATGGGCACGACGGCGCCCGAGAACAGGTACATGAATGGCATGACGTACGTCATCGACTTCGTCGTCTGGCCCATGGGGCCTTCCAGCGCGGCTGCCGGCATGTTGCGGCGCATCATGTACCACTGCTGATAGAACAGCGTGCCCATCATCAGCACCACCAGGACGACGATCAGCACCTGCGTCATGCGGAAGGGGCTCATCGGCATGAACGTCTCGGACAGCTTGGCGCCGAAGATCGTCGCGTTCATGAACGAGTCCCGCATGCCGGAACCGATCGCCGACGCCACGTGGGGCGCCTCGGGCGCCGGCAGCCTGTCGTTGGGCGTGTAGATCTGGTAGTGGGCGAACAGGCCGTTCAGGCGGGCGTCCGCCCAGTTGTAAGCGATGCCGCGGATCGTCCAGTACACCGACAGGAAGACCGGCATCTGGATCAGCATCGGCAGGCACGAGGCGTACGGGCTGATGCCGGCGTCCTGGTACAGCTTCATCGTCTCGGCGCTCTGGCGCTGGCGATCACCGGCGTACTTCTTCTGGATCTCCTTCATCTTCGGCTGCATGGACGTCATCGCGCGCTGCGAGTTCAACTGCTTGGCGTACAGCGGCAGCATGATGCCGCGGATGACGCACGTCAGCAGGATGATCGCCAGCAGCCACACCCAGCCCTGGGCCTCGTTGCTGGTGCCGAAGACCGGCGTCAATATCATGTGGAAGAACACGAGGATCGACGAGATCATCCAGTAGAACGGTGTCATCAGCAGGTTGCCGATGTCGCTCAGTGTCGACAAGGGAATCATGCCGCCACCCCCTTCGTGTCGGCAGCTGCTGTCGCGACTGCGGTCTCAACGGGACCCGGCGTAACACCCGGCTCCGGCCACCATTCCGCGACGCGGCGCTCCAGCTCCGAGCCCGGCACCGGGTCGACGCCGCCGTGCGACCACGGGTTGCAGCGCAGCAGCCGCCAGGCCGCCAGGGCCGACCCCTTGATCGCGCCGTGCAGCTGCACGGCCTCCAGCCCGTAGGCCGAACACGTCGGATAGTACTTGCAGACGTCGCCGTACCAGGGCGACAAGACGGCCCGCCACGCCTTGATGAACCAGATGATCAGGTGCTTCACGCCACGCCCTCTTTTCGGCAGGCCGCCTCCCAGGCGTCGCGCAGATCGGTCGCCAGCCGGCCCGGTTGCGCCGCCGCCTCGGGCAACGCCCGCACGACCACGCTGTAGCCCTCTGGCATCGCCATCACCAGCGGACGGGCCAGGGCCCGCAGGCGGCGCTTGACCCGGTTGCGACCGACGGCCCCACCGACGGCCTTCGACACGGCGAACCCGACGCGCGCCGACGGCGGCACGCCCGGACGCGGATCGTCCCGCCGCCACACATGCACGACGACGGTCGGACGCCCCGCGCGGAGTCCCTGACGGACGGTGTGCGAGAACTCCATCGACGAGCGCAGCCGGTTGGTGGCCGAGATCACGCCGGAGCCTCAGGCCGACAGCTCGGAACGGCCCTTGCGACGACGGGCGGCCAGAATGGCGCGGCCCGCGCGGGTGCGCATGCGCGCACGGAATCCATGAGTCCTGGCCCGGCGACGGTTGCTGGGCTGGAAGGTACGCTTCACCATGACGGCGACCACCTTTTCAGTGAGCGGGACGCGACCGATCGAGCCGGTGCGTCAAAGGACAACCGCTGACAGTCAGCGGCCTCCTCATGTTACCGCAGGTCGCGGCGATCTTCCAACCAGACGGCGAACACCTCGGATCGCCGCTGTCCAGTCGACACGCCGTAAGGAAACCCAACCTGTGAACCCGCTCTAGCTTCAACCTTGGTCGATATGTAGACTCGTGGAAGTCGCGGTACAAGGAGGCCTCGTGGGCGAAGTCGTTGGCGATGCCGCCGCAGTGCTCGGCCCCGCTTGGGACCATGTTCTGGCGAAGGCAGATCCCGTGGCGCGCGCCTGGCTCAAGAACACGAAACCCCTGACCATCCTCGATTCACACGTCATCGTCGCCGTCCCGAACGAGTTCACGCGCGAGCGCGTCGAGACGCGCCTGCGAGGCGACATCGAGGAGTCCCTGAGCGACTACTTCACGCGCTCCATTCGCATAGCCATCACGGTCGAACCGGATCTCGAACTGGCGTTCGCGGCCCCCGAAACACAAGACGAGGACGACGATCTGCCACCGGTTCTCTCGCTCGTCACGTCGCCCGAACCAGTCGAGGGCGCCGGTCCCACCGACCGGCCGTCCGAACCGCCGACCTTCACCGTCATCTCGTCGGACGACGTGGCTGCGGCGCCGGCCACGCCCGACTCGGCGACGCCCGGAACGGACGACCGGCTGAACCCGAAGTACACGTTCGAGAACTTCGTGATCGGGGCGTCCAACCGCTTCGCCCACGCCGCCGCGGTGGCCGTGGCGGAGGCACCGGGCAAGGCCTACAACCCGCTGTTGATCTACGGCGGATCCGGGCTCGGCAAGACCCACCTGCTGCACGCGCTCGGCCATTACATGCTGCAGTACTACCCGGGCGTGTGCGTCCGCTACGTCAGCACCGAGGAGATGACGAACGACTTCATCAACTCCGTCGCCGAGAACCGCATGACGGACTTCCGCCGGCGCTATCGCGACGTCGACGTCCTGTTGATCGACGACATCCAGTTCCTGGAATCGAAGATCGGGACGCAGGAGGAGTTTTTCCACACCTTCAACACGTTGCACAACGCGCAGAAGCAGATCGTCATGACGTGCGACCGGCCGCCGAAGGCGCTGGAGGCCCTCGAACCACGGTTGCGCAGCCGCTTCGAGTGGGGGCTGATCACCGACGTCCAGCCGCCCGACCTGGAGACGCGTATCGCTATTCTGCGGCGCAAGGAGTCCATGGAGCACTTGTCCGTCCCCGACGAGGTGCTCGAGCTCATCGCGTCGAAGATCCAGACGAACATCCGCGAACTCGAGGGTGCCCTGATCCGTGTGACGGCCTTCGCCAATCTCAACCGGCTGGAGCCGGACCTCCAGTTGGCCAACGACGTGCTGAAGGATCTGATACCGGACAACGGCCAGCGCTTCATCACAACCGACGACGTCAAGGAGCAGACGGCGGCGTACTTCAACATTCAGGTGGCCGACCTCGAGGGGCAGTCGCGCACCCACACGCTCGTCACGGCCCGTCAGGTGGCCATGTATCTGTGCCGCGAGTTGACGGACCTGTCCCTGCCGAAGATCGGCCAGGAGTTCGGCGGACGCGACCACACGACCGTGATGCATGCCTACCGCAAGATCAAGGACCTGATGCGCGAGCGCCGCAGTGTCTACAACCAGGTGACCGAGCTGACGAACCGTCTCAACCAGGTCTGATCGCAGTTCCCTGGCCGCAATATCGCCACCACCAACTAAAACAGTTGTACACAGACTTTGTGCACAAGGTGTGGAAAAGTCGCACATGATGGTGAATCAGCCGGTGCGCGATCGGCCGCCGTCCACACCGTTTCCACCGCCCGCCGGCCTTGGCTCACAAGGTGTCCACCCCACCTACAGGCATTTGACAAGCTATTACGGCAGTAATCCAACGAATCCACAACACCTACGACGAGGACTGAATAGATATATCTACTCATGTTCGAAGTCAGGCCCGGACTCGTTGTGGACGCGCACCGCAGCGCGGCGGCCGATTTCCCGGGTTTTGTCGGCGCGTTTCGCTATGATCGACGATGAAGTGTCGAGCAAAAGGGGCACCCGTGAAGATACGTGTAGACCATGACGTGCTGGCCGAGGCCGTGGCGTGGACGGCCCGCAACCTGCCCAGCCGTCCGAGCGTCCCGATTCTGGCCGGTCTGTTGATCAAGGCCGAGGGTGCTTCGGTCACGCTGTCGAGCTTCGACTACGAGACGTCGGCCAAGGTGGCCGTGCCGGCCAAGGTCTTCGACGAGGGCCAGGCCCTGGTCAGCGGCAAGTTGCTGGCAGATATCGCCCGCACCCTGCCCGATCAGCCCGTCACGATCGAATCGGACGAGGCGAAGGCCGAGTTGACGTGCGGTCCGGCGCACTTCACGCTGCAGGTTCTGCCGGTTGCCGAGTACCCCAGCCTGCCGCAGATGCCGAACACCACCGGCCACGTGCCGGCGGACGACTTCGCCCAAGCCATCGACCAGGTCGTCGTGGCCGCCGGCCGCGACGAACTGCTGCCGATCTACACGGGCGTCCGCATCGAGCTGAACGGCACGACGCTGTCGTTGCTGGCCACCGACCGCTACCGCATGGCACTGCGCGAGATGGCCTGGAAGCCGACGTCCAAGAGCGTCGAGGGCGCGGCCATCGTGCCGGCGCGCGTCCTGCGCGAGACCGGCCGGTCGATGGTGGCGGGTGGCGACATCTCGCTCAGCCTGGCGTCCGAAAACGGCGGCGAGTCACTGATCGGCTTCGAATCGGACGGCCGCGAGCTCACCACGCGCCTGCTGGACGGCGAGTTCCCGAAGTTCCGGCACCTGCTGGACGTCCAGGCCAACGTGTCCGTGCGCGTCAAGACCGAGGACATGAAGGCCGCCACCGGCCGCGTCAAGCTCGTGGCCGAGCGCAACACCCCGCTACGCATGAACATCACGCCCGAGTCGATCTCGCTGGACGCCGCCACCGGCGACCAGGCGCACGCTTCCGAGACGCTGGAGGCCGTCGTCACGAATCACACGGACGGCGAGCTCGCGCTGACGGCGGCCGGCTTCAACCCGCACTACCTCGAGGACGCCCTCGGCGCCCTGACCACGCCGTACGTGATGTTCTCGTTCACAGGCACCGGCCAGCCGTGCCTGTTGCAGGGGCTGCCCGATCTGGACGGCGAGCCCGACGCGTCGTACAAGCACGTCATCATGCTCATGCGTCTGTCGAGCTAGCCGCTCGACGGCGGGTCGCCATGTACGTCACGACGGTCGAGCTGATCGATTTCCGCAACTACGAGCACGCCGAGCTCGAATTCGCGCCGGGCGCGAACGTCATCACGGGGCCGAACGGCCACGGCAAGACGAACATCGTCGAGGCCATCGCCTACCTCGCCACTCTGACGTCGCACCGCGTGGCAACGGACGCGCCGCTGGTGCGGCAGGGCGCCACCCAGGCCGTCGTCCGGGCGCGCGTGCTGGCCGGGGTGGACGACCCGCGCGGGCTGACGCTCGAGCTCGAGATCAACCCGACTGCCGCGAATCGCGCCCGCCTGAATCGCGCGCCGCAGCGCCGGGCCCGCGACCTGTTGGGGGCGCTGCGCGTCGTCGCCTTCACGCCCGACGACCTGAGTATCGTCAAGGGGGACCCCGGCGAGCGGCGCGAGGCGCTCGACGATGTGGTGACGGCCCGGTGGCCGCGCCTGGCCGGCGTCAAGGCGGACTACGCCGCCGTGATCCGGCAGCGCAACGCGCTGCTCAAGGCGAACTCGGGACGGGGACGGCTGACCGACGAGGCCGCCGCGACGCTGGACGTCTGGGACGACCAACTGGCCGCGCTCGGCGCCGACCTCATGACGGCCCGGGCCCGCACCGTGCTCGACCTGGCGCCCCATCTGGCGCAGGCCTATGCGGCGATCGCGCCGGCCAACAGCGACGCGCGTGCCGCCTACGCGCCGCGCCAGGACAGCGTTCGCGAGTGCCTGGCCGCCGGCGAGGCGTCCAACGACGAGGTGGCCGCGCTGCTGCGGCAGGCGCTCGTCGAACGGCGTCCCGACGAGGTGCGCCGCGGCGTCAGCCTGGTCGGGCCGCACCGCGACGAGATCGACCTGACGATCGGCGCGCTGCCCGCCAAGGGCTATGCCAGCCACGGGGAGGCGTGGTCGCTGGCCCTGAGCTGGCGCCTGGCCGGCTTCCAGTTGCTGCGGGCCGAGGCCATCGAGCCCGTCCTGATCCTGGACGACGTCTTCGCCGAGCTCGACGCCACCCGCCGCGACCGGTTGGCCGGCGCCGTCGCCACGGCCGAGCAGGTGTTGATCACCGCGGCCGTTCCCGAGGACGTCCCCGCCGCCCTGGACGGCCGGCGCTTCGCCGTCGAGTCCGGCCGGGTGCGTGAGTCTGCGGTGGGCTCATGAGTTGCCGGTGGGTCGCCCCCGCGCAGACCGGTACGATTCACTCATGACCGACAGTCCGGACGACCGGGGCATCAAGCCGGCGGGCGGCGCCGACGGATTCGCGGGCATCGACCACCCGGAGGGCATCGACCACGATGGTTTCCACGACCCCGAGGGGACGGACGCGGCCGTCGCGCTGGTGGCGCGGCTGAGCACGCTGCCGGCCCCGCGGACCGGGCCGAAGCACCGTCCGCCGAAGGCCCCGCGGCCGGCGAGCGGCCTGGAGCCCGTCGGCGACGTCGTCGACCAGGTGGCCAAGGAGTACGGCTTCAAGGATGGCATCACGCTGCACGGGCTGAAGTCGCGGTGGCCGGGGCTGGTGGGCGCCGTCAACGCCCAGCACTCGGCGCCCGAGCGTCTGGCCGACACGGTGCTGACGGTGCGGGCGGATTCGTCCACGTGGGCGTCCGCCCTGCGCCTGTTGGCGCCGCAACTCGTGGCGAAGCTGAATGAAACGCTGGGCGACGGCTCCGTGACCAGGGTCGACGTCCAGGGCCCGACCGGCCCTACCTGGAAGCACGGGCTGCGCAGCGTCCGGGACGGCCGTGGTCCGCGCGACACCTACGGCTAGGCCGGGACCGCGCGACAATGGTCGGGGCAACACCAGATCGGGCGCCGGGGATGGACGAGCGGCCCGACTGGCTGGCATGCGTAACGTTGCGGTTTGATAAAGAGCTGGTCTGGCTTTTCTCGTGCGTCTGCGCCCCCTGCTACGCTGATGTTGCTCAGCGCCCAGGCTTACATGGACGCATATTCTCAAGGAGAACAGAGGTTATATGAACATCCGCAAACTCGCTACGGCTGGCTTCGGTCTGGCCCTTGCCTTCGGGCTGACGGCCTGCGGCACCAACACCACCGGCACCGGCACCACCTCCAGCACGAGCGCGACCAGCACCACGACGTCGACTAGCGCGACGTCGTCGAGCACGTCGACGACTGCCACCGGTGGCACGGTTGACTTCACCAAAGAGGTCGGCGTCGTGTTGCCGACGAACTCCGAGCCGCGCTGGGTGATGGCGCAGTCCGCCTTCCAGGCCGCGATGCCCGGCGTCCAGATCCTGTTCAGCCAGGGCGACTCGGCGATCGAGAAGACGAACGTCGAGACCCTCATTTCCAAGGGTGTCAAGTACATCATCATCTGCCCGCAGGACGGCACCGCAGCGGCGGCCGCCGTCGATGAGGCCAAGGCCAAGGGCATCACGGTCATCGCCTACGACCGTCTGATCATGAGCACTGCCAACCTCGACTACTACGTGACGTTCGACAGCGTCGCCGTCGGCGAGGCGTGGGGCGACTACATGGTCAAGAGCGCCGAGAAGCCGCAGGGCAACAACCTGTACCTGTACGCCGGCTCGGCCGACGACAACAACGCCTTCCTGTTCTTCCAGGGCGCGTGGAACAAGCTGCAGCCGAAGATCGCGGACGGCACGTTCACGATCATCAACTCCAGCAAGGCCGAGGCCCTGAAGAGCACGCTCCAGTTGTCGCACGACCAGTTGGCTGACATCATCGGCCAGGTCGGCGTCATGAAGTGGGTGCCTGACACGGGCAAGCAGCTCGTCCAGGCCAACCTCGCCGCCGCGACGAAGGATCAGAAGGGCGTCGTCTACGCCCTGACGCCGAACGATGACACGGCCGTCGCCATGTCCGATACGTTCCGCGCCGACCCCGACGTGACGAAGCTGTACAACACCGGCCAGGACTTCACGAAGGCCTCGGCCCAGTACATCCTCGACGGCAAGCAGGGCATGACGGTTTGGAAGCCGGACCCCGCGCTGGTGCAGAACTGCGCTGACATCATCAACGCTGTCGCCGCCGGCCAGAAGCCGGGCGTCATCGCCACCACCTATGACAACGGCGCCAAGAAGGTCGATGCCACCAAGGCTGAGATCACCGTTGTGACGAAGGACAACATTGCCCAGGTCGTGACGCAGCCCGGTTCGCCGTTCAAGATCGACAACGGAAAGGTCGTCGACGCTTCCGCATAGGACGCCTGGCGACTGATGTCGTCATCAGTTGCATAAAGACGCGAGTCAGGTGGAGAGTAGGAATGTGAAAACATCCGCTCTCCACCTGACTGCGTGAGAGGAAGAGTTCAGTGTCCAATGACGAACACGCCGGCGTCCTAGAAGCGCCGACCGTGCCGCAGGCGGCCGGCGGGCCGGAAGACTACATCCTCGAAATGCGGCACATCCGCAAGGAGTTCCCCGGCGTCGTCGCGCTCGACGACGTGAGCTTCCAGGTCAAGCGCGGCGAAATCCATTGTCTGGTCGGCGAAAACGGAGCCGGCAAATCCACGCTCATGAAGGTGCTGTCCGGTGTGTACCCCTACGGCACCTATGAGGGCGAAATCGTCATCAACGGCGTGCCCCAGCGCTTCCGCAGCATCGCGGACAGCGAGAAGGCGGGCGTCGCCATCATCTACCAGGAGCTCGCCCTGGTGCCCGACCTGCCCATCCACGAGAACATCTTCTTCGGCCACGAGATCACCAAAGGCGGCATGATCGACTGGGACGCGACGCGCGCCAGGGCGTCGGAGATGCTCGAGCGCATCCGCGTCGACGTGAACCCCGACACCAAGGTGCGCGACGTGGGCGTCGGCGTGCAGCAGCTCGTCGAGATCGGCAAGGCGCTCAGCAAGGACGTCCAGTTGCTGATCCTGGACGAGCCGACCGCCGCCCTGACCGAGGACGACTGCGACAACCTGCTGGAGATCCTGCGCGAGCTGAAGGCTCAGGGCATCACGTGCGTCCTGATCTCCCACAAGCTGTCCGAGGTGTTGCGCATCGCGGACACGATCACGGTGCTGCGGGACGGCAAGACCGTCACGACGATGGACGCGACGGCGCGTCAGGTGACGCAGGCCGAGATCGTGAAGAACATGGTCGGCCGCGAGATCACCAACGTCTTCCCGCCGCGCCAGGGCGTGACGATCGGCGACGTCATGTTCTCCGTCCATGACTGGACCGTCTACGATCCGGCCAAGGGCCGCGAGATCCTGCACAGCGTCAACCTCGAAGTGCATCGCGGCGAGATCGTCGGCCTGGCCGGCTTGCTGGGCGCGGGGCGCACCGAGCTGGCGCTGTCGATCTTCGGCAACACCCCGCGCTACCGCATCAAGGGCGAGATGATGCTGGACGGCCAGCCCGTGCGCATCGACTCGTCCGAGCAGGCCATCAAGGGCAAGATGGCCTACGTCACCGAGGACCGCAAGCGCAACGGGCTGATCCTGATCCAGTCCATCAAGTTCAACGAGACGCTGACCGACCTGAAGCGGCTGCAGAAGGGGCCGTTCATCGACGAGCAGCTCGAGACCGCGATGGCGGAGCGGTACTTCCAGGAGATGGACGTGCGCGCCCAGTCCATCGAGCAGATCGCCGGCACGCTGTCCGGCGGCAACCAGCAGAAGGTGTCGCTCGCCAAGTGGTTGCTGCCCGAGCCGCAGCTGCTGATCCTGGACGAACCGACGCGCGGCATCGACGTCGGCGCCAAGTACGAGATTTACTGCATCATGAACGACCTGGTGGCCAAGGGCATGAGCATCATTATGATCTCATCCGAACTGCCGGAGGTTCTGGGCATGAGCGACCGCATCTATGTCATGTCAGAGGGCTCCATCACCGACGTCATGGACGCCAAGGACGCTACGGAAGAAAAGATCATGCACCGGGCCGTCGCCTAGGGCACAGGAGAAAGAACTCACATGTCTCAAGCAACCTTGCAACCGGCGCCGTCCGTGGATGTAACCGACAGCGGGCGGGTCTCCATCAGCACCGTGCTGCGGCGCAGCCTGCAGAGCTACGTCATGATCTTCGCGCTGCTGCTGATCGTCGTGGTGTTCTGGATCTGGTCGAAGGGCACATTCGTCTCGCCGCTGAACCTGACCAACCTGATCAACCAGACGGCCACGGTCGGCGTGATGGCGGCCGGCATGACGCTGGTCATCATCATCCGCCACATCGACCTGTCGGTCGGCTACATGTCGGGCTTCATGGGCGCCCTCGCCGCCATCCTGATGATGACCTACCACATACCGTCGCCGCTCGTGATCATCCTCGTCATGCTGTTCGGCGGTCTGATCGGGCTTGGCGTCGGCCTGTTGATCGGCAAGGTCGGCATCCCGGCGTTCGTCATCACGCTGGGCATGATGATCGTCGGCCACGGCGTCGAGCTGCTGGCCACGCGCAAGAACGGCACGATCGTCATCTCCAACAACTTCTTCAACGCGTTGAGCAACGGCTTCATCCCGACCGGCGGGCGCATCGCGGGCATGGCCCTGACGACCGTCGTGATCGGCGTCGTCGGCCTGGCGGCCTTCGTCGTCATGCAGATCATGGGCCAGATCCGTGAGCAGCGCCGGCATTTCGACGTCACCCCCATGCCCGTGTTCATCGTGCGCGTGCTGTTCGTCGTAGTGGTGGCCGGCTTCCTGCTGCGCAAGCTCGCGCTGAACAACGGCATCTCATGGGCCCTGGTGATCCTGGGATTGGTCACCGGCATTTTCGCCGTCGTCCAGACACGCACGCGGTTCGGACGCCACGTCTACGGCGTCGGCGGCAACCCCGAGGCGGCCGAGCTGTCGGGCGTCAGCGTCGTGCGCGTGACCGTCATCGTGTTCATCGTCATGGGCGTGCTCATGGCCCTCGGCGGCCTGCTGACCGCGTCGCGCATGAAGGCGGCCTATCCGACCGCCGGCACGGGCCTGGAGCTGCTGGTCATCGCCGGCTGCTTCATCGGCGGCTGTTCGCCCGCCGGCGGCGTCGGCAAGGTCGTGGGCTCGCTGGTCGGCGCCCTGATCATGCAGGCCCTTGTCAACGGCATGTTGCTGATGCAGGTGGACGCCTCGATGCAGTACGTCATCCAGGGCGTCATCCTGGTCATCGCCGTGGTCTTCGACGTCATCTCGCGGCGGGCCGGGGCGGTGCCGTCCGGGTCATCGGCGCCAAGACCGGCCGTCGAGCAGCCGGTGGAACCGGCGCCGGCCGTGGCGGCCTAGGCGCGGGCGCGAGTCACCCGCGTCGCTGGCGCTGTCGGGGTGCGTGCTACGTGCCCATGACACCGACGCCCGCGGCGCGGGCCGCCTTGGCCAAGGAGTCGTCGAAGGTCATGGCGTGGGCATCGCAATGTGCATAGCCGAAGTACGGGGAGCAAGGCTCCATAAACTCTATGAAGTACATGGAGTCTGACTCCATAAACTTACAAATCTTCGGTAGGATGAAGGCATGACTGAGCGTATTGCGCGTGCCTACGACGACCTGGCAACCCACCTGCACAAGGGACGCGTGACCGTGCTGTGCGGGCCGCGGCGCGTCGGCAAGACGAACCTCGTGCAGCACTACCTCGACTCGGTGCCGGGCCGCACCCTGAGCGCGGTCGGCGACGACATCGTCGTGCGCAACCTGCTGTCCAGCCAGGATCTGGCCGCCATCTTGGCCTGGGCCGAGGGCTACAGCCGGGTCTTCATCGACGAGGCGCAGCGCATTCCTGATGTTGGCTGGGCCCTGAAAATGCTGATCGATGCCCGTCCTAACCTGGACATCATCGTGACCGGCTCGGCCAGTCTCAAACTCTCCGGCACATTGGGAGAACCATTGACCGGCCGCCAGACCCAGTTGACGCTCTATCCGGTGTCGCTCGGCGAGCTGGCCGCCACGATGAACGCGTCCGAACTCCGTCGTGGGCTCGACGACATGCTGATCTACGGCATGTACCCCGAGGTGCGCACGGCCGGCAACGCCCGCCGGCGCGAGATCCTGCGCGAACTGGTGGCTTCGTACCTGCTCAAGGACGCGCTGGAGCTCGAGCGCGTCAAGAGCCCGCGGGCCCTCGTCGACCTGCTGACGCTCGTGGCGTTGCAGGTGGGCAGTCTCGTCAGCCTGAACGAACTGGCGCAGCAGGTCGGCTTGGACGTGAAGACGGTGGCCCGCTACCTGGACCTGCTGGAGAAGTCGTTCGTCCTGGTCAACTTGCGCGGTTTCAGCCGCAACCTGCGCAGCGAGGTGACACGGACCAGCAAGTGGTACTTCTACGACGTCGGCGTGCGAAACGGTCTGCTGAACAACTTCAACCCGCTGTCGGCGCGCAACGACGTCGGAGCCCTGTGGGAGAACTTCTGCGTCATCGAGCGGATGAAGTTCCTCGGCTACAAGGGCATCGGGGCCTCACTCAGGTTCTGGCGCACGTGGCAGCAACGCGAGATCGACCTGATCGAGGACCACGACGGGCGACTCGGTGCATACGAGTTCAAGTGGGCTCCCGGGGCCAAGGCGCGGGCGCCGAAGGCGTTTTCCGACGCGTATCCCGATGCCGGGTTTGCGGTTGTCACGCCCAGCAACTACCTCGACTTCGCCGGTGTGACGGACGCCTCCGGCCTGATTCCCGATGCCAGGTGACATCGACCACACAGTTGTGGGTCACAGGGTTCGTGATCGCGCCGGTCATATCTCGCGCCAAGGTGTCGTTCCGTGAGTCACAGCCGGTGAACTCGTCCTCGAACACCCCTGCCGGCACCCGGTGTCCGCTGCGTCGGCAACGCCACCGCTGCGATTCGTTGGGCGTGGGTGTCGGCGCGAGTCCACCGCTTCTCCGTCGCCGTCGGGGTGCGTATTACGCGCCCATGACTCCGACGCCCGCGGCCCGGGCCGCCTTGGCCAAGGAGTCGTCGAAGGTCATGACGTCGGCGTGGCTCGTCAGCGCGAGGTGCAGCACCACGGCATCCGGCATGCGCAGCCGGCTGCGGGCGCGCGTGGCCGCCAACGACGTCTCCGCGCCGGCCGGGACTGGCAGGACGCTGACGCCGATCTGGGCAAGGGCTTGCCGGGCGGTATCGGCCGCCCCTTGAAGAGTCGGGTGGACGAGGAACTCGGCCACCGACAGCACGCTGACGGCGACGTCTTCGCCGGCGTGGGCGCTGAGCAGAGCCTCGGCTTCGTCGTGGTGGGCGTCCGCCGGATCGAACAAGGCGATCAGGACGCAAGTGTCGACGACGATCACCGCGGCCACTCGTCCCTCAGCGACATGGCCGCATCGGCCGGCCATACCGAGGGCATCGACCCGGACACCTTCTTGATCATCGCGACGCGCTGGCTGCGGCGGGCGTCGAGGACGGTCGCGATCTGGGCGTGCCCGAGATCCAGCAGGCGCCGCAGCAGGTCGGCACGACTGACGCCGGGCCACACGTCTGCGGCGTCGTCCAGCATGCTCGCGACCGGCGGCGTCTCGGTGATCGCGTGTCGGGGCAGTGTGGTGGGCATGCAATTAGTGTAGCACCGTGGTGACAGTGTTGCACCTTTGGGATGCCCGGGCGCTGCCAAGGGCGGCCATCGCGCACTGCCCGTTGTTTGGTGGCGATGTACGGGGATACGGACGCGAGGGTCGCACGCGTCCAATCGGCCTTGAAGGCCCGCCAGGGGCGTCGGTTGTCCACCGATGGCCCAGAAATCCCAGTGAACCACGCGTGCGCCTGGTAGACTGGAAGGGTTGTCGGGGGCCCCATCGAAGTCATGGGCAGCCCGCGGCCTAGGAGGTCTTAGTGAGCGAGTCCGAACTGGACGAAGAGGTCATCCCCCAAGACGAAGAGCCGGGCGTCGACTGGGAGCTCAGCGACAGCGCCGAGGACATGACCGTGGCCGGCGCGTACGACGCCACCGAGATCCAGGTGCTGGAGGGCCTCGAGGCGGTCCGCAAGCGGCCCGGCATGTACATCGGCTCGACCGGCGAACGCGGCCTGCACCACCTGGTGTACGAGATCGTCGACAACGCCGTCGACGAGGCGCTGGCCGGCTACGGCGACCGCATCGACGTCACGCTGCTGCCGAACGGCGGCTGCCGCGTGGTCGACAACGCCCGCGGCATCCCCGTCAAGGAGCACCCCGGCGAGCACATTTCGGCCCTGACCGTCGTCCTGACGAAACTGCACGCGGGTGGCAAGTTCGGCAACGGCGGCTACAAGGTGTCCGGCGGCCTGCACGGCGTCGGGTCGTCCGTCGTCAACGCCCTGTCGTCGACGTTCGTCGCGGACGTCTACCGCGACGGCTACCACTGGCAACAGAAGTTCGCGCTCGGCGAGCCGCAGGGGGCCGTCAAGAAGCTCGAGAAGACGGACGCGACGGGCAGCACGATCACGTTCTACCCAAGCGCCGACATCTTCGAGACGACGAACTTCAGCTACGAGACGCTGGCCACCCGCTTCCGCGAGTACGCCTTCCTCAACAAGGGCCTGACGCTGAAGATCGCCGACGAGCGCCCCGGCCGCGTCGACGAGAACGGCGAACAGGTGACCGACACGTTCTGCTACGCCGACGGCCTGGTCGACTACGTCCGGTTCCTGACGGGCGGACGCGAGCCGCTGACGCCCATCATCGACGTCGAGGCCCACAACTCCGAGGCCGGCATGGGCGTCGAGATCGCGATGCAGTGGAACACGACGTACATGTCCAGCCTGCACACGTTCGCCAACACGGTCAACACGCAGGAGGGCGGCACCCACGAGGAGGGCTTCCGCGCGGCGCTGACCAACACGATCAACAAGTGGGGCGAGAACTGGGGCCTGATCAAGAAGCGCGAGGACCGCGTCAGCAACGACGACATCCGCGAGGGACTGACGGCCGTCATCTCGATGAAGATCACGGAACCGCAGTTCGAGGGGCAGACGAAGACCAAGCTCGGCAACACGGAGGCGCGGGGCTTCGTCCAGAAGGTCGTCAACGACCGGCTGGGCGACTGGATGGAGCGCAACCCGGCCGACGGCAAGCGCATCGTCGCCAAGGCGCTGGCGGCGGCGTCCGCCCGGCTGGCGGCCCGCAAGGCCCGCGAGGCGGCCCGCAATCGCAAGGGCCTGCTCGGCGGCGGCGGGCTGCCGGGCAAGCTGGCCGACTGCTCGTCCACGAACCCCGAGGAATGCGAGATCTTCCTGGTCGAGGGCGATTCGGCCGGCGGCTCCGCCAAGGGCGGCCGCGATCCCAAGACGCAGGCCATCCTGCCGCTGCGCGGCAAGATCCTGAACATCGAGAAGGCCACGATGGACCGCATCTACGCCAACAAGGAGGTCGAGGCCATCATCT
>JGI20166J26741_11496695_pt1 | contig 25440 bp, 20 predicted proteins | sample TergutCu122P5_FD_26741 | JGI IMG/M metagenome (IMG submission 26741)
TAATTTTCCTCAGATGCTGTATTCCAACCTGAAGATGGCCGAATTAGGCCAAAACATGTAGTTGGTAAATTACTATATTTACAAATATAGTTGTGTTTTTGACTGTGATATACACAACAGGGATGACACTCCTTGAGTCAGTTGATGATCATTGTACATTTTATTGAATTTCGACATAATACCAGGTTATAAAGGGACACAGTATAAGCATCAGGTATTCACACTTTTTTTTTGACTACTGCTTTATCTTCACTGCAGAATTTTCAATTTCTGCCTTGTAAAATATATCTATTATTCATGAATGTATGGAGTTTTCTCCAGCTTAATGTAAAAAAAAAAAAAAACCCTAAACAAATCACACGGATTTGCTACTGACTTACAGTCTTTTCTCCTTGATAGATGTTGAGGATGCTTGTGACATGTGAATGATACTATCATAAGGCAATTCATCCCCACTGTGTTTTTAAGTTGATGAAACACAAATTTGTCAACACAACATATATTGTAAAGAATGTTCTTTACAGTATATTTTGGTTTCACTGACTGACAATAATTCTTCTTTACAACAACAGTATCACTGAAAACATCATGCTAAGGCTAGTGTTGCATATTCTAGTTGCATCAGTTAACAAACTGCAGTCACCATCTTGAGGGTTGTATTGCATTCACCATGTCTGTTGGTCTGTGTGTAACAACTCGGGATCTGTGCAATGGAGTTTCATTATTTTTAATATTTATGAGTTCCAAGAAGATTTCTTGACACAGTCCAGTTTCAGTCAGTGTCAAACAACAGAGACACTTTGCATAAGGACAAGTGTTTCCATGTACATCTAAATTGTAACTCATGAAATATTTATCGTCACTGTGGAAAGTTCTGAGACTAAAGAAAAATTGATACATTTTATACCAAGTCTGCTTATTCCATTGGTGTTGAAGAGGAATGAAGCAGGCATAAGCAAATGTGCCAGAATTTTGTGCTGTACATTTCTTGACTTGTACTTTTTTTTAATACATTTAGGCCTCTTGAGTCATGGTAATTAGCTTGATGTAAATATATCACATTTCAGGGTAATAACTTAGTATTATCCATAATGCAAGTACTTTTCAAATTGTTGTTTCTCTTGGACAGAGATTTGGATGTGCTCTTGTCACTGGTGGACAGCTGAACCTCAAACAGAAGAACTATGCCAAAGATTTTGAGCCAATTGACACAGAGTGTGATTGTTCAACATGTAAACGGTATACCCGTGCGTACCTTCATACCATTGTCACTGTTGAGACTGTTGCTTGTCATCTGCTTACTGTACACAATATTGCATATCAGGTAAAGTCGCATTGTGTGTTTTGTAATTAAATTTTCAACCAATCGGATGCGTACAAAACTGTGAGAGAACAATGCAGAACAACAGATTATAGCAGTCAGGTCTTGGAAAGGGAGATGTTCAGGCAGATTGTGAAGCAGTAGCTTGGAAGTGTAACAGGCCACATAGCCTAATTACCTGTCAGGATGATGATGATGATGATAAATTGTTGCATTACCCAAAAATTGACTACTGACGTACTTCTAATTGTTGCAGCTACGACTTATGCGATGTATACGAGAGAGCATAGAGCAGCAGCGTTTCCCAGAGTTTGTTCGTAACTTCATGTGCAACACATACCCAAGCAAAGAATATCCACAGTGGATTGTGGATGCCCTTGCAGCCGTAAACATTCTTCTTGATGTCAAAGAGGAAGCAGACAAAAACTGAGTTCTAAGGAACATTTAATGGCTACCAGAACTATTTGCAAAGTGATGTGGTTACTTCTGTATCCAGAAGCCAAAGTTTGAGCTGGTGTGTGCCCATAATTAAGCACACTTCAGTAAGTATTCACTATGTGATGGGATGTATGAGATCATATTGTATTTTCCATTCTTCTTTGTCCTTCTATAAGCACATGTTCTTGTGTCTGTTTTTGGTTTGTCCATTCTTACACAGCTTTTTCTTACTCTATTCAGAATGTCAGATGTGTTTGAAGTTTAACAGCAGATTGCCAGAGGGACTTTCCTATGCTGAATAAACTGTGTAACAAAACGGACAGCATTTCTCCCATAATTCATGGAGGACCATGCCATACATAGCCAGTGGGAGTGGAGAAGTCGCTGATTTTTATGCAGTGTGCCTGAATTACATTGAAATATAGAAAATGAGTCTTCAAGAAGCTGATTCTTTCATATGGATTAATTGTAGTGGTCTGAAGTTGAACTGATGCAGAATTTTGAATAATAAAATGGGACAGCCTGCAGTTCATATTGATTAATCGCAATACAGTGTTATGTCACAGAAAACTTGAATTGTAACACCTCTTTAATACTCATCATGTGTGTGGTAGGGTATATTGGGTAAGGAGGTTTGTGACCCACCATTTAATTGCCTGGGAAAAAGAAACTACCATCTGCTTGACACTGCAGTAAGAATATTTGTCTTCCAACTCATCAAAGCTACTGGGTTTGTCTTCTGCTTGCCTGAACATCAACAGCTCGTAATGTATGTTTTAGTTGTAAGGAGCATATATTCCCTGCACAGAGAGCGGATGGATGAGAGTGTAGTTTGAGCCTTTCTCCACTGCAAACTGAATGTGTTTGATTTTGGGGTGTTACAGTGTAATCAAAGGCAATACATAAGCTTCCAAAGGAAGCACACTGAAGTGAAAAATATGTGGATGGTCCAATAAAACAACAGAGTAATAAGCCTATTACTGAATTGAAAACTGAGAGTGATAGTGAGATTTCCAGACTCTGTTTTAATATTTGAAATATTGTAAATTGCCATTTATGTTAACTGCATGAAGTGCAACATTGGTATGTACATAAAGAGAGTTTGTACTTACTTGAATCCCTGGTTTTTTACACCAAAGGTACAGTAATCCTATCCCATTTCTTCCTTGTTTATAAGTATGTCTTACAGAAGTGAATATTTTTCAATGAAATATGAATTGCAATAAAGCAGCCGTTACTAAACCTTTTAGTAAAGGCAATGAAGTCATCTGGGGCATGATAGCAGAGCTTCTTGTTTTCACATTTCTGAATTACTGTATAGTTGCTTGTATATTGCAGTATGCATCTTTAAAAACTTGTGGCTGCAAATGTAGTCACCCAAACTCCTCAGATATGTCTTGTAGATATTAGTATTACTTGTCCAAACATGCATTAATAATAAAAACTGTAGCATGAAAGTGTCTTTGAGATAAGTACAAGTGTCATGACATATAACAGCCATTTTAATGTGTGTCATCCCTGTTGTAATACAGATTTGTCAATGAAGCAGTCAGTCTAGACACAGCACTTTATTGTGGTGATTTAAAAAAGCTACATGTTTCCGCTGTATAAGACAACCATTATATAATTTCTTCATGTACTTCTGTAAAACGAATAATGATGATGGTTCCTGTACAGCTGAAACATGTAGCTTTTTTAGATCATAATAAGTGTTGTCTGTAGGCTGATTGTTGTGGTGAAATATCTATAGCAGCAATTTTTAGGGTTGTGTACTCTTTCAGATTTCACACTGTTACTTTAGTAATTCATTTTTGTACTAGTGTGGTTTGTATCTTCCTGTGTGGCATCTACCATTACTACCATTACTTTGCTGATTTTCATTAACTTATCAGATATGGAATCATATTTTGGGGCATTGCAGCTAATAGTTGTAAGGTTTTCAAATTGCAAAAAAGGGTAATAAGAATTATGTCGAGAGCAGAACCAAGAACATCTTGTAGAGGTTGGTTTGGGTAGCTTGAAATCTTACCTGTTCCATGTCAAATATACACTGTCTTTGATGCTATATGTTATAGATAATCCAAATAATTTTCAGACAGGTTTAGAAGTACATGGACTGCATACAAGAAGTAAAAATCAACTTTTCATTCCAACTGCAAACCTAACAAGTGTTCAAGTGGTTAAAAATATATAACAGTTTGCCCAGCAATTTTTTAAACCTTAAGAATGATAGGAAACAATTTAAAAATGAGTTATACAGGTACCTTTTAAATAAATCATTTTACTTTGTCAAAGAATTTTTGGAGTTCAGCAGTGATTATTAATTTGATAAATTATTTCTGTTGTAATTTGTATTGTATTATTATTATGATGTTATGCACAGTATTTGATTTTGGAGACTAGTATTGACATTTATTTGTATTGTGTTGCATTGTTTGTTTTGTTTGTGTGTTTTTATTGACAAGTTTCATGTCCGACTGTTGTATGACAGATAGCAGACTGGCAGATGAAATAATGAACATTCGTTTTCTCTTATTGGCCGTTGCACAGAGTTGGTAGTTTGTTATTCACGTTTCAGGATAATGTATTGGTCCCATCTGTAAGGGTCAAGAACTTCTTGGACCACGTGATCCTGATGATGGAATCGATACGTTGTTCCGAAACGTCGGTATCAAACTCCTAATGTGTCAGATCCCAGAAAAGCGAAAACCCCAACCACACATCAGCTACAATATTCTGCCTGTCACCGAGTACAGAATATACCCTAACGACGGCTATACAAGGTTCCCGACCGGCTGATAACGCCTTGTATGGCGGTTGGCACCTTCGATAGCGTTAACGCACAGATAATCGGAGGACCGATGGTGCCGGCAAGAATAAGAGCTAGGAAAGGGGTTGGTGAAATTAGAGCGGAATATTACATTCGATAGATCGTATCAAACACAGATCATCTAGTATAGTATCAAAGTCGTTACTGTACCTAGTATTTGATATCGATATGTGAGAAGTGCTTAGTGGAGATTCATATTTTGTAATTTAAAATGCAACAGTTCGGATTTTCTTAGTGTTCTTGGAACCTTACGTATGTTTTAAATTGTAATGATGGGAGTGCAGTGTAACGACTAAGCTCCGAAAGTCGAAGTATCTGTTAATCGCCAGTATTTGAGATAACCTCTATTGAAGTATGGCCACTCTTGCTTCAGAGGATGTAAACGCGGATGACATACAAAAGGAGACGTGAGTATTAGTATAACATGAAAAGATGAGTAAATTAAATTTTTCGGCGCTCATCTCCAAGAATTATATGATAATTATAATTTACTACCACTGATGGGAGAGTTTTTATATGAGTTTCCACAAATTACACCCTCGTAATTTGTATTGATTTATTTTGTCCACATAATGGATGCAAACTTTTGTTTGGAATGTTTGAAGTTTTGTAATCCACCTTAAACTTATCGTTTGCACCTGTAATGCTGTTGTGTTGAAATGAAGCGTGAAAGTGTAATTTTCAGGGTGACCAGTAGGTCTGTATCATTGATTACTAATATTCTAGCGCTGGATGGCCCATCCATAGTGCGTATGTGTGAGTGAGAAAAAATTTAGAATTTTGATGAACGAAAACGAAATGTTACACGTTTCTCCTGCCTACCTACCATCACTGTGTTCACACACACACACACAGAGCGCATATAAAAAAAAATCGACCCTGTTACTGATCTACTCCCTCCCATGTACCATAGTTCGGGAATGCATTTAAGGGTAACGTAACTTAAACACTTGGCCATCCTAGGCATTAGATAGAATTTAAACACCTGTATTATTGAAAGCTTGACACTTCTAGCATCTCTGCAGTTGAGGTTATGAAATATGTACATTATGGCCTTGATGTTCAGGATTTTGGCCTTTTGTAGCTAGTTCTGATGAAATTGGATGAGACCATTTTTCTGGCAGGTAGCCTTGTCCCATTCTCCTGCTGTCATGCACAGCACCGTCAACTTGAAAAGTTCAGTCTCCCTCACAGTGAGGTTCATTGCTTGTTTTGTGGACTAAGCCTCTCCTTAATCATTTAAAGTATTATGTGCTTCCAAACATTGTATTTAATGACAGGAAACTTTAATGCGCTTGGTGATTTTTGAGGTTATTTTATGTTTTTATTACTGGTCATAAGTCCTTGGAACCAAATATTCCATTTCATTAAAATGGATTCCAGTGTTCTTGATGGTTTTATCACCCTTATTAATCACGAACATCTAGACTCTCTCTGTTGTTTTATTTATCATTAAATCAGAACCCATATGCAGTAAGTTCTGTATGGATCTGTCATAATATGCTTATTGCTTCAGGTTTGGAATGGGCAGTGATTCACTACCAAGTCAGCCTCTGCCAGATGTGCATTACAATTGGGTGGATGTGACTGATGAGTTTTTTGAAGCTGTGAAGGGTATGATACAGAGTGGAAATTTAATTCTTATTGTATGTTTGTGTACATGATTTTACACAGTTTTTTTTTAATTTATTGGATAAATATAATGAATTTTCATGGTTTATAGCATTTTACTGATTGCTGATAGGAATTCTGAAAAGAAGTACAAGACATTACAGTCTAAGGTAGTTGATTTATATCCACTCATTTGCATGAATTATGCACATTACTACAGTAACTACGTCATATGCATGTGCTGTATTTCTTCTCTTAGGTGTATTACATTTACATTCATTTTCTTTGTATCATTTCATATGTTTGAGGCAAACGTGTGTTGGTGATACATCATATTTTTTTAAGAGTGTCATGTTATATAGAATGAACAGTGTAACCAAAGAAATGCGTATAAATTCCCAAACCATATGCATTATACTTGGATTATAATGTATTGTTTTCAGACCATATGTACCTCCATCTGTTTAATTCTGTTTTCTGAACTATTTTGCAGTGAATCATGTTGGAGAATTATTAATTTTAATTTTTCTATCAGCATGTATTATCGTGACATAGTCTACACTCCACTCTGCCATATAACAAAGTCTTCTGAAACTTAAAAGTAACACTGCTTTTGTCATAGTTAAGTGAGTAGCTGGGATTCACAATATAGTCACTAGATTCTTAGCTGAACGACTGGAGAGTTTAGGTTTCCGTACCAGCAGGAAGGAGAGATCATTGTGTTCTTCACAGGGTTCAGGCTGACTCAGGGGCCTATCCAGCCTCCTATCTAATCAGTACTGGGAGCTCTTTCTCTGAGGGTACAGGAGCTTGGGTATGAAACTGATCGATCAACTTCAGGTAGTGCCAAGGTTAAGATTGAACGGAGTTATACAGGATATCAGTTCTGTCATGTCCGCGACCATGACAGCTGTAGCACATACGAAGCCTGCATCTGCCAGGAATATATAGCACTTCATGTCTTCTATGCGATGAGGTAAGCTGAACTTCAGGGTACATCCTGATCTCTCAAAAATTCAGTTGTTGCTAAACCCTGCCAACAGGAAGTTCATGTCCCAGGAGTGGGTTGAAGCATCATAGAAGAAGGAGGAGGAGGAGGAGTAGTAGAACTGTGTGTTGTAAACAAATTCTAAATTCCTGGTGCACGCAGGCTTCCTGTGTGATGGCTGCGTTGCAGGGACGCAGTAAAATCAACACTACTCTTTATCTCCATTCCCCCCACACCCCTTTGTGATGTGGTGCCCAGTCATGTACTTTAGTACATAACTAATTGTATTAAATCCTCAGGGGCCTTTATTTGTGGTTATACCATTGCTTTCACGATTCCATCTGTAAACTAAAGTTGTATATTACAATCGACAAATGAAATTTTCATGTTGGTGAAGATTCTTACTGTGTTAGCTGAGGATGGTGGCAGTATGTTGGTATCTGTGTACCTGACTGCACAGTGTCATAACCTAGAAAACCAGTATGTGATGCATTACAAACATGCTAGTCTGTTAGCTACAGTAATTAAACCCACTTTCTTGTAGTATGAGAATACAGTGACTAGTGATTGCAGTTTTATGACACTGTAATCATCATATGATGTTTAGATACTAGATACAATAAATATCAACCCAAATGTGACATTTTTATGTCAACATTCCTGCTTCATGTTAGAGTATAGAGAACAACTGTCTGAGTAGTAACTTGTGGTTTATCTAATGATGCTGTCACTAACTGTAGTGTTCATTGGTATTGTAATTGATAAATTGGAAAGGATTTAGCAGGAATTGAGGTACTAACTCAGAATTTGCATAGACAGTCTGAAGAAAACCATGAAAAATCTCAGGATACCTGAAGTTTGTACCAGGCATGTCCAGAAAGTAGGCTTGAATGTTACTGCTGGGCCATCCTGTTGATAGATGAGTAGTAATACCTTACTTGTTTGTGTGGCTGTAGTATTTGTATGCTATTACGTTATATATTACAGTGTCTTCCCCACATAGTTTATTTGTGACACTCATTTTTTCTACGTAAACATTCTAAAGACTGTTGGCCTACTCCCGTAGAAATAATTTTTAAGATGTGCTGCATAATATGTGTCCCCCCCCCACACAAAATGCCATTTATTTCATAAATTTTTATTTTTCTCTTCAGGTATTACTGATGTTTTTTTCATAAACCCAACACTAAAATTTAAATATCCATACTTGTAGGGTAAAGGTTGGAATCTGTTGTTTCTCTGTAGTGTTGCCTTCCTATTGAATTAACCTGTATGAGATTAAATAGTGAAGATGAAGGTGATAGTTGCCCCTGAATCATTGGTACCCTGTCTGATTGCATGGTGTTATGACACAGAAGATAACAATATGTATCTTCACCACCAAGGAAATCTCAAATCCCATGATAGGATATTTGGTTGTAAAGTGTTGATACAGGCTAATATTGCAGGACTGGAGTTGGGAGAATTGTTGCATGATGAACTGTTTGGGCTTTTTGAGGCAATGTCAGCCATTGAGATGATGGATCCCAAAATGGATGCTGGTATGCTGTGTAACAGAGGCAGCAAGGCAGCACTGAACTTTGACCAGGCAGTAGAGGTAACTTAACATGAGGCAGATTAAAGCAGAATGTGCAAAACCAAGCCCAACACTTCGAAACTAGACTGCGACAATGGAATATGTTAGAACTACAGTTTCTCCTTTGAAGGCTCTATTTACTGATTTCGTAAGCACATAATACATGCTAAATGAAGCAAAATTTTTTATAAGATTAACATAGAAAGCATTAATGCCTTAACTAAGGTCTAGAACAGTGTACTTAATCACACCATGGAGCAAAGTCCTTCTTGAGAAGCTAACCAGTTCTGTGCTAGTCAAGAAATTCCCTGCATTATTTGGAACCTGAAGGTTCATTACTGGGTTTACAAGAACCTACCACCTGTTCCTGTTCTTAGTCAGATCAATCCAGTCCATGCCCCCCCATCCCACTTCCTGAAGATGCATCTTAATATTATCTCCCATCTGTGTCTATATCTTCCAAGTGGTCTCTTTCCCTCTAGTTTTCCCACCAAAACCCTGCATGAAACTCTCTCCCCCATATGTTCTACATGCCCCACCCATTTCATTCTTCTTGATTTGATCACCTGAATAATATTTGGTTAGAAATACAGGTCAAGAGCAGAATTCACTAAATACCTACTGGAAGGGAAATGTTTGGAATAAAATTTGTAGAGAAGATGAAATGTGCAATTTATTACATGGTACACTTTCTCCATATTTTTGAGAAAAATAAAATAGGGACTTTTATGTTGTGTCATCTTGTAAATCAGTAATTCAAGAGATGATATCAGAGCAAACATGTCAGAATCTTTTTTTGTTCTGTAACATTTCTGCTACTTTAATTTTATTCTTGTGGTTCCATGCATCTTAAATCTACTTTACATGAGTAACCAACGAGGCACAGTTTTAAACAGTCTTTTTATTGTACTGCAAAGTCACTCCACATATTTCGGGTGTCCTTTGCACCCTTCATCAGGAGTACATAAAACTGTAGCCACAACCACTGGTACAAGCCATGCATGTCGGTGACAAAGAAGTAAATCCGTTAAGAAGTATCCACAGGTCGGGCAGCTACCTCACTTTGGCCATGCCAAAGTGAGGTAGCTGCCTGACCTGTGGATACTTCTTAACAGATTTACTTCTTTGTCACCGACATACATGGCTTGTACTAGTGGTTGTGACTATGGTTTTATGTACTCCTGATGAAGGGTGCAAAGGACACCCGAAACATGTGGAGTGATTTTGCAGTACAATAAAAAGACTGCTTAAAACTGCATCTCGTTGGTTACTCATGTAAAGTAGATTTCTTCTACATTCATGTCTGTGTTTCTTGCAATAACATATGAGTAAATTACATAATGATGTTTGTGGTGCAGATTTCAATAAGCTTATCACATTGTTGTGTATTGAAAGTATTGTGTGGTTGGTATGTAATTGTGGTTTTATAACTCCTCAGATAGGAGCTTTGAAACTACAGGACCTGAGCTTAGCAGAAGAGATTGGTATAATTGACTCAACGCTCTCATGTTTGGTGTCATGGCTGGAAGGGCATTCTTTAGCACAGACAGTGTTTACCAACCTTTACCTTCACAAACCACATCACATTGAAGACAGGGTCATGAAAGCTTTTAGTATAAGCATTTTTAAAATAGTGGACATTATCAAGGACTTTGTAAATAGGTGAGTTTACAGTACTCCATGGTAGGACAAACGATTTAAAATGTCCTTTTTATCTCTGTGCCCTGTGTGATGGCATGTATGTGCATTCTGAATAGTATAATTGTCAGCATCTCTGGACTCATGCAATAGTTGCATTCCCAAAAGAGGACGTGTAACTTAAAAACTTCTTAATGCTGATGTTGATTCTTGTAACTTTGTACATTTCATGTCCTTAAATTTTAATTTAAAAATGTGACTTAAATTTTATCACCATTCATTTTAGCCACTTACTAATTCTTTTTGCTTTTATGCAATTATTTTCATGTACTGTTGTTGCTAATACGTTTGTCTATTACTATTTTCTACTAATTTGTTATATTGTTAAGTGTTTATCAGTACAGAATTATGTTCATTGTCCATCAGCAGCATGTATGGTCTGTGATGACCTTTGTGACCTGTGCCCACCTAGGCATGGGCCTAGAATGTATTTTTGAATTGGTGGATGTCCATATAGAAGGTTTTGTTCCTATGATAGGGTGTTTGTGATGAGAGAGTGATGGTTGCTTAATTTGGACTCCAATCCACAAGGCTTTTAGTTTTGAATAACTTATTACATAATGTGAAACCAAACCTGACAAGACAGGCAGTGTATGTATTACATAACGTTGACGCACATTCATGCAACCATGGTTGCGGTGGAAAAGCAATTGAGTATTACGCATTAGGAGTGCGTGTTTGTGGTTTCCAGCATGCAGCGCACAATTAAAAAAAAATTATTGAACATAAAATGTGTTTTTTTATTTTTTCTACAACTTTTATCTGGAACATGTCTCATTCTAAGAGGAATTGAGAAGGATATTAATCAAAAATGTATAGTGGACTTCATGTAAAGTACCTTTTATTCTTATCAGCTTTAATGAATCTTGAACTTTCTTGACAGGTTTTTGAAAAATAATACTTGAATTTCCACAATGTTATGAATATCCATCCAGTGCTAGCTGAGTTTTTCCATGCAGACGGATGGACAGGCTCACATGTCAAATAGTTACTTTTTGCAATTTTGTGAACATGCCTAAAAGTCTGCAGTTGTTTGTGTTTTACTGTTATTATTGTAATTGTTTTATTATTTTTATTACTATTAATCACCTCTATGCTGGTATTTACAATTACGCTCCTGAAACGTACCATGTTTCTAGGGTATATAGTGTTGCAGCTGTTTTGTATTTACAATCTGTGCTACATGTAATGTTATTTTGCCCGTGAATTATTATTATTATTATTACTACTACTACTACTACTACTACTACTACATTTTTTACCCTTCATTACCATATATGACTGTGAGTATGCTGTGTATATTATGCCATATTTTCCAGGGACACTACTGCTGTGTAATTATTAATCTTGCATTGTTTTAACTCTTCACAGTTCATTGTTGAATTATGTTTAGCACACTAACACGTATTGTAAATGTATACTGTACTGTAACATTTTAACCATAACTTTTACTCATCATGTGAGTAACAATTATGCATATAAGTGTGTGACCATAAGGTGTGACAGTGTTGTGTACTGTCATCTGTCTCTAATTTCTAATGCAGGGCTTTGGTATTTGAAGAGGAAGATTTTCAACCTATGGTATATGGTTACCGGCTGGTGCCAGATGTATCTGAACCTCGCACCATAGGCATGTTAAAAGAAGTAGAAGAAGAGCTGCATCGTCGGACCCGCAGCAGACCGTCAGATTCTTGTTCCAGTGATGAGGTAAGTTTCATTATAAACATCCAACATCATGGTGGTAATATGTGGAATTGTTAATTTTTAGAAACAACACTTATATTTGTCAAACCCTTTGGAGCAGTATTTCACAGACACACGAGATCTAATATTAAGGGGTGAGAGGCCAGAAGCTTAAGGTGCCATTTGGTATGTTGTCTGCCTTCTGTTGTAATGAGTTAATAAGCAGATTATGTAACAGCATTACAAATACTGTGTATGTGTGTAATAAGTGGTTTGCCATTAAACCTCTGAATCCTATACTTGGTATACCGACTCACTATGGGCTGGATGGTCCAGGAATCGAATCCAGGCGGGGGCGAGATTTCCTGCACCTGACCAGACTGGCTGTGAGGCCCACCCAGCCTCCTCTACAATGGGTACCGGGTTTTCCTGGGGTAAAGTGGCCGGGGCGTGGTGTTGATCACCCACCCCATCTAGCGCCGAGGTTAAGGAAAGAGAAGAGCTATACCTCTACTCCATCTCTGGGCCTTTGTGGCCTGTTATAGGGTGAACTTTACCTTTACCTTTACCTTTATCCTGAAGATCATCTAAATAATAATTAAAGATTGATTTCATACCCACAGAAAACACACCTAATCTTCATTTCAAAGACTGGAAGCTTAATGCTGTTGAGGGAAATAATTATTGTTTATTCTGAGAATCATAATGAAAGTGACTGTTGGCAAAATGCAGGGATTTTAATGTTAAATTAGGTGGTACGTATATTTAACATTGTGCTTTAAATTACTAATGCATTGTGGATACTTTGGATACTAGGCTGCTTTTTCACAAAGCTTTACTACCAGTGTGGAAAGGTGACTTGATCGTGGTAGTTGGCTGTAACATATTTCATTCAGTAATGTCTGTGTTTATTTTGTCATGGTTGTATTGTACATGAACTGTTTGCAACAGTGTTTTATATAATACAGTTTAAATATTTTCAGATTGGTTTAAGTTTTGGACAATATTGCAAGACCACCATTCACTCTTTCCTGTCCCTAGTGCATTGTAGCCAATCTGTGGACATGATGTGAAAAATTTTTACTTGTCATCATTATGTGTGGCCAGATGGAAACGGTTCTGTACAAGTAATGATTTAACTTGGCACATTATAACTAGAAGTGTTAGAAACTTTGCAACACTTCACAATGGCGAGAGTGCAATACTATTGCGCTGCTCTTGCTATGATTTCAACCATGTGTCTTCACATAATGACCTAGTTGTATGTTGCTGTCTGATAAATTAAATGTCAAGGAAAGATACATATGGGACAACCCAAAACAATGTAGTTGAGCCATGAATAGGAAGACATCAGGAAAAGAGGAAATAACTGGCAAGAAATAGAAAGAGAAGGTTGTGGGAAGTTGAAGAGGACTTTTTATATGTAGCTCAAAGGAAACAGAAAATGATGCTAGAAGAAGGGGTGTGGGTGATGATAGTGGTAGTGGTGATAATGGTGGTGATTATGTTGGCATGGTCTGCATTTTGTTGCTGGTTAAGTAGTCTGTTATTTCTTGGTACCAGTGGTCTGGTAGTTAAAAACGGTTTGTGTTGTAGATTGTGAAGCCACTGTGATTGGCAGTACTATGTTATGTAATTATAAAAGTCATCCTTTGCTGTGAGACTTATATTACGGTAGCTTGTTAGTGTCACGTGGTTCAGTGGAATGTACTCTGTTTTCACATGCATTCACAAAATTGCAAAAAGCAACTATTAGCTTTGTCATGTCTGTCCATTCGCACAGAACAACTCAGCTCCCACTGGACAGATTTTCATGAAATTTGATATTTGAGGATTTGTCAAAAATCTGTCAATAAAATAAAAGTTTCATTAAAATTAAAGTTTCATTAAAATTGGACAAGAATACAGGGGACTTTACATTAAGACCAATATACTTTTTTATCATATCTCACTCATTTCTTCTTAGAATGAGAAATGTTTCAGACAAATTTGTAGAGAAAATCAAAACACACATTTTGTATTCAGTAACTTTTTTTTTTGAAAATTGTCCCTTTTATGAGATAATGTGTAAAAGTATTGTAGAATGGGTCAGGCCACAGATGACAATATGGCGCATTGCATGCTGGATGCGTAAGGCTACAAATACACATACACAGGTTTTGTAATATTCATTGCTTTCCTATTGCAACAATGGTTGCATGAACACGCTCTCAATGTTACACTGTACGTACATTGTCTGCCTTGTTTGTTATAGCATGAAGATGTGGTGGCACTGTACTCGCGCATAAAGTTCATCAGGCTGCTGTATCAGGCACTGATTTGTCTTGGTCGCCGGGAACAACCTGGGCTGGGTGACTGCCACAGACTCCTGGCTAGTTGCTCTGAGCTGTTGGTTACTATGCAGAAGACTGTAGGTAGAGGACTGCAGCCCGAAGTAGAATGTGAGTAGGTTTATTAATGTTACACCAACTGCCTGACAAAATTATCATATTGAACTCCAGTTCTCCTACTTTAATGTAATTGTTATCCGCTTTAGTCATTTGTTGTCTCTTATCATCTTCAATGCCAGTTAATGTCTTTGCCTTCCTACCTGTTTGGCACGCTAAAGATATTGATCCTTCTACTGCTTCTTTTACTAATGTATTGTTTGTCTATGTGATTAAGTTCCATTCTTTCTGCAGGGCATGCCTATTTTTTTCTGTTTTTATTCTTTAAATAATATACATTGGTTCCTGGAGTTTGTCAGGCTAGTAAGTGGCCACTGGTCATTTAAGACCAGATTCATCTGGTAGTGTTTTGTCGTTGTAGTGATGAGCATTAGGTGGGCAGTCAATTTAACTGTGTGATTATCATCTACATGTGCGTTCTGTTATAATCTACATGTGCCTTCCATTTTTCATGTTTGTGTGCCATCTGTGTATCGTGTACATGTATATTCTGCTTATCACATATATGTGTTTTCTGCTTATCACATATATGTGTATTCTGTTATCATGTACATGTGTATTCTGGTTTCAGCTGACCACCCAACAATATTGGGGTTTGATCCACTTGTTAACCAGCGGTTACTTCCACCCACATTTCCTCGATATACAAAAATAAAATCTCGTCTTGAAGCATTGGAGTATTTTGAAGAACTGCTGAACAGACTGAAAGTTGTGTGTAAAATTACAAGTCACTCTTCATTTCACAGTGCATTGGTGAGTTTACAGTAAAATGAAAGACATGTGCAGACATAAAAATTTTTTATTGTCTCTACCACAGTAGTAACAAAGCCTTATCAATTCTTCTGGGTCCTGCTATAAGCACCCCTCTTGCATGTGCATATGTTCTTAGCACACACAAGTACCGATTGTTTGAAATTAGTTTTCTACTGCTGTCAAGATTCTGTAATTCAAAACATATACAAATTATTTTATTTTTATTTGTTGCAGGATTTCTTCATCGATTTCAGTCGGCATGGACCGTGTATCCTGTCCCGCTCAATTCTTCAATTACTGTATCTCCCACAGTGTAATAAAGTATTTGGTACCTTAAATTTTGTGGATGTGCTAAGAGATGCAGCTAAGAATTTTATTTTTCCACCAGCTCTGATGCCAAAATCAACATTACTGAACAGTGCTCAGGTAAAGTGATACATTTACGTAATAGCATAACTTATACAATGCAGTAATACAAGAAGTAAAATAATAATCATGGCATGTAATTTCTGTGAAACATACTGCCTGAGCATTATATTGTCAGGGGGTACCATAACCACCCCAAACCCAAATATTACCACCAGCCATACAGAACTGGGTGTCTTAAAATACTCTATTTCTGTTCTTATAATAAAAGCCAACGAGATGCACTATTTCTCAAGTTTATTTTGATAAAGAACTCTAAATGTTTCGGACAGACCTACTGTCCATCATCAGGAGTCTCAACATTGTATACACAGCAATAGGTATTTGTCATGCTAGTTATGTTGTCTGTCTGCTAGCAGACAGTCAACATACGTGTCTGACACATGTAGAGTTCTTTATCAAAATAAACTTGAGAAATAATGCATCTCGTTGGCTTTTATTATAAGAATATATCACGATGCACGGTCCTCTGAATGTCAAACTGTATTTCTGTATGATACAGGCTACTACAAAAGATTTCTTTTTTTTATTTCTATAGCTATGTATATACATATTTTCTGTCCAGGGAATTTTCTCAGGCCTTCCAAATCTAGCTTATACTTGCCTAACCATACTATGTGTCCTGTATAGATGACAGTGTTAATTGTTTTTATACAACATCCTGGAATTAAGTAGCTGTGTGGTAATGGTTAAATCTCTTAATATTGCAGTCCAGATAGCATTTGTGTTGGGGCAGGTTTCCGTGTCTGTGTGCCTTATAATTCTTCATTCATTAGCACTCCCACAGCTTAATACACTTATGAGCTCACACACAGTGCAGGATCTGTCTTTAAGCATTTTTGGTTACTCGCCTGATCAGTAAAGTCACTATTTTATGCAGTCTGATTGATTATTAGTATGTTCACAAAGGCCACATGCAGGTCCCTATAACCCCTCTGTAAAGTATTCATATTAAGAATACATGTGCACAAGAGGATTTAAAATGCTTTATGTGTATTGCAGTAGCTAGTTTAAGCATATTCTAAGATATGGCAGAACACTGGCAGTTTTTGTATATTCTAGAATTATATGAGAGTATTGTGACAATCCATTCTTGGTTTGACTGCTAAGAGTACAAGTATGCAGGATGTTAATTTTCTCCATCTTCCTCTTATCCTGTGTAACAGTGTTCTGTTTATCACTTTGGTCTCACACACATTTAGTTCTGTATTCATCCTGTAGTTGCATATAAAAACTTAAAATTACAATTCTTTGTATTTGAGTCTGTGGGTTCTTAAGTACAAGAACTGAACATGCCCATCAAACATCAGTATGATCATAGTTCCTCTATTCATTGATAACTCTGACTTAACACCTGCTGTATGCTGTAATGTTGTAGTTGCTATGTGCATGTAGTAGTTGTAGCCTTGTGCTCATATTTTAGGCAAAGGAGTATGTGGAAACTTTCCTAAATCATTGTACTCGACCATTTGGTAATCTTATGCAGTTGTGTGGACACAATCGAGCAAGGCAGCGGGACAAACTGGCACATCTACTAGAAGACTTTGCTACATTGCAAGATGAGGTTTGAATATACAAATTATTGTTTTTTTTATTCATGATGTTCATTGCCTCCAAAGTATAAGTTCTGCATAATTATGCTGAAAGAAAAGGAATGGGAATGAGTTCTTACAACATACACAGTACAGTCTTGTCTGAAAATTGGGACAGTTAGGAATGGTGTGACAGTGGAATTGGAGGATGAAGGTGCCACAGATGCTATCAACATTCATATCTTCCCACTGTGGACAGTTTGTTTTTGTCACTTCTGCAACAATGTGGCTTATTCTAGGCATTCCAGAACTTACTGTTAACTCTGTGAGCCCTGTAAAATGGCTAAAAGTGACAAAATTGTGCCAGCATTTCAACAGAATCTTCATTTAACAGCACAATTTGAAAGGGTGAAAATCAACAGCAAAACAGATTGGGCATATGGGATACAGATGTTCATGATAAATTTGATGGAATTACAATGAACTGTGTTCAACATAAAGAGTATGAAACTGTTGTAGAAGGAGGTGTTGGAATCTCTGTAGTGGCAGTGATGCTGCAGCTGATCTGTCATATACTGTGTTTACCCAAATACAAGTATATTTTCCTGAAAAATTGGTGTTGTCTTATAATCCACAAAAATTTAACCATGTGCTGTATAGTTACTTTTCCTGAAAATTGGCAAGTGTGAAGGGGACTCTTCTTGAATGCAGGGTCATTTCATTTTTAGGTAAAGACAATGGTTTGCAAAGATAGACAGGATAATGTAGTTGGTGTAGTAACAAGGCTATACATTGGACGATCTGGGGTTTGAGGGAGGAAAGAAACTTTTCTTTTCTCCAAAACATCCACACCAGCTATGGGGCCCACCCAGCCTCCTATTGAGTGGGTAGCAGGGTCTCTTTCCCCAGGGGTATAGTGGCCAGGACATGACACTGACCCTCACCTCCATCTCATTGCTGAGGTTAAGATTGAGTGGAGCTGTATCATTACTCTTGTGAGCCTACATGGCATGGACAGGGACAACTTCACTTTTTTGGCCCCAAGACAGAAACTTAGACAAATTTAATGAGGTTCTGTATCCCCAAGAACTATAAGTAAATGCAGTTATTGATGCACAGTAAGTTTGCAAGAATTTACCAATGTATTGAAAATCATGTTACATATTTTTTTGTATTTCTATCTCTTCAGGAATATTTTGGCTCATTAGAAGGCATTTGTAGTTGAAGAAAGTGTTTTCAGTAGCTTATTAATGGGATAAACTTTTGTGTGACTTCAGGCAGAACGGGTGGACGCATATTTGCATAATCTTTCTCTCAAGTCAGACTCGCCTCGCCCTCATCTTGCCTGTTTTGGTACATGGATTCTGTATCACACATTACGGATCATGATAATGTACTTGCTGTCTGGCTTTGAGCTAGAGCTGTACAGTATGCATGAGTACCATTATATATTCTGGTGAGTGTATTTGGATTATTAAGAACAGGCTGTCATTACATGTATCCATAAAATTATAGTACCATTTTAATACTTTCATTTTCATTAGGTATATTAGCAAATCTGTGAAGAGTGACTGATTGCTTTGTCATGTCTGTCTGCGTGGAACAACTCGGCTCCCACTGGATGGATTTTCATTCAGTTTTGTATTCGAGAGTTTACTAAAATATGTCCTGAAAATTAAAGTTTGGATAAAACTGGATAAAAATAACTAAACACTTCATGTGATGACCTACTTACGTTTATGACTATTTTGACTGCTATTGTTATAATAGGTGTTATCCAAAATTACCAAGCACTTGGTATGTAACCTGCATACATTTATGACTATTTTGGCTGCTTATGTGAATCATAAATACCAGCAGTAGTAATTGAGAATAATTGGTACTGATCGATAGTAGTCAGTACTGATCTGCCTTGACTCTTCACACAGCGTGCATGATGCTTAATTGAGGAAAGTGAAAATGTGCTAGCAGTACTTAATATTTATTAATGATGTCTAGGAATTTTAAATTTGGTATGTTGATTGATAATGAATATACCTACAAATTGTGTATGAAGTGTTGGTTTTAAATGGGCAATTACAAAATATTTCAGGGGGGTGCACATTGAAGTTCTGTGTGGCAGATTTAACAGAATTAATGCAGACATACAAGTAGTATGTTTTGCAAACATAACAACAACAGATGCTTAGAATGGTAGTGAAATTCTGTAGTATGTGAATGATTGTGAAGAGCAACAAAGAATATGATTATGGTGGATTAAATCATGGATGACCACCCGAGAAGGGTAAAGCATGCAAAGATATAAACATGCCTAAGTGTTGCATTATAAACTCACTTTCTGTTTTGTTATAATTACTGGTAAGATTACAAAAAGAAGGGAAGTGGTGAATGGATGTGTGTTGTCATTGAAATCCGTTGTGGCTTGCCTGTAATCACTATATACCACCTTGTTGCCATACCTGAGTGGGAAAATTTGGAAGTACATTGTGACATTTCACAGATGTTTCGCTTTGAAGTAGTCCATGGCAAGAGCGTTCACTCGTTAACACCTTCTGTTTTCTGTAGTTCCACTGATGAAGGTAGTAGATGCTTCCAATCCACTGTTGTGAATAATATTCATGTATGCTTTTACATGTACTGTAGATCTGCATGCTTGTGATTAACACTGCAAACACAAGTGCTGTTATAGGACTCACAAGCAAGCCAGCAGAATATTCTAGAAAGCTTACATAATAGAGAATTAACTGAGTTTTATGAGACTGCTGCATTTGTTTTGTGTGTGCAGGTATTTGTATGAATTTCTGTATGGTTGGCTGGTTTCTGCCTTGACAAGAGCAGACAGTTTTCTTATAGAACAAGAAGTTACTGTGGAAGGTCACAGAGGTCGTAGTGCAAAGAAAAATAGATCAAAGAAAAGGAAGACAAGACCTTATGGAAGAGAGATCGCTATGTACCAAGCACTGCAAAATTTGTGTGGTGGGTTCTATAAGGTAAATATTACACGTGTTAATTCCCCTGTTTTCTTGTGTAACTTAGTACGTGGTCATATTGTTATATCCCACCGCTGTGCAACAGTCCTTGGGACACTGCACAACAGACATGCATCATATTTCCTGAAACTTTAAATTGTTAGTAAAGGATGTCATTTGTTGTGTGGATTGAACTGTTCTGCATATTATGGACTCCTGCTAGTTCTTGTGTTTTTTATATAGAAGGCATACAAAAACAGAAATATTGACATTAAACTTGAGGGCAAGCCATGATGTTCATAGATGGCAAGGTATATGAAGTACTGATCATATGTAATGATGCAGACTGTAGTGGCAAAGGCCATGTTCATAACTGTGATGATAATGATACTGAATCTGTAGTTATGTGAGATCAAAGGTTCTCACAGTGTGACTTCGGTCTTAGGGGATGTGTCACCATTAGAAATTAACCAGCATATCAGGTGAACTGCTGAAGATAATGGCAGCAGTACACCCAAAATAGTGCTGAATTTTTACCAGAGTACACAGCATCATATCCAGAAGTGGACAGTCTTCACTCTGTAGTTATTAGTGGCAACCATAATAATGAGAATGTTTTACAAATGAATAAATTTAAAATACAGTCTTGACAACTATGATATTAATGTTTGAATGACCTGTGTGCATGTATGTGAAAACAAATTTAAAAAAATTCCTAGAATTCATTTTATATATTTAGGCAACAAGGACATTTACTGCATTTTAAAGACATGTTGCATAATTTCTTTTTTTTATATCTCACAAAATGCAGTTTATTTCATAAATATTCTTTTTCTGTTCAAATAATATGTTTTTCTTAAACCATGCCCAAAAATGTAAATACCAACTAAGTTACTGGAAGGTTATTCAGTACAATATCAAGTTACCTTTATTAAGTGATATATGCTGTAACTGTATGTTTTGGCTAAAAATTACCTACTATCAACTCAATACCGGACTTTATTTCTAGTTCTGCAAAAACTGAGAAGAATGCATTTCAAGTATCATCCATTTTACAACTAATTTATGAATCAATATATCATGCTTATACTACTTATACCTTTGTCTAAACTCTATTGTCATGTGACCTACTAAGGTGCATGTTCATGAGTGTAATTACAGCGATATGGTGTTCAGAGAATTTAACATGTACCTGCCTAAAAGTATGATAATATAACATGTAACTGTATACAAGTATAAAATGGTAGTAGTATTACCCATTTATAATTTTAAATTAAATTAAAATCAGATCTGTATCTACTAGTCAGTACATTATTATGTTTCCACAGTTGTAGTATCCAGTAGAGAGAGAGCAGATTATGTATCTGATGAGAAAGAGAGCTTTTTCCTTTTTTAATCCTGACAGGTGCATATGCATTTTTAGGTTTTGAAATTGGTTACTGTTGCTGTGTGTGCTTATGTTGGTTGCTGCTTTAGTTAGCAAAAGCCTGCAAGAGGTTTCAGGTCTTCTGGGTTGTGATGTCATGTGACAGGTTTAGTGGTTCCCAGTATTTTGAAGGATTGTAATCTCTTTTTGTCTTCAAGGTGTAGTAGTCCCAGCAGAAACAACACCATATGCTAGTCAAGTGTATTTGATCAAGTGTGGACAAAAATACCTATTGTGTTTTTAAGAACTAATGAAACATTGATTACTGTGCAAATGTAAATAATAATAATAATAATAATAATAATAATAATAATAATAATAATAATAATAATAAACCTGTAATAATAGGGGCAACTGGAACCATTCCAAAATCACTCAGACTACCTGAGCAACATACCAGGAAAGTATGAAATTAAGGAGTACAAAAAACAGCCATGTTGGGCACTGCACACATACTACAGGAAATACTAATGTGAAAGTACAAAACATATTTCATGGGCAAACTAACATTACATGTAGCACAAATTGTAAATGCAGAACAGCTGCCACACTGAATACCCTAAAAACATGGTTTATTTTAGGTATATAGTAGTAAATACCCTGAATAAAGGTGATAACAAGGATAATAATAACAACAATGTAATAATAAGAACAACAACAACAAGAATAAATTTCAAGCATTTGGATCATTGGTAATACCAGTACTTAGATACAGTTTTGGAATTAGTAACTGGCTCCAAGAAGAACTGCAAAAACTGGGGCAGGAAAACGAGGAAACTGCTAACCATCCATGGACAGCATCACCCAAAGGGAGATGTAGATCGCTTGTACGTTCCAAGAAAACAGGGTGGAGGTGGCCTGATGCAGTTAGAAGCCTACACAGTAGAAATAACAAAACTGGTGAACTATACAGACAGCAAGGAATATCCACTAAAACAAATTGTCAGAATGCACCATCACATCAACTCATCAATGTTACAGACAGCTAGATGCCTCAAGACAGAATTACAGAGAGGAACATGACAAATAAACAACAGCATAGCAGAGAAAACAAAAGAAAGATGGCAAGGGAAGAGGATGTATGGACATTTGCCACATAGCTTAGACAAAAAGCTGGTGGATATAACCAGCCCGATTGATGGCTAAAATCTGGAGATGTTATGGGAGAAACAGAAAGTACAATAGTGGCAGCTCAAGACCAAGCAATTAGTAAAAACTCTTCTAAGAATAAAATTTTGAAGGAAGAAATGGGCGGTAAATGCCCGTTATGTAAACAGCATGAAGAAACTTTACCACCTAACCTCTGGATGCCCCATTTTGGTGAAGAATGAATACTTAATGAGACATGATTAAGTATGTACACATTTGCATTACTCAATGTGCAAAGCTCTAGGCACTGGAAAAACAGACAAATGGTACACACACACACACATAAGCCAGTGTATGAACAGGAAGGTGTTACAGTGTTGTGGAATCAAGCAGTACACACAGACAGAGAAGTTACAGCAAATAGGCCAGATGTAATAATTAAAAACAAGAAAAAGAGAAAACATGCATGCTGATAGATGTGGCAATATCCATAGACAGAATTGTGCAAAAGGAAGGGGAAGGAAGCTAAAATACAAGAGATTATGTTACAACGAATGTGGAACATGAAATGTATGATTATATCAGTAATAATAGGGGCCACCAGAATAGTACAAGTTTTAAAGAAAAATTTGGAAGCCATACCAGGAAAACATTCAGTAGACTGAACGCAAAAGACAGCTATACTAGGAACATCACACATAATACGGAAAGTACTGCAGTGTGAAACTTGAAGCCTGAGAGGTGAGGATCACCGCTGGTTCAAGAGAAGTACCAGGAAGAAAGGACCTGTGACAAGAGACAACAACATATAATAATAACAATAATAACAACAATAACAACAACAACAACAACAACAACAACAACAACAACAATAATAATAATAATAATAATAATAATAATAAGCATATGAAGTTAAGGAAAAAAATAAAATCACCTGTTTATTCTCTGTGGATGACTTAAGACTATTTTCCAGAGATGAGTCCAAGTTACAGCAGGAGTTAACCATTGTCAAAAGATTTAGCAACGATAAACAAATGGAATTTGGCCTAGACATACATGCCATAGCAGTTTTCAAACATGGCAAACTAACTAGAAGCCAAAACATTAGTCTAAATAATCAGACAGTAATAAGGAAAATGGGGTGTGATATGACCTTTAAGTATCTGGGCATAGAAGAAGGTGAAGGTGTTGACAACAGCCTAATGAAGGAATATTACTGTTGGGTCTGGCAAATTCTCAAGATAGACTTAAACCTGAAGAACAATATTACAACTGTCAACAGCTTAGCTGTACCAGTCCTAGTTTACAGCTTTGGAATAGTCAGCTGGTGAAGAAAAGAAATGGAGAAGATAGACTGAAAAACGAGAAATTTTGTAACTATTGAAGGAGTGCACTTCCGAATAGACTACAGAGATAGACTACAGCAAAAGATAAAATGTTAGTGGTCGATTAGTCGAACTGGAGTTGACATATAATACTGCTCTTGTTGGTCTCAGCGAGTACATTAAGCAAGGCAAAGATAAGCTGACCAGATTAGTGCAAGAATATGACGCCGGGAAGACCACATACTCTCTGCAGAAAGAAACGAAACTAATAAAGCAAAAATATATGTCACAAGAAACTGCTGCCCAAAATATCAAGAATCAACTTAAGTCCACCATTGAAAACGAGAAGATAGAAGCACTGGAGAGGAAACCAATGGATGGGCAATTCTACTGGGACCTTGAAAGACTATAAGTAGATAAAGAAAAATCCCTGGTGTGGTTATGTAGCTCAGGACTGAAGGGAGAAACAGTGAGTTTAATATTAGCAGCTCAAGATCAACCACTCAACACACATTATCATCAGAGGAATATCATGAAGCAAACATTTGATGGTAAATGCAGAATGTGCTATAAGGCAGAAGAACATGAAAAATATATTGTTGCAGGATGCACAACACTTGCACCATATGAATACAATAATGTACACAATATGGCAGCTGGGTACATCCACTGGACAATATATTAACATATGGGGTTACAGGTTACTGACAAGTACTATGAACATATACCTGGAAAAGTCATAAATATCAGTGATACCACTATTATGTGGGGCGTACTGGTCATCCCAGACCGAACAATACTAGCAAATTGACCTGATATAATACTGCATGTTAAAAAAGAGAAGCCTTGCCTACTGATGGATATAGCCATACCAGTTGTTTCAAATGTTAACACAAAAGAAACTGAAAAAATAAGCAAGTACTAAGACCTGTAGAGATTGTTGTCAGCAGTATGTGGAAAGTGAGGACAAAAATTGTGCCAGTTATAATTGGAGCATTAGGAACAATTAAGAAGGGATTAGATAAGAACCTTCAGGTGCTCCCAGGTCTCCCATCAGCCATAGAGCTACAGAAGATCACATGAATGAGCACTGCACACAGCATTTGTAAAGTGCTGGTGTTGAGATCTGGACTTGCCAGAAGACTGCCACCTAATAACTAATAGGTAGGTTTCACCCTTTCATAGACCACGAAGGCCCTTAGGGAGAGTAGAGGTATAGCTCTACTCAATTTTAGACCTCTGCACTAGAAGGGGGTGAGGGGTCAGCGTCACGCCCCGGCAGCACCTTACCCCCGGGAAAGATCCGGTACCCATTGTACAGGAGGCTG
>JGI20166J26741_11497806_pt1:5000-25436 | contig 25436 bp, 19 predicted proteins | sample TergutCu122P5_FD_26741 | JGI IMG/M metagenome (IMG submission 26741)
GTGATGTATTTCATAGAATAAACAGTTGAATAGTACAGTTACAGTAAGGGCTTATGTTGTGTTGTATACACTGAAGACAGGTATATCACTAATATTTTCAGTCAAAGTGAAAGTTTTAATGTTATGAATATATTATGTGCCAATGTGTTTCATATTTAATGCAAGTCCCAAGCAACATGTTTCCAATGGAGCTGGACTTGTCAGCTCAAGCTGAGATGGATTGAAAACACAAAAACAGGGGTAATCAGACAGAATCTTCTGTCTGGATGGCTGTGAAGAGATTTCCATGTTAATTAAAATATTATAGGTGCCAAGTTATATTATCATAATTATGTAAATAACTGAATATTATATATATGTTGTGTGCATATCTGAAAGTGTATGAGAACATGTGTTGAACTAAAATAAGATGTGTCTGTACTTGTAATGTGTCATTTTGCTTCCTTTTGCCTCTAGTTCAGAAATCAATTCCAGTTCTTTCCAAGATTTTTACTGATGCTAGACACTTTGATCATGCTGTGATGGGGATACAAGTCGTGCAGCCAGTTTATTTCTATAAGACTCTTTTAACTTATTCTGCAGTTTATCTGCCGTGTCATTCACATAACGGTGGCCTTGTCAGGATTGCTTTCAAAATTGAAAATCTGACAGTGCAAAGTCAAGACATAGGGCAGGTGTGCCAACACTGTACAGTGATATACACACCCATGTGTTCTGATATTGTCATGGAGTAGCAACAGTTCTGACATTTTTCTTGTGGGATGGACTTGACAAAGGCAGGCATTCAGTTTCTTTGTTCAGTACAGCAGTCAGAGTTCACTGTTGTTCCCATGCACAAATAGTTAACAAGATAAACACTTTTCTCATCCTTATAGTTATGGTACTTAACACATTTTTGAGTCTTTCTCAGGGATGTCATATGGTGCCATGCCATTGCTTAGTTTTGGGTTCAAAATAGTGAGCCCAGATCATCCCCCATATTCTGCCAATGAATAAATTGTAGGGTGTAATGGGATCTCAATTCACATAAAAAGAAAAAAAAAGTATTTCCAGGTCTATGTGATTACGAAAGATATATGTTCCACACAAATGGAAATTCAATTTTTTCCTGTGTTATAATTGTGAACTTTCACACATTGCTCCAGATTTACTTTACTTTTTTAACCATTAGGAGATGACTTAAATGCTAATTGTATCTTGTAGCTGCCCAAGTTTTTCTGGCTTAGAGTAGACATGTAGATTGTTACCAAGTATACATAGAAACCAGCATAAGGCATGCCATGCCATTCACCAGTACATTCCAACGACCAACATAGTATCCAGTAGGATGTCAAAGGTTAATACAGAAGTTGCCCGAAACATGTAGAGTTTTATGACAGAATAAATTTGGATAATCGGTGCGTCTGGTTGGTTATTAAAAAGAAATCTGTAACGACGCACGGTTATATGAACGTAAATTTCGTTAATACAGCACACTATTTCAGTTCTGTATAGACAAGCTACTTGCTGCATACTTATCCCTGAATATCTGCCTACAAGAAAATCGTTGGTACTCTCGTACATATTGATATTCGTCACTTTTTACTGAATTTTGGCTGCATGGGATTTGTAACATATTGCACCGTAACATACGTAACTTCTGTGTTCCGAGTACACACAAAGATTACAGCAATATTATTTATTTCAGGTTTGTATGGCTTGTGTGAAACATGGCATGGGTTTTAGCATACACTTATCAATGTTCTTGTTGAAGCGTTTAATATTACAAGACGGCATCAAACGTTCGTAATCACGAACTGAAAGTGTAGAGGGTAAAAGCAGAGCTATGGCAACCACGATCATCTAGTAACACTACTAACTGTTCAGCGCGACACACATTTCCTAACTTGTATTTACATTATTTTCTGAGTATATTATACTCGGGGGAAAGAGCCAATCGCGAGCACAGATCATCTAGTTTGGATCCCAGGTTTTCTGTAAATAGGGCTTAATTTTATTACAAGACTCCACAACCTCAAACCTGCATCGACGAATACATTTCTTTGAGACCATGGTCACTGCTGTTAACAAATGGAAAGCGTCCGACCAGAAACACCCTAATTACCAAAGAGCTACAGACCAACCTATAATGCATGCTATGTGACACACCATGTCTTATCATAAATACTTGAATTGTTTGGTGTTTTAAATTTTATTAAGCGACGTATACTGGCCACAGGAAAAACAAATATGTCTGTAAACTAGATTGATAGTTTGTCTACACGTGCTGGTAGTCCATGGTTTTACCATATATTATTGATGTTGCGTACGAGCCATTCCTGGTGAGGTAGTGAGTAAATAGTTTTCTACAAGGCAGAAATTGTAGGATTTGCTTACATACATATTAAAAGTAATACTGAGATACCGGGAATGTCTGCTGTATGTAGTCTTTGATTATCATGTACAACTGGCCAAGGAACCCATCGAAAATCACTGAACGGTGTTCAAGGAAAACAGTTGAAAGTTGACGCTGTGGCCTGTAAAATTTTGGTTAGGTTTGTATGTTTTGAAGCAAATTAAATCATATTATTTATTAGTTAATTGTGACATATAACATTATTGGACATATATTTTCTTATTTTGTTACTGTAACTTGTTAAATCATCTGTACGATGTTGGTCTGTACTCTCTCGAACCTTCAGATTTCATCTTAGGTTAAACAAGTAGCAAATGGAGTCTAACCCACAACGTTGTAATAAACAAAGGTTAGGGATTGCTCGAACAGGGTGTAATGCCACTGTGTCTCCATTGTCTTTTACTTCTGAGGTATCATCTATTCAAACTAATAATTATACATTAAAACAACTGAAATACGAGCTAAGATTTGGCGGTTGTAATAATTGAATGGTGGGTTTTTGCATGATTTTGCTTGCTTGAAGAGGTTAATTTTGTCCCAGTATATATTTGGACTTTTTAATAAAGAATGTATAATAGACGGCTGAGAAGTGTTTTATGTTTTGAGATGCTAAGTTTCACGCCCATTAATTCACAAATTTTCATTTTGATAAAGACTTGATATGTTGAAGTGATTGTGTACGTTGACAGTTTGGGCATAACGAGTTCTGATTTCTGGGGAAAATTGCAAGCAAAGACGGTAGTTGGAACCCGTAGGTGTACATGGGAGAATGACATTAAAATGGGTCTTAAAGAAATAGGGTGAAAGGGTGTGGATTAAATCATATGGCTGAGGATAGTGATGGGTTGTTGTATACATAGTAATGAACCTTTGTTTTCGACAGCTGCAGGGAATTTCTTGACTAATTGAGGAACTGTTTGCTACTCAAGAATAATACTGTTTTGTAGAGTTATTTAGAAACTGAGCAAGAGTATATCCTAGATTTTATGGCCAGTCAAACATGCAGTTACATTTTATGATATTGGTTTGTGCCCAATTTATGTTAGTGACTGATATATTTCTTTTGTAAGTTAGTTAATTTTTGAGAAATGTTTGTATTATGATGCAGTTGTTCCTGATTGTACTTTTCTGGAATTGTCACATACTGTGTAAGCATTTGAGTGTTGTGTGATAGCCTTTAACATTCTTAATGTTACAGATTATGTTGGAAACATAAAATACACAAGTGTGAAATGGCAGAACCATCTGCAGGGATAGAAGTACCAAATTTGGTACGTGCTGTGAATAGTTCAAACTGGGGAGGTCCAGGTGCTGCGGAAGGTGAAGTGGTTTGTGGCATAGGAAATGACTGTGTGATATTTCCTAATACAAGTGCTGTCTCCAGCGTGCCTCAGCAACAGGGTATTGAAGTAGTGCAGTATGCTTTCCCTGAACAGGATTTTTTGGACATCCAAGTTACCGAGGAAGAAGTGATAAGTGAAACATGGGATAATGGGCAGCCAATAGATGATGAAAGGTAGGGAAAGACTGAGTATTAATATGTATCAGTAGCATTTAAAATTAAATAATATTAATCATTTGATATTAAAGATGTGATTGAACTGTGTCATCTATAGATGTTAGTGGAAATAACAGATTTTAGCCCTTCTTAGGTTGTCATACTCGAAGTATGCATCTGCAGAATTAAAAAGGAAGACATATGTAGCAGTATCCTACTCCACTTGTCTCCCAAAATTACAGTGGAGCATATAAGATGTCATGGGACAATTGTAAATATAATGAAGGCAATAAATAATAGTAATTATATCTATATGTCATGTAACTGGAATAATTATGAAAGCAACAGACTGTCTTGGCAATATGGGAGTAATGAACAAAAGTTGTTATATCTACTTTTAGCTGCCAAAAGATATTACCTACTTATTCCCTATGTTTTAAAATTATTATAGTATAAATCTCCCATAGTGTAGAGTAGAGGTATAGCTATACACTTTCTTTAAATTTGAAACTAGATGGGTGTGTGTGTGGTCATCGCCATGCCCCTTTATCCCCAGGAAAGGATCCTGGTACCCATTATACAGGTGGCTGGTCTGGATGGGTGTGGAAAATCTCACCTTCACCAGGCTTCCATCCCTGGACTGTCCAGCCGATAGTGAGTTGTGACATATGCTTTTCAGTGCCTTTATTTGTGACACTTCCCCAAATCAGTACAAGAATGCAAAGAAAGTGCTGAGCAGTTTGACATACAGTAATGATTTCCACAGTACTTAGATTTTATTTACATGGAACTTACACAGATTTTGCCATCAACAGGAAGTGGCCATACATTTCAGCTGCACACTTTTTCTCAGCTTAGTAATTGGTAACATTGAATACAAATGTGAATTTATTTGTGTGGGGTAGGAACTACTGGATGGCTTGCAGGTGGAGAATATCAGGTAAAACAATTTTATCCCTAACTTCATGAGTCACTGAGTATTTCTAGACTGTGAGGTGTCGGCAAAGCAACAGAGTTTTAAATGGAGAAAGGAAGGAATGAGGTAAAGGTATGACTTTGTAAAGAAAAGGAAGAAAGAGGTGAAGGATGAAGCTACAAAAGAAATGTTGAGTTTCAGGATAAAGAAAATTTATTATGTCACAGAAAGTTTATGTAGTTTTCCAAGGATTTGTAGTGGTTAACTGTAACTTTCTTTTACTTGTTTTGGTACAGTCAGCACTTGGTGGAACTGAAGGTGGCATGCAACCCCACAACAGAACCTGATGAAATTGAGATACCATTACCACAAGATCAAGATGCGTACACAACAATGCGTCCCTATCCTTGTGATTTCTGCAGTCGACGTTTTCGTAAAAAAGCAAACCTAATGACCCATATGTTGGCCCACCAGACAGATCGTCCATATGGCTGCAACCTTTGTGGTGCTCGATATCGTCGCAGATGTGACCTTATTAGTCATATGAAAATCCATGCATATGCTCCTGGACATCTTGGTAGTGATGATGAGGAGGAAGGTGTTCCCACAAGTAACTCACATGATCATAACAATACTGTTTCGATGAAGGGCAGGAGAAAGAAAGTACAGTCAGCAGCACCAAAGAAACGGAAGTGTATTACTGCAACAGCCCAGAGTAGTAGCTACATGGAAGAGAGTGATGGCCCCAACTTTAAAGATTTCAAAAGATCCAACAACAGTAATAGTTCTTCTCGTAAAAAACTTGGGAACAGTAGTAGTGGAAGTTACAGTTATGTTGATGAAGATATGAAATTACTGTCTCAGCCACCTCCCTCTTTTACACCTAGCATGGAGCCACAAGAACCTGCCATGCCTCGCTGGCCTGTCATTGACGAAAGTCGTCCGTATGTATGTCAGCACTGTGGCGTCGGTTTTGCACGTGAGAAGGCGCTTGCTTCACATGCAAGGGTGCATGCTGGAGACAGCCCATTTGAATGCAATACATGTGGTGAGATGTTCTGGGATATTGGGCTGCTGAAGGAGCATTCACGCATTAAGCATGCTGGAAGAAGTCGAGATGAGCCTGACGTTTCTGGTCCATATACAGGTGATGATCGGTTTGGAGAGTTCCACTGTGAGACTTGTGGCCTTGGTTTCCATCGACAGGATCTTCTGAAACGTCACCGCAGGTCAGTATGTTGTGTTAGTCCCTCACCTCTTAACCATTAATTGCATAAAATCTGTGGAGTAACAAATGTGTTCCCAGACTGGCAGCTGCACGCAATTATATGCTAACATGTTACACATAGATTTTCCATTTTTATTACAAATGTTCGGTACAAGTCACTGATGAAACGTTTGTTTATTGTTGCCACTTACATGTAAAGGAACTTTTCTCCCGTTTAAAGACCTAAAGCTTAAAAGCATATACAACTATAGTTTTATGCTTTGTCTTGTATTGGTGTGGAATTTTGTCTCACAGAACTTTTTAGAACAGTATTAAGGAGAATATTCTTGGCCCTAAGAAACAGTAACAGGAAGATGGAGAAGGTTACATGACAAGGAACTGTTAAATTTTTGCTATTTACCTGTTAGGATGGTTGGAAAGCCATAGAGGCAGATGCAACTGAAGAAGATAATAGTACAGTTAATCTTATATAAATAGGGTATCAGCTGGACTGAACTGGTTTATGGTAGGAACTTTGTGATTGTAGTGATCAGGAGGTGCAAAAATCCCAGGTGCCAGGTCGCTTGGGCAACTAAATTTCATACAGTGACACTGTCTGCAGTTCGTCATTAAGGAACTTGTTTCATGTCACCCTCCTGGCACCTAGAATTTTGGGCTGGCTCCTAGATTTTTGGCAAATTTGTGCATTTATCTAGTAACAAACATCCACAGTTCATACAGTAAGTTAAAAAGGCTGTGCAGTGGCACAGGCAGTATCTGCTCTGTCATTAGGGAGATCTGAGTTCAGTCCCAGGCCAATTCCTGTGGAATGTGTGGTGGGCAAAGTGGCACTAGGGACAGTTTTTGCTTGCTAGTATAATTCCACTATGTTCCATACTTCTTCATTCATCCATCACTGACACTACATAATCTTAGTGGTTTACAGAGTTGTTAAATAACACACTTAAAAGAATTTCATAAATACAGAGAATTTTTTGACCAGCTGAGTAACTTAGTTTTTCAGAATGAGTGTCCACCATGAAATGAATGAACAGGCTGATAATGAACAGCTGAATTATAAAATAAAGGCGGTTTAAAAGTTTCTGGCAGGGGGTAAGACAGGTGGTTGTATTAACCACTTGAAAACTCATAGATTCATTATGGTTTTTATTTTATTCACTTATGCGTGCATGAAATATATTCTGTACCAGTTGGTATATTGCAGTGACATATAGTTTGGGACCTCTGTTTGTGACACTAGGCTTCCCCCCTCCCCCCAGATTATGCCATGATAAAGTGAAGTCCTGAACAGTAGTTTACCACATCTTTTATCTTGAAAGGAATGCAGTTTGTTTATTCAGAGAATTTACACTCTTTGATTTTGAGTTTTAGGCTTATTCACATCCCTGTAGAGCACCTGTTATATTATCCTACTCACTCATTCACTCACTCACTTTCACTCTCTCTCTCTCTCTCTCTCTCTCTCTCTCTCTCTCTCACTCTTTCTATTCATAACTATAGAAACCTGAGAATAGATGGACAGATTTTCACTAATTATGTTACTGGAGAATTTCACAGAAAGTGTTGAGCCATATCTGTTCTCAATTAGATGGAACAATTTTAATGGCTGCATTACCTGAAGACCTAGATGCCTTTCCCCAGCACATAATTTGCTTTGTGGATGCTGCATGTACATGTATTTGCATTCCTTCTGTGTGAACATCTACATTCACATCCGTGCTGTACCCTCGTGCAAAATTTAGATCTTGCTGAGATTGCCAGGGTGTGGTTAAAATGCAAACTCCGGAACACCGGATTTTTAGAGTAGCAAATGCAGCGTAATTATGCTGTGCCTACATTTCCTAGCTCATTTAGTTCCAGAATGGAGTTCCAGCTTGGAGACATTTGTCAGAGATGTTTCATGTTATTATGAATATGTCAGTGTCACATGTACTATACCATCTCTTGACATAATACTGCATATAGTTTTAACTTGATACAGACACAAGAGCTTGTTGTGTCCATTGGAGACCCTGATGGTTGGACTTGCAAAATCTGATACACCAAACAAGTTCTAATATGGATATCTTCTCCCAGATTTTCTCAAAATCTCCCTTGCCAGAGCCAAGCTCTTCTGTATAGATATAGATATATGGGCAGTGCGAAATGTTTTGTGAATGTGCCTAGAAGCAAACAACAAGGTTAACTGCTGTTCCTGTATGTGCTGTACACTGTACAGGTTGTGAGCAATGGCTCATTCACTCAGGATGCGCGTTTGTTATGAAAGTTTAGGGTCATGTGTGTGTGTTTGTGTGTGTGCATGCACACATTTGCATTCACTGTCACTTATTCCAAAGTCTGGTGATGGAAGCACTTTTGGTTAAAATAAAGACTGAATTGTGCAAGGATAGAAAATGCATATTCTCAGCTACAGTGGGGGAAATTATGTGCATAATATTGTACTTGGTTAAATTATTTGTTTGAAGTATTTCTGTAATTAATTATCTACATTTCTGAAACTGTGATATAGGAATACTATTTATCATGTCTAAAATGTGTAACACACGTTTAAGTCCAGTTAATTTAAATACTAGCCCATGTATGCCTATGGTAAAATGCAAATTGGGACCCTTTCCCAGTTAGGATACCATTCAAGTAGAGATGGTAAGTGAATTTTTATAACAAGGTTTTCCCTTTTGCCTCCCCTCACCATGAAGGCATATAAGGAACATGTTATTAAAAACTTAACACATTCTAGACCTTAGCTGCTTATCCAAATAAAAATTCTTTTTACTTTTGGTTTTGTATTACTGACAAGTGAAACAGCATGAGGTAATACAACAGAGATATGTAAAACAACCTGTGTATGAATGTAATACATTTTAAACAGATTTTATTATATAGATTTTATAATAATGACATCCTGCATGGTGCATGATCTGCAGTTGACATTTGTCTTCATTAATGGTTCTCCCTGAAGATGATACAATATGATCTGAACGTGTAGGAGGTGTAGTAAAACAAAAGAAAGCGCTGACTAATTGTGTATATCTTTATGGTCTCTTTTCACCCCTGTTGGTTGTATAATGCTTGAAAAGCAGTTAAATTACTTTTAACCTGCTCTTGACTTCTGTACTCCTGCCAAATGCTGACATCTTTATTTTCACTGTTGTGTCTCTTTATAGAAATTGTTGTAGGCTTTGAACTTTTACAATTTTGAATGATTTTCATATTTTCAAAAGATCAAATGTCCATTATTTCTTCATGACTTCATTACTTTTCCTCTCTAGTTTTGTTCTGATGTAAGATGCAAGACAGTATTTTAGAAATGGCTTCATTAACCTTTGCAGGCTGTAATCAATCTGATATGTTTTCTGTGTGTGCACATTTATAAGATTACACATATGTTTGCAAAAAGATGCTGTGGTAGCTTCTGTCAGCCATTGGGATATCTCAGAATTTTTTCCAAGGAACTGTACAGGTGTAGTTTCAAAAACCATGTCTCAACCATGTACTTACTATTAGATGTGCTTACAAAGTGTTTTCAAGAGGGCATAACATTAGAAGTGATCATGGTAAGTACTGAAGACAGTTGTGCGGAAATGTACAGAAGTGATAGGTGTTAGATTGCCAGACCGTAATGTGGATAAAATCTCAGTTGGATCAGGACTTACAGAAACATATCTAGATTGTAGCTGTACTTATGGATCCTGCTTTGGTAGCATGATTCAAGGCTTCCTATCATTGATGACCTTAAGGTAGATACATACTCTGTCAGAACTTGTCTCATCTTACCTTTTTGATATTGCTTCATTTGGCCAAGCATGCAGCTTCAACCCTCAAGCTATAAATCCTTTAATGCTCTCTGAACTAACTATGCCTTAACTGCTCTGCTTTTTGTGCCTAAGACATGGTTGAAATAATACACATCATGGCATAGCCTGTGATATTCCCTGAGCAGTTGACAGGTGAAGTCTGTATTTTGGATTCCAACAGTTGTATTGACATCAGCAGTGAGAAACCTTTCACCTAACTGTATCTTGAGTTGTTTAGTATGTTGACATTAAAAATTATGTTGCATTCTAACTCCATGTTACATGGTCTTTCATGAGCAGTTGGTAGTTACTTAGCTGATCAAGACACATTTTACTGATAAGGATTCAGAATTTTCTTGTCACTCATCACAGAAGCTTGCATTGGACAATATCCTGAGCCAGGCCAGTTCTGTTTGCTTTAAGTTTATTTCAGTAAGATTCACTGTTTAATATATTCTGTCATGTTTACCATGACCGTTCTTCATGAAGTAGTAATCAAAATATATGCCTTTCTGTTTTCCACTGCATGCTTCATTTTCTGTTCATGTCAGGCTCATTGGTTTAGCCATGCTAACAGTATTGTATGAAGAGTACACAGTGTGGAGTTGCTTGGTGTCCCTGTTACTCCAGTTCATTTGTGTCAGTTGTGATATAGCTGAGGGAAATTTATATATGAATGCTACTTTGGATTTCTAAATTTTAAGAAAGGGGTGTTATTTTTGGTGCAGAATCCATGTCAAGTTTGAGCCAAACAGTAGTATGGCAACACACGTGTGTCAGGTGTGTGGTCAGAACTTTCCTGGGCAGAGTGACCTTTTGGCGCATGTTGAAACACATGCACGCTATCAGCCACATCGCTGCATGCTGTGCGGCGAGTGTTTTTTGGATGCACCAGCTGTTGCTGCACATGTGCGCCGACGGCATGCCCGTAACATCCCACCTAATGCCTGCACACTCTGTGGTAAAACTTGTAAAGATCGCCGCTCCCTCCAGAAACACGCGTGGGTCCACTTAGCTGAACGCAGCTTTTCCTGCCACAAGTGTGGGAAACGATTTCACAGTCGTGCACGTCTCAAAAGGTAAGCGTGGTCATTGTTTCATGAAATAATCAATGTTGAATGTTGGGTGGGGTGCCTTGTTGCTTCTCATTAGTAGAGCCCAAAATATCCTATCAATTTTGTTGTGACCCAGGCCACTTTCAGGTGGCCCAGAACCATTCCACTAACTTTGAATTGGCCTAAAGTAATCCTGTTACCTTTCATTTGACTAAAAACATTTCAGAAATGTCATAGACTCTGCAGTTACCCTCTCTCTTGCCTTGCTGTCACATCACAAGTCATGATACAAAGTTGCACCAAAACAGTAAAAACAATGTAGTTACACAGGTTTTTCTCATGCCAGTCACACTTCCATTGTACATTCATTTGTTTATCTTCTGCTTCACCGGTACAGCAAGAGGAGAAAATTTATAAAACTTCATAGTCGACAAATCAGATTATTGGAAATTAAACCTAAATCAGATAGGCTTTCTGTTATGTGATTTTTCCAATTTAAGGGTTTTACATATAACAACAGCTTGAAATGGGCACAGGCATTCCACTTTGCTCTGAAAATAAGAGAGAATAATTGCACTGAGAAAGAATTACATTTGCCCCAGGTGAGGATAAAAGTGATGGTATTTCTGTGAGGAACTGCGTGAGGTATTTGATCACTTCCGTAAGTAGCATGTGAAAATTCTGTTAGGAGATTTGATTGAAAAATTAGTGAGTGAAACTGTTTTCAGAGTGACACTTTTGAATGAGAATCTACATGAAAATGGTAATGATAATAATGGCCACATTCAAAAATTTAATTGTGAAGTTCACAATATTCTTATGTTGAGACATTTATTTATACATTTGGGCCTCTGGTGATGGGAAGATTCACAGTCACATGGATCATATCCTGATAGGTAGGGGATGGCATTCAAGTATAGGCCTACTTGATGAGTCATCTTTCAGGGGCACTGACTGTGATACTGGTCACTATCCAGTCGCTGCAGTGTTTGGGTGGAGATACGGCAAGTAACTGAGCAGCGTAGAAATTTTATACAGCATCTACTCTGATGTTGCAGTGTTTTTTCTTATTGTAATGATAACTTTTTCACTGCCTTAAGCATAAATGTTGTTTCAACGTAACAAACTTCAGTTGCCTAAATTAAGTCAGAAGTCTCATGTAAACTGGTATCTGGAACAGTTTTAATGGAAAATTCATGTAAACATTTGTTCATCTCAGAGCAATAAATCAATCTTTAAAAAAAAAAAATTATACAGAGAGAGTTGATCTCAGGAAGCTAAACAGTGTTGTGGATGTTAGTTAACATCTCAGACATGTTTGTGATGTTGGAGAACAGAGGGAGTGCAAATATCAATAGAAAATAGTAAGAGGAATTATCAGAATCTGAGCTAAAACAGGTTATTGTGAACAGAAGGAGTATAAACCATTGTTTGACAAAGAATTGTCAGGGTAATGAACCTTTGGTTTCTATAAAATGTCATGAATTTCTTGATCAGTGGAGGTCCTATTAGCTTCTGAAGAAGGACTGTGCTCCATAGAGTTAGAGAATTATGTTTCCTATGTAATATGAAAGTAATAATCAGTCAGTCAATCATTTATTATAAATTCATCAAATCCATATAAGGAGACATACGGATGTTTAAGGACATGCATTTGGACTTATCCATTGGCTTAGTTTGTAATATAACTAGTTGGGTTATGAATGCAGAGCATAACATTTCCAGCACATTTTTATGTTATTTTTCCAAGGTGTGTAACTTTAGTAAATCAGGTGGCCACAGTAACAGTAACAATAGTGTTGACCTTAGTACACAAGTAGTTGTAAGTATATGTTAGCATTCATCTGAAGTATCCATTATTATTGCCCATTTTTAATGATTGTTGGTATATTTTAGCATATTCTACTAAAAATCCCAAATTTAGAATTTCACACATATCTGTGTAGTGAGGGTTGAGTTGTTGCTTGTAGACTGGCTGACAGATGGACAGATATACTAAAGCTATTAGTCATTTTTTGCAGTTTCTTAGTGAACATGCCCAAAACCACAAAAATTTTTAAGTTTATTCACTTTGCAGCTTCAGGTGGAGAGAAAGTGAAGAAGTTTCTACCCTGAGAGAGATTTGAGATTCTCACAGCAGTGTTGCTGAAGGATCAAGTCATCTGGCATGTTGTGCTATGTCATTGGGTAAATAGTTGCCAACATTTTGAAGGCACCACTGTCCTGTGAAGCATGAGGAACTGTTTACCCACCCACACATTGTAACATTCCAGATGGCATGAATCTTCAGATTCCTACCCTGTTGGTCCGTAGGTTGATGTAGGCTCATTCCTTGGGGTATGAGGATGAAAATAAAACTTCAATGGCAAATCCTGATCCAGAGATCAGGTCTAGTTCAAGGGTACACAGTGTGGCAGCAAACAGTTCCACTAGACCAGACCTCCAGATCAAGATTCACCACTGTAAAACCTATTTATGAAACATAACTTTTAGTTAAAATTGAAAAAATTAAGTTTTAGTATATAGTGTTAAATATCATGGCCAGATTCAGTGTGGACAGTATTGACACTGCTTGACTCAACCCCACTGAACTCCAAAAAATCCCAGCTGGGAGCAATACTCTGACATCCAAGAGCATATTTCAGGTATAATTATGAATATGCAGGTGTGTTGCATATCACTTCACTCCCTGATGTTGGAGACACAGACATTTTGTGAAACAACACGAACACCACATTAATATGGCTAATGGCCTAATAAGACCTGCAGCATTTATAGCGCTTCAGATCATAACGTAGTGTTTTCCTGACATCATGACTGATGTACTTGAGACTGCACAGTTAGTGTGTGTCTGTGCTTTGAATGTACAGTCTCACACTGGCTTGTACTATGCAATGCATCATGTGACATAAAGAGAAGACAGGATAATTTCTGAATAGCTCCTGATAAGACCAATGGATAGCTGAGTCAGTGCAGTGACTAGCTACAGGCCAGATGATGGGCATTGAGTTCGCAGTGTGGGCCTGCCCCCATCTAGCTTAGCTGTGTATTCCATTTATTCTCCCATCTTGGCTATCAGAGTTCTTGATTCTGGAGTCAAGAGATCCCTGCATGGAGCAAACAATCCATGCATATACAGTGCCAAGGATAAGAATGTGTTGAACTTCATCACTGCTGTCTAAGTTTACTGACATCACATGGGACCATATCTACAGGGACATGCCTTTAAATTATTGTCTGCTGTTGTGCTGTACAAGTAGAAAACTGAAAAAATAATGGAGATCAACTCCTTATTTTTCATTGTCACTTCTTGTGATGGTTTCTGGCATTAAAAAATTTGTTGTTCTGTTGGTGTGAGATATCACAGTCTAAGTGATCGTAGTGGTGACAAGGTGATTTCAAGTCAGGTGACAAAGGATTTTGTGTGACGTTTAACTCAGTCCTGCCCTGATTCAAGCACTGAGTACTGTATATGCTGAATTTAGTGTGCACCTTTTTTCCCCTCTGCCATGTTTACCTCATTTAATTAAAAAAAAAACACTAATGAGTTTGGCAGATGGTATATACACCAAAGGGTCTGACAAATGGGGATGTCCATGAGGCTTGACCTCTGTGATTCCTCCATATTATATCCTGAGTCAAGAATATTAATATACTCCTAAAATACTGCACAGACCCATTCACAAATGCTTTGTATGTTCTGTTCACAGACACATGGTTTCTCATAGAGATAAAGCAGTATCTTGTGATGAATGTGGTTTGGAATTCCCTGATGGACGTGCTCTTATAAACCATCGTCACAGCCACAACAAAGAACCATCAGCACGTCAGTTTTCATGTGCTGAATGTGGCAAGACCTTTGGGTCACGCAGTAGTCAACAGATCCATGCACGTATCCACACTGGTGAGCGTCCATACGGATGCCGTTTCTGCTGGAAGGCATTTGCTGATGGTGGCACACTGCGTAAACATGAACGCATTCACACAGGGGAGAAACCGTATGCCTGTGCCGTGTGTCCACGTGCCTTCAACCAGCGGGTAAGTAAAATGTCTTGGGTACTTGGCAATGAAAATGCAGGTCTGTATTGTACATTTTATTTTCATGGGTTGAATTTTCTTATCAGACTCTGGAGTAATGTGACAGATGTTCTCTACCACCACACCAAATGGGAGTAAAAGTAGTCACACAGCAGAATGTTGTAAGGCAGTATTAGTAACAGGTGGTTGTACAGGGCTCCTTGTAAGTAAAGTGAAGTTTAAAATTGCTTACTTTTGGACTGTGATGTCATGTAGCTATGTAGACAAACACCAGTGTCTCAGAAGAACATGGTACCTCCATCTTCAGGGTAGAATAGTGCCCTGAATATGGAATCAGCACACCTGTCTACCAAGCTACACAGCATCACATCCCAGAAAAAGCAATATTTGTAGACACCACCACTTAGAACATCAAATCTCACAAGACATTTTTGTTCTGATGCTCGTCCGTATTTGATTGCCTCAAGTTTCTTGTGCATTGTGTAGATACTGCTCAGAAGTTTGAAGATTGCTCTGATATTAGAGGATGTACAGTACAATTCCTTTAATCTGGCAACCACCGTACTGGATGGGTGCCGGATTTTCAAATACTCTGAACTATTGGAAATTACCTGTACTGACACATGTTCCTACAGTTTTTTTTTACTGCCCTCACAGAATGTGAACTTGCCAGTTATTGTTATTTTATCATACAAAAACTTAAACTTTTCAATTATGATACAATTGTAACTGGTCATTTCATTGCTTTATGTCATAGATAGTTGATGAACCATTGTTACATGAAGCCATAATCTCCCTTCAGCTTTCACCACTTTCATGCCTGTTAATTATTTCACATTTCTGAGGAATTATTAATGTTACATATTTCTCTTGCCAGCATTACCTTGTTTACTCATTGGGGTAATTTGAAACCATTACAGTAGCTCAGTGGGCTAAATAAGTACCATGTAACCCAAGATGAAGTCATGGAATCCAGTGCGCACATCTAAAATAAAAAAAAAATATAAATATAGCAACAAAGCCAGAATAGCATGAATTAATAGGCAGTGGATAGTTTCAGAACAGGAATCACTTATACATCACACTGTTCCCATTTTATGTCATTACCTTGAATTCCTAACTTACATGACCTAAAAACTTCAACCACATATGATATTTTGTACAGGACCACAGTTTTGTGATCTATATAGCTATTTATGATGATCCTGTTTGGTAAGCAGCTACGTGAATAGCATATTCCAATATTGGTAATGTTTTTACATGAATGTACTATCACCAACTCAATCTTTTACAGGTGGTACTCAGGGAACATATCCGTTCACATCATTCAGGTCCAGAGCCAAGGACATCTGGCAGTCATGTACCAGTGTATGTTTGTAAAGTGTGTACAGAAGCATTCAGCAGTTCTGAGCAGTTGTGTGCACATCTGATTCAGCACAGTGATGAAAATACTGCAAAGCAACGGATGCCAAAGTTGGGGCCACGCAAGTACAAGCGTCGCCGCAAACTGAACCCACATGAGCTCACTTTGCTGTCCAGTCCTGTGAGTACACCTCATGGAGATGCATCTGCTGATGGGGATCCAGATTCAGATGATGGGAGCAGCTACAAGCGTAAAATTTCCAGGAAGAAATTTAGACAAAAAGGCAAGTCAAATACTGATGAAAATTTAGAATCAGTTGTGAAAAGTTTTGAGTCTGTAATTGAAAATTTAAATTCGATTGTTAGCCACTCAAAGTCCGATTCTGGGAAGGAGAGAGTTGCAAAGGATAAACACAAACCCAAACGCAGATCAGCAGTTGATGGGAAGCACAGTGGAATGAAGTCTAGAACTAGTGTGCCAAACTTGTCATCTGGAGGGTTTGTGAAAAGTACAAGACCTGCTGGTGAGAGTAGAATAAGGCCAAGAACAAAGAATGTTACAGTGAGTACACTTGCAGCTTTGAAAGCTGTAACATCAAAAGCGAGGTCGTTTTCAAAAGTTGGACGAGATTTGAGCAGAATGGGACCAAGGACAAAGAACGTAAATTACCACAATGTGAAGATGGCAAAACTTCCTGCTGCAACTTTTCCTACCAGGAAATCTAAGTTAGTTGAAACTGTTATGGATACTGTACATGGTATGAAACAAGAAAATGTTGAAAGTGTTTCTAAAGATGGGGGCATAAATACCACTGTGAAGGTAGAGGGCAATAATGATGATGTAGCCTCTACTGCATTGTTAGAAGATGGAAAAGAATTGAAATGTGAATTTACATGTGAAATGTGCAGTGAAACATTTACGAAGCGATCTGAACTTCTGATTCATGTTCCCATACACATTTAATATTGTGGATTTTTATAAATATTATATTAATGATAACATGACCTGCTTTAAAGTCTGGTCACATGTGAGAGTTGCTGTTCAAGCAGTTCATTTGAAAGAGATTTCACTAAGCCATATGAATATATATTTGAGTTCTAGTAGTTATGTAAAGAAGCATATTTTGGATAATGTAACTGAAAGTTTTATGATAATAGGTAATTTTAAGTACTGTAATGTGGTATTTGTGTTGTGCTCATTGTATGTAAAAGATAGTATTAACAGAATAATTTTTATAACTTGTTTTCAAGTTGTAAATATAATGTCATTATATTTCAGGCTACAGAAATGGAAGGGTTATTAAAATTGCATGTTCGCCCTTTGCACTGATTGGTTACGCATGCATAATACTCAAGTCAGTTTTTTAAGAGGTGAAGGAATATTTAAATTTATGTAGTTGACCAACAAATGCACAACAGTAAAATATGCTTATATATTATTTATTACTTACATGTTTCAGTCCCTGTTTCAACCATCGTTAGGATACCTTCACAAGAATTCTGATAAAATACAACAAACTGCAATATTGTATAAGTGAAACTGCGTAATGATATAATGAATGTCTCAATTACTCCCTAAGGTCATAAAAATGTAGGATTATATATTGTTAAAAACATGAAATTTAGGTTGTTAAAAATAATTAAATTGGATATGTTGGTGTTGTATGTACTTGTTATACACCCTGTTAAAATGATAGTGGTGTATATCATAGGGGATATTCCTTGAACAACTGTAAAAAAAAAAAACCTTATCTGCAGTATCAACTCCATGATAGGTATCTCTATCCTTTCAACAGGGTGTATAACAATTACATACAACATAATTACACCCACTTTAATTGTTTTTAACAACCTAAATTTTGTGTTTTTAACAATATGTAATCCAATATTTTTATGACCAAAGGGAGAACTTTAGACACTCGTAATGCCATTGTGGTTTTACTCATATAATTGGCAGTTTGTTGTATTTTAGTATTTTTGTGAAGGTACCCGGCTGAAGCATATAGGTAATAAATAATACATGATAAGCATATCTTACCGTTGTGCATTAGTTGGTCATCTACATAAATTTAAATACTACTCCAATGCATGGACATGTATTATGGCGAAGGAAATTTTGTGACCAAAGAATGTTGGCAGCCCTGTTGGCGGCAATTTTTAGTAAATACCGATTGGTGGAATATAAGTTCCACTGAGTGCATATAAAATAGAAATGGCGGACTCCACGGGGTTTAGAGTTGGCGTTGACGCAAGAGAAATGCGGCAGGATATTCGAAGCCGTTTCTTTATCTACGTTGACTTACTTCGTGATCGCTATATTAGCGATATAGAAAATCGTATCAGATGTTTTCTTTGTGTTGATGGGCAAATCTCGTTAATGATTGGCAAAAATTACTTGCCTTCCGCAGAAAATGTGCGTTTGCTTTGCGCAGGTGATGTTTTGAAGTAAGTTTTTTTACCATTGATATCAGGTTACAGTGTAATGCATTTACGGTACAGAAAAATGTACTTTATGTGAAACGTTGAGGTTATGGTCGCCTTAAAATCGTGGCATGTCTAGTTATTCCCATTACATCTAAAGGTAAAGTTCACCCTAGAACAGGCCACGATGGCCCAGAGGGGGAGTATAGCTCTTTCTTCATCCTCGGCGCTAGATGTGGGTGGGTGGTCAACGCAACGCCTCGGATGCTTTTCCCCTCGGGTATGACCCGGTACCCATTGTATAGGAGGCTGGGTGGACCACGGGCCTGGCCTGTACGGGTGCAGATAATCTTGTTTCGATCCTCCGACCGTCCATCCAGTAGCGAGTTGGCATACCAATTACGCTATCCCGGCCCGTCTAGTTCCCATGAGGGCTGCAAAACATGTTTCTTGAGTCGACTTTCGTTATCTGTCGTTGATTGGCCTGAAGGCATTGCTTCTGATGACCAGTAATTACCTAAGTGGTAGCAGAAACGCGGATTTTTTTTTTTTATATTAGGTTCTAGAGTGCTAGATGGTTTTGTCTTATACTTTGTGTGTGTGCTTCAGGTGTACAGTGGGGATCATCAACAATCATTTATGTGCAGAAAGTGTATTAGATGTGAGCTGTGAAAACTCTGCTTTTATTTGTGCATAGAATGATGGTAAGGAAAAGTATGTTGAAAGGATTTTTAAAATTTTTTGAGTAATGTTCGTTAGATTTTATGCATTTTCGAGGGTGGTTTACAGTCAGTCTCTGACCAAGACTTTTAAAAATGAAGTGGATGAGTGTACCTGTATGTTGCACATACAACTTGGAAGATATTTACTAAGGGTGAAATTTAAAAAGTCGCAAAAAATAATTTTTGGACATTATTTTATAATGTAACAGAAATCATACAAGTTATCATTTCAGCTTCTGTGTGAGACAAAATTTTATCATGTGTCTAATTTAACTATTTATGATTAATTAAGAATGTCAAGAAGGGTATACTGGTTATAGAAAAGATATTTTATGATTAATTCCATAAGAAATCTCATATTGGGGTGGGATGAGTGGCACTGTCTACGTAATGAACACAACAGAATCATTACAGATGTGAAATCAGGGTTCGATATAAATGAACCATTACAGACATGGCCTACTTAATTTTGCACTGTGCTGTTGGTATTTGTTTTTGATGAAGTATGAACATTATGACCTAAAATTTGATGGAACAGGAGCCAGAGGAATTGGTATAATTTGGAGTCATCTTGAGGGATGATGGTGGGTTCTTGTAATTCAAGTAATGAGCAATGTTCCATAGGAGGCAGGACCTATGATAGGAGTACTTGAGTGACTATTAGTGTGTCAAGAAGGACCCTATTCCATGGTGTCAGTACCTAGTATTGTTATGATGATTAAATGAAGAAGGGTGAGGTTGTTAAGGTATGTAAGATACCCGAGGGAAATGAGAAATTCATCATCATCATTTATTTCATTCCATCGTTTCTACATAGTACAAAATGCACAAGAAAAACATAGAACATGTCACAGTCCAAGAAATATATATATGTGTAGGAGTAGTTAAAAACTCCCTGTCAATAAATTTCACAAAATCATTATCATGTGTAGACAAACAGCTGAATTCCATAAACTTATACATGCAAGTCTCCAGCATTATATCAATAAAAGGTTAATAGTATATTT
>JGI20166J26741_11498917_pt1 | contig 25433 bp, 16 predicted proteins | sample TergutCu122P5_FD_26741 | JGI IMG/M metagenome (IMG submission 26741)
ACACACACACACACACACACACACACACACAATGCATTCCCTGTTGATAGATCTTGTGTTCACCACTGATACAAGCTTGCAACCTGCAACCCAAACCTAGTGAAGTCACTTTCTCTGATAACACTTCCCAACCAGCAATGAATCTGCACCATTGTTAACTGTGTTGGCGCCCAACTGGATGAAGAAATAATGATGTTGAGCTTCAATTTCCTGTAAGGACATGTTCTGCATAACAGAAGGGAAGCAGGTAGGTCAGTTATAGGATGTGAATAAATATGATTTTAATGTCTTGATGGAATGGGATGTAACAGTTTAAAAATAACCACTAATGGCTGAGAAATTTCAACATTAGCAGAATTTCAATCCACAAAAATGTAAACATATGATAAATTATCATTCCAAATTAATACAGTTTTTAAATGTTTTTGCTCACACTACAGCTGCACTTACCAAAAATCATACACAATGTCACAAAGATTTATTAAAGGAAACACCACAATTTAGACTTTTTTTTATATACCTATCATTTGTCTCTCTTCAACATGAATTCATATTTTCCATTTTCATATTTTTCCATTTATAAACATTCATAACTTTTTGGACCATGTCATGACAGCAAATGACCACATAATGCTGACAATTGGCACACTGCATAATTATAATATAACTGAAGTGAGCTTATGGAACAGCTTAAGTGTTAGAAATATGAATTACAAATCTTGCAATTAAATAGGAATAAATGATAATTTTCGCATTGCAGCCATTTCACTGCAATGGGAAATGTTTTTGGTGTACCCACTGGATGGACTCTGAGCGAAGACAGCTTGGATATTTTTGAGAAGTTCTTTCCCTTAGACAGTGTTACTGTTACAACATACAAAAACAGTAAAAAACCAGCTAGTAACTTAAAAAAAAGGGATCCGAACACATCTTGAATTTTCATATCTTATAGTTCACTCTATTAATAATCACTGCACGATTTACTTAGAGTGTAGGGTTGTATCTGTCCGTAAAGAATCCCACCATATTGGAAAGTGTCAATGAGTATTTTGTTATATTTTGCTAGTCTTGTTTGGAGAAATCCTGTTGTGTGTGCAACGTAAGTGACAGGTAAAGTGATGTGTCATTACTGAACTCCTTTAATTGATGTGAGATGAAGAAGAATTTGGATCCACGCAGGTCAATTTAAGCAGAAACATGTGTTGTGATTCAGTGCATCACGTTGAGTTATATTTAACTGACAATGAATTTTAAATTTCTATGGAACACAGAAAATTTTATTTTTCTACAGCACTATATGCTACATGTCTGTGATATTTTGTCAGTGTTTAAGCAATAATGTATAGTATCTAAAACAAAGTTGGACGTGTTTTAAAAATAAGTTTTTCTACTTTTTGGTTTAAATAATGAATAATGATGGCTGAAGATGGTTAATATATGATAGAATCATCTAGCACACTTTATTAAATAAATATAAAATTTGTTTTGTGTGGCAGAAATTTATAATTTATTGTGAGAATTTAGTGTGTTTCATTATTATTACATACTTCATTTTATGGTAATTTTAGATAATAATTATTACTGAGTTACTGTTGTACAGTAATATTAGTAAATGACAGTACATTTTTTGTTGTTTATGGATTAATATTTTGTCTTCTTTTACACACACATACACACACACACACACACACACACACACACACGCACACGCACACGCACAAACACACACACACACACACACACACACACACACACACACACACGCACGCACAAACACACACACACCGACACCACCAGAGGCCATGGTAATGTTATTAGGTGTTCTTGTTTTTGGTTTTTAACAAAAGGAATCCCACATGTATGTGGTGGAGATTTGCTTTTAGCATGTCTGGTGTGAATAACAGTGGGAGTGGCAATAAATATATATCAGTTGATGTGTAAAATGTCTGTAGCACTTCAATGAACATTATTTATTGAATTGTCAATCTTGTTGCTGGAGCTGAAATAGCAATGTCTAATAATTTTTTTCATCGGTTAGAAGGGGGCACCTTAGGTGATGAATTTGTATAGCATTTCTTGTTTCACTTGACTTAGGATTTATGGATGCTTTAAACATCGTGTCTTGCATTTCAATAGACACGTTGAAAGTACAATTCTGTAAGACAAATGTAGCCATTTAAAATTAAATCAGCATCACAAGTGCTACTTTTTTAATCACAGTTACAACTGTCTGCAGCTTTATGAACCATGTGCCATTTGTCTGCAACAAAGCTTACATACGGAAGCTCTCCAGCAAAACAGAAATGTGTGCTTACCCAACATTCAAACAAATGCCATTGATTCAAGCTGCTCATCTGTTACTGAAAATATCTAGCATGAACATTGGCATCAAACCCGATTCTAATACGCAGTGATTATAGTGTCCACCATGTATGACATTTGAATGACATCTCACATAATTCTATAAATAACCCTAAGAACATGGACATTAATCTGAAGCCAACAGCACTGTCGACCATGTGGTGCACTCACAGACATTCAGTGTTGCGCTCTGTAAAGTGGTAGCTCAGATCTGAGGCCAAGAACAAGAAATTATTGTGTGTGTGTAATATTACATTTGTATTCAAATCATAAATTTAATATACATGTATGAAAGAAAAAGTTCCTAATGAGCGAATTATATTGAACAATAAATATATCATCATCACAGAAATAAATATCCATTAATCTTGGTAAATTATGCCTCAGTTTTATGATTACTGCTTTACACAGGCACCATAGAGGAGTTGGTTAACGCGGCTACCCCACGAACCATGTGACCTAACACAATAAAATGGTATGTCTCAGGGCAGCAGTGGGCCTTCTTCACAGGTGTGGATTGTATGACTGTCAGTCTACAAAAGCTGGCCCTTGGCTGCTGTAAAAACAACCAACATGATTAATCCAACTACACTCCACAGTACACTGGGTGTCAGAGTTTCTTGAAGATTCATGGTTCTAATCCCTGCAGGCACAAATAATTTCTCTACTCCAAAAGCTCATGCATCACAAAGCAATGTAAAAAACTGACTTTCATACATTTATGAGCAATTTATGTGAGCTATTAGAAATATTTATTACACTAATAAATTCAGAATTTCAAACATAGGCATATGTATTCTGACACTTGTATATTCCATAGATCAAAAATTTAGTCAGATAACAACAGGATGTAACATAATTAACTCCATGGAGCAGGATTATTCTTTAGATGCCAACAGCTCCCCAGCTAGCCAGGAAATTCCCCACATTTTCGAAACTTGAATGTTCGTTATTGTGTTCACAACAGCCTGCCACTTGTCCTGGTCCGAAGCCAAATCAGTCTAGTTCACAGCCTCACATCCGATTTCTTAAGTACTACTTTATTATTATTATTATTATTATTTTCTTCCCATCCATGCCTGTGTATGCCAAGTTAAGGTTTTCCTACTGAAACCATGTATGCATTTCTCTTCTCCCCCACAGATGCCACATGTCCCACACATCCCATTCTTCCTGATTTAATCACTAAAATTATATCTGGTGGGTAGTACAAATCATGAACCACTGCCATAATATTCCCTTTTTTGACTTTGTCCATTGGGTCTGCTGCCATCTTCAGGATGTCTTTACAGTAAGAGTGGCAAATAGGTACACAAATAGGGTGTAAGATTGGATTGACACCAGCAAATCGTGGCCCATTTGTCAGCCTCCACACAGACTCATGTTTCACAAGAAAGCAGACGTGAATTGCATGGTGGGAGACATGCAGGGAAGAGGAGTGATTCAGAAGTCAGACAGCACTTGGTCGTCACCGGTTGTGCTCGTCCAGAAGGATGGAGGCCTTCAGGTCTGTGTAGAGTACCAGAGGTTGAACGACATCACAGAGGACTGCTTCCTGCTCCTGTGGATCGATGACACCTTGCATACGCTGATAACAGTGAAGTGGTTTTCTACGTTTGACCTGAAAAATGGATACTGGCAGGTGTTGTTGCACTCTAATGACAAGTAGAATATGGTGATCTCCATAGGGGATGGGCTATGGCAGTTCACAGTAATGCCCTTCAGCTTAGGCAGTGCTCCAGCAACATTTAAACAGCTAGTGCACTGGGTTCTATGATTCCTGCCTGGTATACCTGGACATCATTGTTATCACCCACACGTTTCAAGAAAAATTCATCCTGCAAAATATGTTTCAGAGGGCATGAGAAGTCCAACTGAAACTGAATGCCGAGAAGTGCTAACTATTCTGCAAGAGGTACGATACTTGGAACATATCGTTTTGCCAGAACCAGTGACCACAGACCCTAAAAAGCTGGAGGCCATTAAAAGCTGGCCACCACCTACTGACAAACACAAGCTGAGGTGCTTTCTCAGATTGTGCATGCACTAGAGGAGGTTCATCCCCATCTTCACTGATATAGCTAAGCCACTGACCAGACTGACAAAAGAAAAGTGGTCATTCATTTAGTCTATGGAAGCAGAAGCTGCCTCCCAGTAATTGAAGAAGGTGCTCTGTATGTCACCAGTCCTAGCATACCTGCAACCAGGGAAGAAGTTCACTGTCAACACAGACACCAGCAACACTTGGATAGATGGAGTAGTGTGCCAAATACAGAATGGCCATAAACAAGTTGTGGTCTACTTCAACAAGACCCTATCTAAGCCTGAAATAAATTAATGTGTGACCTGGTGAGAATAGCTGGCCATTGTGAAGACACTGGAGCACTTCCACAATTACTAGTATGGACAAGAGTTTCAACTGCTACAGACCTCACCCTGACCTGGCTACTGAACTTCAAGAACTTGCAGCGGCAGACAACTCATTGGTTTAAGGGTCTGCAGAATATAACTTTACATCTGAGTAGCATCAGGGAAATAAACACACCACTGTGGACACACTCTCCAGAAAACCATGTGCACAGGAATGCTTCAACTGCCAGAAAGTCAAACACCAGATGGCTGGAAGGCATTGCTGCCATGATGAAACTTAGAACTGTGGAGTTCTGAGGGCAGAGAAGCTGGCTGATGATGACACTGGGCAGCTACTAGAGGGGAGTAGAGGCCAGACAATGCCTGGAATGGAGTGACATCAGAGACAGGAGAACTGTCTACTACAGCTACTTGGCCCAATGCAAGTTCCTTTCAGCATTAATCTTACTACAACTGACAAAGTGTTGAAGTATTATTTTCAGTTCTTTATAGAAGTTAAAATTACAGTAAATGTTGTGATATCTGGATGATCCAGAAGCCTCAATTAGCCAGGAACTGTCTGAGAGCCCCATTACATTTCACTGTTCAATCAACTGGTAATATCCAGCACTGATTCCAAGAGTTTGGTCACATTTATTGGTGTTTTGGTCTTCTTAAGATTATTATTATACATAATGTTATGCACACAGTGACAGAATGGTAATAGAAGTGCAATAGAGAAAACATGGGAAGATATCAAGTGACAAATGAAATGGTTAGGTCTATCCACAAGATTGCTACATACACTAAGCAACACATTAGGTATAACGTTCTAATATCCAGAAACTTATTATACCCAGTAACCCTTAGGTCAAGAGATGCCAAACATTGAAACTTTTACAGTAACTGAGAGTGTGATGCCCCCCCCCCCTTCCTTGGGATAACAATGGCAAGTCAAGTATGGACAAGGAGCAGTATGAATTCCAATACTATCCTAAAATATGGCATGGAAGGTGACCCAAACTGTACTTCCTTCTATAACACAGTCCTGAAATTATCTCCATGGTAAGAAGGCTCCCTGATAAGTTCATGGTCACTCAGCTGGACAAGAGAGGGACCTGAAGACCAACTACTGTGTTTAAAAGAGCCTGGCACCTGTCCCTTTAATCAGCCAGATCAATCTGGTCCATACTGTAATTTCCAGAGGTAATGTTTTGATTTCATTATGCATTCTCATGATATGCATAAGAAGAATGCAACAAGTGGGGGTCATGTCTGTCTATTTGTTTGTTGTCAGTGAGAAAAACTGGAATGATTTCGATTAAATTTGATACAAATGTCATGCCACTGGAGGGCACTCTGAGCTGGTAATGTGTTCTTTCCTGCAGTGGGCCATGCCAACATGGTAAACACATGAGCCTGAGAGGTGGTTGCACCACTAGTACCACTTCCAGAACTGAGTATCCTTAGTAAGCAGAGGGACTAGAATAAACTTTGCAGCAACAGAATTAATGAGTATAGCTTGCATACATTCTTTAAAATGTTGGAAAGAACCTGATGTTCCTTCAGCTCTTGAATATACTTACGCCACTGCATAGTAAACACCATGCCTTTGTTTATCTTACAAATTTAAAAAATTGTTACATTGCCAAAGATATTTTGACATGTTTCAGAAAATGAAAGAACTGTTGTGCAAAATATTGAAATAACGACCAACAATAACCACACAGTCACTCCTTGTTACTTAAATATAACCACTAACTTTCTTTAGTGATCATTTTATTATGTGCAATGTGTTTTGAACCAACAATTTATTATCAAGGGCACTGTCTTTTTCATAACTATTGAGGTTTTCTCCAACATACGAGTGGTATATGATAACTGACCACTTTGAAATAGGCCACATTTTAGACACATAACCTATGATGTATTCCATAAAACATCTAAATTAAACACCTTAATTGGTCCTGCAATGTCAACACAAAACATTCTGTCTTTTAAGCTGTATAAAATTCCCAAAAGTAGTCAAATTTAGTGTTATTAATAATCCTAGAAAGCAAAATTAATTATGTGCATATAATAAAATTACTGCTAATAACACACATAATGTAAATTAAATTTTGTATGGTACACTGTGTGTATTATCTTAAGTGACATCGTCCTGTTGTGTGTTTTTTAACATTAAAGTGGCTGTGTTTATTGGTAAATATAACACTTTTGTATATTATTTTACTTTACTTTGAAGACCCTCTCCAGTTCAGTAAATTACACACGAACCTCAGTTTCCTTCATCAGCCCAGTGGACATGTCGACTGTTATCAAAAACATTGAAGTCATCTTGCAATTTGTGTTGCATGCTGTTACTATCATCATCTCTCCTCTTCTTGAATCGTTCTCGAACCACAATGTAGCAACCAACCAGTATTAAGAACTGTAAAAGGATCCACGCAATTGCAAAGCCAATAATAGCTCCGTAGTAAATACAGACAGAACCCGGTGTATCTGCAACACATAACATTACACAGTGTACTTCACCACCACATTTATTCCATATTTTATTTCCTGGTCTAGTTTTGCAGTTCTTCTTGATGCCAGTTAACAATTCCAAAACTGTATCTAAGTACTGGTATCTTAGATACAGATATTATTATTATTATTATTATTATTGAGACAAAATATGACAGTATGTCCATAACAACCACAGTACTCCATGCAGAAGATAGATATCACATATAACTCAAGCCAGTGATATGACTACAGAAGGAAAAACAAAGCAAAATTTACAAAAGGAAACCAATTGTAACATGCAATGTACAGGGCCTCAGACTTCATTCCCCAAATACTAACTTAATGCAATCATTATTTTAAAATATTAAACCAGTAGCTAACTTCACAGTACTAATATTATTACAGTTTCTCCTGCATGTTTTACAAATACTGCAAAAACCTTAAGATGGCAGCACAGTACAGGTTGCAACATGAGCAAACACTGTCAGAATACAGTGAAAAGAAACAGATGTGTTAACAGAATGTATCTTTCCTTATAAACTTCAGGCTTAATGATTGAAAACACAAAAGGATGTCCTACATTAAAGTTAAAATACATTTAATGTGTTTACCTGTATAATGAAGTTAACTGCCTGGCCAAATACTAAAACCTTATGTCAGAAATTTCAAACCTGAAATCTGAATATATTAATAATTTTATTGACGGCAGATATTTTTTCGTAGAAAATGATGTGCAAGGATGATTACTAATGGTGAAACAGTATGTTAGAGGAGGAAGTGATCTCATCCTACTTAGGCTACAACGTACTGTCTTCATATGATCGATACAATTAAGAACCCACTCAAGAAAAATTATCTGACCTAGGAGTCACATTCAGTACATCAAAATATAAGTCTGACATGTCTTACCTACACAGATTTCAGAGAAAAATACTTAAGATCACATCGTACTTTATACTTACCTTCCATCACACCAATTACAATCTTGCCATTTGTTTCTGAAGCTGACAAAAGTGAACTTGGAATCAACTTTGGACTATAAACTGCAAGCACTGTGTACAGTGGCATTTCTTCATATAGTTGGGCGTTTGTGGCAGTGTCTCTTCTGCGTCGACCGTATGAAATAATTCCATTCCCACAATCAGTCTAAATGAAACAGTCCAAATTATTCAATGTAAATTTGACAGAACATTGTGCCGTTTATTTTTCTCTCCACGCTGCTTCATGTTATGTTTCCTTTTTTTTTATATTTCTATGCTTCAAATGTGTTGAAATGGTTAACGATAATGGGTTGATGGTCATAATCTGTTGAATACTGTCATTAGCTGCTACTGCATTTCAATTTATGAAGCCATGAAGTACAAATCATATTATGTTAGGTGTGTGCAGGATAACAGCTAATGAATGGTACTTTACAAGTTTGAATATGCACATACACACTGAATAAAACTACAGACCTAAAACTTGGTTATGGTTACTTAATGCCATCACCATAACTGAAGCAGACACATTGGTGAGAGAATGTGATGCTGTACCTAAGCACACAAGGTGGCGTTAAACTCAGCATCTACCGGGGATTGAGAACCCACAGAGGGGTCATATCAGGATACTGAAGAGGAAAGTTTCCATGTTTTTGGTGACAGCAATGGGCTTGCTGCAGACTACCCATCTTATGTCTTCAGCCTAGTGTTTTGAAACACACTTAACTTATGTTACCTCATCAGAATGAAGGACAATTTTTCATGATCTGGTGAACATCAGACATACAGTAAGCAATATTTACTGGTCAGTTGTATCAGGCTTCATGCATACTGTGTGGGAATATTCTACGTGGGGAAACTTTGCAACCCACAAAGGTGGGAGGAGTCAGCAAAATTTAGAGTGCAAACTAGAGCACCCCCTTACTCTTTACATTTTATTTTTGTTCTAATAATGAGTAGTGCAAATGTATTTCATCTATAATTTTATAGAATGGAGGCATTTGTACTTCATAAATATCATATGTGACAAACAAACAGAGGTCAGCTTCTCTGTGACATTCTTCAAGCTTCAAAAATAACGCAAGTCCTAACAATTACATTATAATAAATTACTATATTAATTTTTATTACAATAATACTAATAATTGGCAACCAGAACAGCATAGTCAGCAGTGCGACTCACTACAGGCTAGAGGGTCCAGGGGTTGAATCATAGTGGGGGTGGGATTTTCCATGCCCATCCAGACTAGTCCACAGGCCCACTCACCCTGCTGTACGATGGGTACCTTCCCAGAGGTAGTAGTAGTAGTAGTAGTAGTAGTAGTAGTAGTAATAATAATAATAATAATTTATTTATTTATTTATTATTCCAGAGATCCACCAGAGTGGATATAGAACTTGTCAATAGATTAGAATAAACATGGTACAAAATGAGTGTCAACAATAAAATACATATAAGAATGAATTGTGATTATAATATATAAGTAAAGCAAAATCAAGTTTATTCTATTCTATTTTATTCTATTCTTATACAAGGAAATGTAATCAGTTTATAAATTACAATCACTGAGTCCATATATGATATAACTAGGTAAAACTTACAACAATTCAGGGGTGCTTATCTAATGCATATCAAAATATCTTAAAGCGGTTAACAATTGGTTTAGTGCCTACACATGGTTTGAAGATACTCAGGCGGCCTCTGTGCAGCAGATGGCTGTAATACACTGTTCTTTGATATTACAACATGCATTCTAATAGGTGGTTACAGAGAGGCAGCAGGTTCCTCTGAAACACTGGTACCATCTACCAAACTACATGGCATCACATCATAATGTTCCATTGTACATTATTACCCAGACAGACCAGCGTTAACAAATATATTACCTCTGCTGCTGACCTGAGTTCCTTATGCACAGAAAAGACAGTCTCTTACAAATAAGCAAAACATTAAAAATTACTTTTGACTTGTGTCAAATGCTAGTGTAAGTTAAAAGCATGTAACTACTTACAGGAGGACATGTTCCTGGACAGAACTGTACCATCACACTGAAGCGAACAATAAGTGAATTAGGGAATTTGAATGCTCGAAAGTTTGCAATCAGAGACTTGGAATTGGGACTAGCCTTGCTAAAAGCTGGAAAGGTAAAAGGGTCAGGAGGACAGCCCTTGTCATTTAGCAGGAGAATTGATTCACTACCATCTTCATTAGTTGCCACCAGATGTCCTGCCATGATGTCAAATGGACCTAAAACATACACATAAAGGAATTATGAACCAGTTACCAAAACTTTTCCAACACCAATAATCAAATCCCAATGCCAGGTCATCCTACTGAAAAATGTCAACTGCAATTCCACAATCCAGATATTACAGATTTAATGTAATAACAAATAAAACCAAACAAATTTTCCTAAGTGTAAACATATCCATGCAAAATTAAATTGCCAGACACTTGATTCTCAAAATGACAATTTCATTGATGAGAAATGACAGCTCTATAAAGTAAAACTGAAGAAGCTATGAATAAAAAATTTTGAAGTACATTGACAATTTTGCCCTGCTGTCATCAATTCTAGGAGCCATGTTTAATTTATTTGTGACCCAAAATGGGAAACCAAACTGTATTTCCCATTTACTTTTTATAGATATCTTTGAGTTCAACAGATCCAGGCCATTATCTTCTAAAGGTCACATGCCACCTTTCAATTGCAGGGAGGACAACCTACAGGAGAACAACTACTTCTGAAGTCTGGGAGACTGTGGTGATAAATGGAATGATTGAGCAGTGAAACAGAACTCTCTCAACCCAAAGTCATGCATGACCAGTATTCAAATCTGGTTCTGCCTGTAATATAAAATAATTAACTACAAAATTCTTTGAAACAAAGTCCTCTTGAGTAGCTCCAGCAATACCTCCCTTTTACTGAGCTTAAAGGGGCATTAGTGTGTTCACAAAAGGCCACAAATAATCCCTGTTCTGACACAGATTAATCCCATATACATTCTTTCAAGTTTTTGCTTTAAGATGCATTTTAATACAAATTAAAAGCAAAAGAAAATGTCCATACAATCACCAACTTGTTACTTTGAATTCTACAGCAGTATTACCATAACAAAGTTGCATATTTTGCCCATATCTGTTACCATACATATTTCAAGGCATGAAAGAATAGGTACCAGTGCACAACTCTTCACATGTGCCATAATGTTGTTTTTTACAACATAATATTGAAAGTATGGCATCAGATTGTAATCCAATGGAATGATGTTCAAAACACTTTTGCAAAGATTTGAAATGACATGCGCGCACGCACGCGCGCACGCGCGCACACACACACACACACACACACACACAGATAGCATGGCAATCTGGAAAGCTGAAGTTTCCCTCTTTAAGAAAGAAAGTAGGCTAATAATTGCTTGAAGATGGGGTCAGCAAATTCCCAAAGTGTTGCCATATAATATATGTAACTGTGTATTAGTCTCTGGACAGTACTTGTAATTAGCTTATAAGAACCTGAAACTCAGGTTGTGTGTCATATAACAGATATTTAAGATACAAATGTCTTTTTCTTGTAAGAAAAGCCAACAAGATGAACTATTTTTCAACTTTATTTTGGTAAAGAAGTTCTTTACCAAAAGAGTTCTTTACCAAAATAAAGTTGAGAAATAGTGTATCTTGTTGGCTTTTATTATAAGAATATATCACGATGCACAGTCCTCTGAATGTCAAATACAAATGTTATTCACTGTACAAAAATTTAAGACCAAAAAATTTAAAATATGCATACAAAACACAGCAACTCATGTCCAGATTTCTACTTTGTACTGTAAAGAAAACATTCTGAATGTACGGTGTTCAGAATTTGAATGCAATGCTACATAAATTATATGTGAATATGAAACCTAAATAAAGATATGCAACAGTTCATAAAGAGAACATGTTTCAAATACAAATTTATTACCACTGTCAGGATCAACATCAATTCTAAATTCCAGTTCTTGACCCAACTGTGCTTCTCTGATGTTAGGATTCCCTGTATTGTGGTCAATGATATGTATGTGGACAGTTGGCGAAACTGTAGTTGTGTTGATAACAACGGTACCTCCTCCTGTTAGGTTGCTGAAAAGAAACCAGTACTGTGTTGCAGCCACTATCAACTATTAATATTATGCACACTCTTAAATACTTACTAATGGCAGCTCATAAAACAGATCATTGTCAAATTAATTATCTCCACTGACCAGATGATATGAAATTCCTAACATACAACAGTTGCAACATTCACATGTTCAGCCTGAAGCCTTACACAGGGCACCCACAAATTAAAGGACAACCTGGAGGGCTAGTAATTTTCTACTGAGACCACTAAGAAAAAAGTTCCTTACTGCAAAGCAGTCTCCCAATATTCCAAGTTTCCTGTCGCATACATGTACGTTAATTTATCCACTTCTGGCATGACAATCAGATGAAAAGTAAACCTCCTAGTGAGAATGCATACAAAAAACGTTACTATGAAACACTATCCAAATATCAAATTTTTTCACAAATGGTCATAGGATCGATGCAGGCTGCTTTGGTCACGTGACACAGGTCAGCTACAAGCACTTTCACCCCACATTCATCATGGCATATCCTAGTCGAGTGCAATTACATTATTCTGGATCACAGCAGTGGTGCAAAGTACACTAAGTCCTCGATGTAGCACCATAAATGGAAATCAGTGTGCGTGATGTCCGGTGAACAGGGAGGCCAAATGATACCAGGTGCACTTTGGCTAAACCACTTGAGAAATATGTCATTGAGAAATAATGTCATTTCCAGGTGATAAGGCAGAGTGCTGTCCTGTTAGAAAGTAAGTTGTGACTGTGCTGCTGAAGCAGGGGGACAAAGAAATGTTACTGCATGTCCAGATATGATGTAACATTCACCACTGTCTTCATAATAATGACTGGTGCGTAAGCTCTGTGAACACTCATGGCACAGAAAAGGTTGATGATCAGCAATGCTTTCAGAAACTCCAATATCCTGGCATGGATGTTACATCTTTTCACTTTGTTGTTTAGTTGAAATGTGGCTACATCACTAAATATGAACTTGTCCACAAAGTCCTCATCTTGTGCCATGCAATGTAACATTCCAACACCAAATTTGCATCTCCTTTTAGGCCTGTTAAAAATGCCTAAGTGCATTGGGACCGATGAGGGCTCAAACCCACTGTCCATTCATTCATTCTAGGCACATCTGCATAGTTGCAAAAAGTGCCTATTACCCTTGTCATGTCTGCCCTTCCATCCATCTCTATTAGCAGGTCTCCCATTGGATGGATTTCTGTGAAACTGTTATTGGGTACTTCTACGAAAATCTGTCGAGAAAATCCAAATTTGGTTAAAATAAGACAAAAGTATCAGGCACTTCCCATGAAGACCCACATACATTTTATTGTTCCTGGAGACATAAATTCACACACAAATGCATTCTTGTGCAAAACCAAATATTTTTATATTGGTAACATGTAGCTCAACAACACACAGAAAGCACTGATGCATGTTCACTGCAATAATGAGAACATAAACATGCCACAATGTTACACTGCACACACGCTACACATTTTGCTGTCAGCTGAGACTGCAGTAACTGAATCCTTTTGACTTGGACTTCAGCCATTTATGTAACACCTTCTAAATAGTAATTCTTGGTAATTCTAGTTAATGACTCACTATGCACGTTACTGACAAGGGCTGCATGTGATAGCATGCTACATCCTTCCTCCACATGATCATATACTGACAGTTCACCTTGGCCAGGTTTCCTATGGGCAACACACCCTATCCTAGTAAATGGTGAATGCTATTTGACAATTACTGAACTGCTGGGATAGCCCTTTGCAAACTTGCTCAAAAAATGATGCTGCACAACCACAGTAGATAAGGTTTCTCATGCAAAACAGGCAACAGTATGCTCACTTTCACTGAATGGCACAATTACTACTTGTCTGATCATCTCACCACTAGTAACTACATGAACTGTCACCAATGTGAGGGGGGCAGACAGAGAGAGAGAAAAAAAAGACAAAAAAAAAAGCCTCAAGTATTGGCAGACTGCTTTGTAGTAAAATCTTGTATGGACAAACAGTACTGTCAGTCCATTCTGCTGTCAGTGAATCATTTTATGAAGTTACAAAAACCTACCTTTATTCTGAGTGGCAAAAGTCATTCATGTTACATATATAATCTTTAAGATACAAACTATGTACAAATTATTTTTAACCTAGAGTGAGAGATGCCAAATTTTTAAGTTTACTGTGAAATTACAATATACATTTAATTCTCTTTTGTGTTATGGTTACGCAGTCTGTTAGGTGTGAAAACCTGGCCTCCTTTTGATGATTTGTGATATGGGTCTGAGAATATGTTTTGCAAACCAAGAGGGTGCGAGCTGCAGTATAGGTTAAAAATTGCGGTCTTAGACATAAGTAAATAATGATTACACACAACATAATGCAGACGGAAAAAACACACTTCCTTGGAGTTGTGGCAGGATCATAATCATACGGCAGTGATCAGAGAAGTGGGAAAACTGGATACCAACACAATAATAATAAAGCATACAAAGAATGTGTTACAACAACTGGAAAGAATCACTGACAATGAAATCCCAAAGCTGCTGTATCAATATAAACAGAGGCAGAAGATGCCAGGCAAGTCTGTCAAAAATATGGAGTGAACAGTTGTAATTGTTATAAGCAGAAGAGACCAACAGCTTCATCCAAGGTGTCATTAATGATGACTATATTACATATTCTCTGGGCAAAGGAGTAGGGGCCACTAAAAATACTTCTCATGGACAATGAAATGGGCATCTCATTGACACACCAGCCAAGACAGTTCCTCTGCATAGAACCCCTCAAGATGTTGCTGGAACCACTGAACTGACCTGAATCTATAGCTCTTTACCACTAAGGAATTCAGGGACCCTCACACCACCATCAGTGGAACCCTCCAAGGCCTTTGTACCACCATCAAGAGAAAGTGTCCCATGCTATCCATAACACACAGTGCTCCATGCACTGGAAGGTGCTCAACCATCCACCATATGACTTCATGTGTTCAGTCCCCCATGTCAGTATAATGCCAGCAATGATCCATTTTCATTCATCTGTCACTGATGCAACATAATCTTAGCAATTTACAACACTGTTAAATAATACACTTAACACAGAAACATAAAGAGCAAGGACAATCAAATGAAACTGATGCCTTTAGAGTTTTGTTCTCTCTCTCTCTCTCTCTCTCTCTTGCTTTCTTTTTTTACTTCCTTCTCATTTAATGACTTCTTTGGGCTACACTGCATTAAGTGACCAGAATGAATAATCTGGAAACATGTTAAAGAAAGCTGTCACAGCCCAATTTGGAGCACTTCCCAGAAACTTGCATGGAGATACTACAGAACACCATGTGGAACCTCAATCAGAAGAGCTGGTAGGTCCCCTGACCAAGGTTCAAACCAAGCACACATACAACAACCCCCCCTTCCGTAAACAAGTAAAATGCATGACCGCTTGAGACAACTACTTTGGTATCTTTCTTGTGGAACAACTGTTAACAATACATAAATAAACTACAATATTCCACCTTACTCATAATTATATTTATATGAAGTTACATTTTGAATTTAAATGGTATCTTGTAGTATAGATATAGTGTCTAAGAGATAGTTATGAAGTAATTCTATGTATCACATTTACTTACTCTGGTCCAGTCACAACAAGACTTGCATTTACAGTGAAATTTTGAGATAAGCTAGCATTCAATAAACATCCAATCTTCACTGAACGGTCACCACGTCGCTGTATGATTGGGTTTTGTTGTATCACAACAACAGTCGACATCAGTGTCCTGTTGAAATATATAGCATTCTATAATAAATAACCACAAATTTACTTTTAAAGTAACTTGATTCAATTGCTTCACAGGAGTCTTGTATTCTTATATTCTTATAACAGGATACATACTGGTTTGTTTCACCATTGGATTTGAAAATCATAATTCCACACCGATTTGATGATCCAGAGCCAGACATTGGTATTTTAAGTGTTGTGGTGTATTGTCCACTTCCTTCACTGTTGCATGTATCGGAATGCCCAACAACGTATATACGCCCTTTGAATGGTTCAACTGTCCGCAGCATGACATTTATATATTGTTCAGAACACACAACTGTCACTGCAATACAAAGCTAAATAACATCAGAATAATAGACTTTGTTCACACACACATATATAGATGGATATTAAAATTAATGTGTATTAACATGTGTGATACAGCTTTGTGGGGGAAGTGTCAGTGATGAAAACTAATGTAATTTACCAGGTGACAGACAAGTAATAATGCAGGTCATCAAAATAGATCCTTCATGACTGAAACTTGAGTCAGTAAACCAAAAATATTCTGTGTGCCCACATACCCACAAATATAAGATACAAAGGGCAATTCACTCCTGTTTTGGCTTTAATACAACTTGTGTCGATAGCAAGGCTGGCCAGTAACCCAGGGGTGGCACTAAACGAGCTGCTAGAAACTGGCACCCACAGCAAACAAACATGCACCTCCCCCCACCCCCACATACATATACATACTCCAAGGACTGATCTTATCTGTGGTTTCTGGGGGGGGGGGAGCAAGAAAGAAAAAAATAAAAAAAAAACTGCACCCATTTTCTCATTAATGTTTTTCAGCATATTTTCTTTCAACTGAAGTACAATTATTTGGTTTGTCCATTGTCCAATACTGCTTCTGAGATCAGACAAACTAGCAGTACTGCTTGAGACTGTATACCTACAAGCAGTTACTCACTGAGACAATCAGTGAGCCAGCACAACACCCAAACCAAGATGCGCACAAGCCCTAGGTAAGGCACTCTATAAATAAAAAAGGATTTTACTTTGATATTTTCCTTGTAATTTAGCTCCCAACTTAATTCACACACTAGACAGCTGACCAATTTGCCTATTATACAGGCTGCCCCTGCAGGAACCAAGTTCTCCTGTACCAACAGAAAAGTCAGCTGAGAGGATACAGTATCAAGTGACACACAGACTGATCTTAGGTCAGTTGTGCACACTGTTTGCATATGTGCATAAGGGTGTGTAACTGCAGCAAGGTACAGTGTGGATAAAAATGTGTTTCTTGTTAGTCAATTTATTAATTCTTCACTTAACAATGTTTGTATCTGGTGGCAAATGACAGGATAAATGAATAATTCAACTGGAAAGTATACAGTAGAAAATGTTCATGACCTAACCCCATATATCCCAACTATTTCATTAGCTAACTAATATTACTCTAACGTGGCAGATAAGTGCATTGGATTTAAGCTCTAAAAATAAAGTTTTAAAACTTTCATTAGAAACAATGACAACATGATAAAACTTAACACTACAAGACAGAGCATCACCCGTCATAGAACAATTAATCTACTTCCATTACCATGCACTAATAATTATATTAATAATTATCACAACAGTATTTTATACAGTAATTAGAATTATCCAAAATAATGTAAATCAGGTAAGCCAAATTCTGGGCTATCATTTTGACCTCAGACGATCCAAATATGAGCACCTTATCACACTGCTTGATGTGTGTACCATCAAGAATTCCAAAAGAAATTAAAAAATCTTGTGGTACATGTGTAAAATTTGAAGACAAACTTTAATACATGCATTTTTAGAAAAATCATTTTGATACATATAGCTGACCCCTCCCGCCCCAGTCGTTTTATGTGGTATGAGATCTGGTTCCATTCGAGTGGTTTTATAAACTCACATAACACATGCTACTGGGAATGCACAAACTGCAACATTATGCACAGATCATGCAGAATAGCCATAAAAATGGTGAAAATATGGTAAAAATGCCAGATGTTAAAAGAGACTACATATTCTTTAATACTAATTTAGAGTGGCAGGTGAGATATTTTTGAGTTAGATACTGAAAAAAATTGTTTATGTATATTTTCAGCAGAACATTGCACCACATGAAACACAGTGCAGTCTCTAATGACCATACTTTGATAAGTAAATAAACAAATAAATGATCAGGAATTATGGCTGTCCCATTGTCCACGTCTGAATGTGCGCTGTTCATCTCTATGGACACTTAATCCAACAAATTTGTCTAGATATCACAGAAGGCTGTGTTGTTGTTAAACACTGGATGCTTGATGTCTCAAACTGCTACTGTAATATTACACATAGAATAACGGTCTTATGATGAACAGTTTTCAAATATGGATAGGCATGCCAACTGATCAAGCAATATGCTTTACTGTCCTTGTGTAAGAGAACCCACTAACCAGCTGATAACTCACTCTGCAAACAGGTATTAATTAGGCCAGGGGGAGAAAAAAAAAACTTGGTCACCCTGTAGTATTGAAATGAGGAAATTCTAAATACTACTTCAACATCAATCAGTGATGAGCAACTTTCAACTTACATTTACCTCACACAGCATGATACTTGTGTAGGCTGACAAGATGTTGTCCCAGGCAGAATTTGCAAGACATAACAGAATTCTGCTGTCAACTTTAAAACTACCTGTACCCCTATGAAAAATAAAAGAGAGCATGTTTGAAACTCATTCAACTTACAATCCAGGCAAGGCACTCTCTCCATGTATCTAGCTCCCAAAAGTGGCTTCAACGCACGCGGTCCCACACTTACAGTATCATCACTATGAAGCCAGCATTCAGAAATACCAGTCTCAGTAGCCGTGCCGCGCACATACGTCAGTCCTCGACAGATGAAGTTCGTTTCATTCACACACTTGTCATGGCACTGCAATTTAACAGATCATTGTCAAGGATGATTCACACGGTGGGTATGCTAATGCTTCAAGTCAGGAATCTGGGTACAGAGTGCACACTTTCTGCACATCAGCACATTTAATTTTGCTTGAAGCATGTTCCAAAATTTAACCAATCAAGCTTTAACAGTAACTGCACTACATTTGGATCAACATTCTTTCCAAGAATATCCTTACTCACTTGAGTGACCCTGGATGTGAACGAGAACTTTGGTATGAACCCAAGCATTTGAATATATCCAAAGAATATTTTCCCAAACTGTGAACTGACCGTGAGCACAGCAATAGTGCAAATCAAGCTCCAAAATGCAGAATATCCAACACATCAGCCTAAATTATTTAACTCCTCTAGTTACCCTTGTTTGTTGGGCAATTCAAACACATTTCTGGAGGCCAACTCTTCTGTTGGTCAGAGAGCCCAAAGGATTAAAATGTGTGGAAAATGACTTCCATCTCACTATTGACAATCGACACTATATCACTATTTGATGCTACATTAGTTACTGTTATTAAACAACAATGAAACAAGTAAACAATCTGATCACCTTACTCAAAGTGATGGGTAAAAGAGCATAACACAATTTGGTTCACGTCAGTCATCACATTGGCACTAAGCCTTTCAGCACTTCAATTATTACATACACTGTATAACACTAATTTATACATCTTTGTTGCTTAATTGTTCCAATGCCTACTGTCACATTCACTCTGATCATAGCTTTTTTAATCTTAAATCTTAAAGGTGAAGCCAATCAGGAATAACAATTGTGACGAGTTTCCTGGTTCAGTCATGCATGCCATGAAATAAACATGAATGTGAAAGAAAGAAAGAAAGAAAGAAAGAAAGAAAGAAAGAAAGAAAGAAAGAAAAAATAAAGAAATAAAGAAAGAAAGGAGGAAGCTTAGGGCATTTATACTATTCTTGAAATTTTGGGCTTCATATTCTGTAAAATTTAGAAAAGCTGCATAACATTCTATGACATCCCACAGTATTGCAACGTCAGTAAACAAAATACCCTGTCTGAGAACAGCAACATTTAGTGCACGCTTTCCTGCATGCTTCTCCAACCCTCACTTGCAGTACATTCAGATCCCTGAGTGTGGGTGGAATATTAGAGCTGTATACTTTAATACATCCACATAACAAAACAGCATCAAATATTATACACTGAAATCTGAGTGTAATGCATTTATTAATGGCACTGAATTCATGCAGTGACATCACATTTCTGTGCAGTTATAATGTTTTCTTGCCATTTACAACATGCATAAAGCTGGAAAATAAAAACGATCATTACATTTAACTTTTATTGCTTATATTTATATATTCAAATATATTACAAATATAACTGCAAATTGTGTACAACATGCTGTTTGTAGGTCAGAAATTACAAAACATTTCATCGGGCTGAAATTATGATGTTACACATCACTAACAAATTTAACAAAAACAAGATCATTCTAGACGTAAAATAATGTTTTCAAAGAAATATAACAACATAACCTAATAATACTATCAATATCCAAAAATATGTATGCAAACTGTGAACAATTATTAAAAATATGACTCAAATTGATTAAATGGTATGACCATCTGACAAGAGTCCATGACACAAAAATCTGAATGCACCTCCATGTTACGTTACGCATACATCTCTCATCACATTTTTCACCTGAAGTCTAACCTCAATTTAACACTTACATTCATTTCAGTCACATCATTTCATAGCTTGCTGGATGCCACAGTACTATTGTACACAGTGCTACTTCATTTCTCTAATATGAAATTTACTCACCATCTCTTCACTCAAATTTGGAAACTCCAAGTCTCTGTAAATGATTGTTTTGTTTGGATGCTCTTCAAAAGAACATGCCTGACTAGCTGGAGCTTAAAGACAAAAGAAAATTATTAACATTAATATGCCAATTCAAGACATTACAGTGCTGTAACATTCACAGAGACCACTCACACATATATAAATACAAACACACACACACACACACACACACACATAAACAGAGGATACTAAACAAAGTGTTTATGGACTATACTATGAATAACACAGCTGTATAGATGTCAAGTTTCCAGCCCCTGAAAACACACTCAATGTGTAAAGAATAATAACATTTCATTTATTGGCATTAGTCATATTTTAAAATTCTGAAATGATAAATACTGTTGTGTTTTGGTATGCTGCAGGAACCACGAAGGTCAGGGTTTCTCTGTGTAGCCAGAATGGACCCCCTCCACCTCCTAAACCCCTCCAAATACCCTGATTCATATGTCAACACATAGCAACTGTGCAGTTATTTCAGTGAATAATGCTGTTTGAGACACAGCTTGCCTTGTTTATCACTCGCCCTGCAGTTCACTGTGAGTTGAAATATCAACACTGGCCTATGAATTGAACTCTAGTTGCTGCCCAGAAAGGTTGTCAGTGGCATACTGTACCCATATAATTCAGACAAAACTAATGCTCAAAATCACAGATATCCACAAAAATCAATGTTTGCAGCTACAGGAGTGCCCATAGACGTGCCTCTTGTCATGCTAGGGTAATCTGTAGGGGTTATGGGGTAGTAACATGCAACAAACAGCCGTCAAGCTACTAAAAATGTCTTGGGTACCCTCAAATAGCTGGAATTTTTACACTAGTCACATTGTAGCTTTAGATCTGTTTTGCTGTCACTGTAGAAGACATTCATATCTTAGCGCCATTGGCTTACTGCAACTGTGCCGAGTCATACAGAGGAGTGTAAATAAGGCAGACTGTTGTAGGTGTCTCTTGCAATAGCCAGGGAAAAAATTAGACTCAAGGAGGAAGCCATCAGTGAAATTCTGATTGCTGACACCAAACTCGGAATAAAAAATTGTTTTCCAACTTGAAAGTTGCAATAACAAACACTAGCCAGCGAAATCATCCACCCAACTGCCCTGCCAACTGTTCTTCTTGTGGTCAGAGAAAGGGCACAATGTATAAATGCGCCAGATGTGATGTGGGCCTCTGCGTGGTGCCTTGTTTAGCGGAATATCATGACAAAATAAATTTGTAATATATCACCCTCTTTGTGAATACTGTGTGTCGTGATAAAACAGTCATCCAAGGTGCCACAGACCTTCTGCAGCAGGCAGAATTATGTGAGTAATAAACTAGTAACACCACATTTTATACAATGCATGTGATTCACAGGCCTAAATTTATTATAAAAATAAGTGAATTTTTTCCAGATTAACCAATTCATAAGCAGAGTGCAAAATTTTATTTCATTAAATTTGAAGGAAAAGTCTATGAAATATGCTTTTTTTTTTCTAAGAGTAAGCATTAAAATTTAAAATCCCCAGTAAAATATTCTGGCAGGCAGCGTTGCTCGGAGGGATTTAATTCCGGTGTCAAAAGTTTAATGTACCCAACAGTCACTGACATAAATAATACCCCCCACCCCTGAATAATTATTAGTGAAGGTACTCTCACCTCTCATTAGAAGGATACAGGGTACTGTCTTCTAAGCAGAGAATTCAATCTCAAAGAACTCAACAAATTATAGTATTCTGTATGTCCTTGGGGGGGAGGGGTCATACGGTTGCCAACAGAGTAGGTTTCACATTTTTACAGAAACAGCTTCTGACACATTGTACTCTCAACTCCAACAAGACTGTAAACTGTCTAGAATGTGTATCAGTATAACTTCACTCTTCATTACACACAAAAAGAAAGCTTGGCAGTTGCTTCATCAGCAATGCCACTTTACACAGACCACTTACGAGGATCAACACACTGATTCTCCATATATTCTACACCCCAAGGTGTTGCTCTGTAGGAATCACTTTTGGTCCGTCTGTCCTGGTTAGTCAGCACACACCTTTTTGCAGAATATGTGAACTCAGCTGAACGACAAATAAAGCGTGCTTCCTGCAGGCACCGCAACATGCACTCTTCTCTGGTGTTCGTAATGTATGTCACAACATCAAACCCAACCAGCTCATAGTTTGGTGCAGTCTCAAAGATCCACCCCCTTGAGTTGCACTTTGAAGGCACTATAAATTAAAAAAAAAGTGTAATATTCAAGCCAAGTATGCCACGTAGACGTATGGTGGAGTAAATGTAAAGCACCATTTATTTTAAACACCTGATCGAGGTGTGGAACCTGCCTCATACCCACAGAAATAGTTTCAATATCCAGTGAACAGTAGACTGAGAGGGCCAAATGGAAACAGAGGTTGAAATGGAAATCCCTGCTCCTGCCAGAAATTGAACCTTGGTCAGCCAGCCAGTAGCTAGGCACTTTACTGAGTGGAATAAAAATATAATGTTTGGAGAACACACTTCAGAACCATATACAAATACACACATAACTGTTATAGAATTTACCTGTTAATTAATGCCAAAATTATATGTTAATCTAACCTCAGTGTTCTTTATTTCAAGCTTTCACCTTGTTCTGAATGTTGTATGCTTTCTTCTGGGTGATTCCCTGGCGTCTGAATTTTATACGCCAACGTTTCGGAACACTCTGTGTGTTCCATTTTCATAGGTGGGTAGGCTGGGGAATCACCCAGAAAACAGCATACAATAACCTCAATGTGCTTCTTCCCAGTGCTGAATGTGGCTGAAAGTATATTTTGAGAGAATTAAAAAATATCAGACAGGAAAACCTCTGCTGTATGTTTATGAACCTAATGAGCACTGCAAGTTCCATTATTAAAATATTTTTCTGTCACAGAAAATACAATTTTTTGTAAGGCATCAGAAGGCACATCTTACATGCCTTGTCATACTGGCATTTTAATATATGAAACCTTTCATTTAATCTCATTTTATCCTCTTAAAACCCATCTTTCTACATGTCTGAACACCAAAACTACTATGAAATGTCACAGCAGATGTGGGTTTATATAAGATAAAGCTACTGTGCTCTGTACTGCACAAGATTTCAGGTTTGGCTCAGGCAGTGTTTCACTGACCTCTCACCAAACAGCCCAGGTTTGATTCCACACCAATCCACATTGGCTCTTTCAAAGTACTTTGGTTTTATCCTGTTATATTCCTTTCACCAGTGTTTTACACAAATTCACTCATCTACAACCCTCATACAAGGTGAACACAATTCAGTGATGTAGAAAGCAAATTCAGCACACTTAGAACTTACACCTAAATCACGCCACAGTGAAATTCTCTGAAGTTTGCACATGCCTCACCCAGGCTTCACATGTCCTCTGCAAAGCACACAGCCGATGTTCAGAAAATAATCCAGCTCATCCCAGACTTTGTGCAGCATGCCCCTAGTGACCTAAGATGTGGCAGTTGTGATTTGCTGCACCATCTCTGGCAAAGATTTTGGAACAGGTGGGATGAACACTCGTCTTTGAACATTTTTGATTATCTAATGTACAAGTGAAGCATGTTTCAGAAGCTGGCTCCATCCTCTGTCACTTGGTCTAATGGATGAGATTGGTTCTCCAAGGAGTCCACAAGAGTAGGTGCATTTCCTGATCCCCATCACCTGAGGACAAAACAAGAGCCATCTTCCAAAATGTTGTGCTTCTCTTGTACATTAGATGATGGAGAAAGTTCAAAACAAGAGTATGTCTGATTGTCAAACAACATCATAAAAACCTCACAGAATTGGACTGTGTACTTCATGTGTCCCCATAACAAGCGGAGTTGTCTGGTGATCTCTGGCCATCTGAACCATATGTCATTTGTTCCTGCACAACCAATTCATCACTGGTGACAATTTGCATTTGTGTAGATCCAACAGCCATGTGGAAGTAGGACAGTGACTCATCTTTCTGGATGATCAAGTCATTCAAATCTTCTGCCAACTGGTGCACAAGCCATAAGGAAAGCATTTCTGCACAAGAGTTACCCATGACAGTGTGCCCATGGAAATGAAAGGGTCATGAATTTTATCCTTTGTAATTGCACAAAATACATTCTGTTTTGATGAATCTCTTTCAAGATCATCAAGAGTGGTATGATGATTTGCTGTTCTTCAAATGGCTGAAAGTGTATTTTGAGAGAATTAAAAAATATCAGACAGGAAAACCTCTGCTGTATGTTTATGAACCTAATAAGCACTGCAAGTTCCATTACTAAAATATTTTTCTGTCACAGCAAATACAATTTTCTGTAAGGCATCAGAGAATGAGATGGGCAGGGCATGTGGCGCATATGGGGGAGGGGAGAGGGGTGCACAGGGTTCTGGTGGGGAAACCTGAGGGAAAGAGACTAATGGGGAGACCCAGAAGCAGATGGGAGGATAAAATTAAGATGGATCTTCAGGAAGTGGGAAGGGGTGGTGAGGACTGGATGGAGTTGGCTCAGGATAGGGACAGGTGGCGGGCACTTGTGAGTACGGTGATGA
>JGI20166J26741_11500028_pt1 | contig 25416 bp, 28 predicted proteins | sample TergutCu122P5_FD_26741 | JGI IMG/M metagenome (IMG submission 26741)
TGCCATCGTCTGGCTCCTGCTTTCTCACAAGCACCGGACGATGGTCCTCTGAAAATTAATCACCATCGGTCAGCGGGCCAACGAATTATGAAACACAGTTTATCAAGAAATATTTTTTTAATGCAGGAATAATAACTTATTTTCATTATGTCGGAAAAAATTGTGAGAAGTGGTTTCAATCTCTTTTTGCCTTTGCGATCGGTCCGGAAGAGTATCTTTCGAGTCTTGCGACGTATCCCGGTATCAGCTTATACGGGACCCCGCAAGCCAATTCGTCCGCTTCCATGTCGGTCTTTTTCCTGCATCCGAAACATCCCAAAGATAGATTCGGTTTGCCCTCAACGATCGGCATAGCGACCACGTCTTCGCAGGCGCATTGGAACGGAGCTGTACTGAATACCACACGGTTGCCTTTCTCCGCTGTGGACATTGCCGCTATCCAATATATCCTCTCAGGAATATCCACAAAAACAATGGCATCGGGTACGAAATCGGCCTTCCCGAGGGGGCAGACCGCCTCTCCGACCGTTTTATAGGGTATCATTATCCTGTGGTCAATCATGTGCTTAGCGGCGGCGACAGAATCGTGTATGCCTGTACCTCCGTGGAACTCCCCGTTAGCGACTTTTTCAGGGGTCTCCGTCATTCCGAGTACCGCAGCACCGACGTGGCAGTTATTCATTGCCAGCGGAACACTGAGGCATTCCCCTTCTTTGGCGCGGAAGACTGCTTGGCAGTGACTCAGCTGCAGCAGCGGCGGTGTTGTACCATTGGGGTACTTCTCTCCTTCTCGTATCAGCTTCACAGCGACCGGTTCATGCCTCAGCTTGAGTATTGATCTCATCTTCTCGGCGTACTCTGCATTTGCTTTCAAAACGTCGGACATGGGGCGGTGTATCACTGTGTGAAGTGAAATACATTATGTGACAACATCAAATCTTGTAATAGAAGTTTAAAGAGGTTTGGAAGAAGTTTGTTGTTCGAATTTATTTTTTGGACGCCTTGACCGTGTCGACAAGCATCTTCATGTTGGCATCGGGAGTCGCCGTGACGATACCGCAGCCGGAAGATATGACGTTGAATCCTGCCTTCACACAGTTCGCTGCCGCCGCTTTGACCTCTGCGGGGGTTCCTTGGAACATGGGTCTGACCGATCCGACGTTTCCTATGAGTGCTGCTCTCTTGGCAACCTTTGCCACTGCTTTGGCGGGGTCGACCTTCTCCTCGATCGAGAGGCCGCTGACGCCTGTCCCGATCATTCCGTCAAGGATCGGGTATGTGTCTCCGCATATGTGGAGCACCGAGAATGCGTTCTTTACTTTGGCGAGGCTTTCCTTTAAGTATTTACCGGATGCATCGTCGAACATATCAGGTGCGATCATATCTGTGGATGCAGAAGGCTCGGACATCTGGATGGCGTCTGCGCCTGCGTCCGCAAGTGCCTGTGTGTATTTTTTTACGATGGGGTTTATGCTCTTTACCCAATTCGCGACCTCTTCCGGAGCCATCATCATACCGAATACCACATTCTCTGTGTTGACCATGTGTCCTGCAAGTGTGAACGGACCTGTGTTACCGGCAACAATTGCATATTCCTTTCCGTGGGATTTCTTCATAAGGCCGATCGCTTTGATCGCTTCTGCAACTCTTCCGCCTTTCAGGAATTCTTCTGGCGACATGAGTCCGGACGGGCTGTCGAACTCTCCCGCCATCGGGTCGAAGTGGAAGGGGTGCTCTTTTATCATCGGTGCCGCGTCTTTCTTTTCGACCTGCACTTTGCATCCGAGCCTCTCTGCCTCAGCGGTGAGGCAGAACGGTGCCCTTACGCACTCGAATCCGAAGACGTCTGCCTGTGCGGTTCCGAGCTTTGCCATAAGTTCTGCTTTTTTGTGCGCCTCTGGCCAGGCTGCGCCGACCTTGTCCATCTGTGAAGTCGTTGCGGCCTGGGTGAAAATTGCCACCGGGGGCCTGTCGAGCGACTCTTTTTTCATCGCTGCGATTACTCTGTCTCTTGGAGTCATTGACATAAATTATTCTCCTGAAACCATAAAGAAAATACTGTTATTTAATTGGGTAGGTTCCACTTGTATCCTATCATCCTTTTCGGGAATAGTATCACAGGTTGATCTCCATCACTTCTCTCAGCTTCCCCAGCTTCATTATCCCCACTTCCGAAATCCCGTAGATGTCGGCTTCGGAGTAATCGGAGTTGCAAAGCGCCGGTGCCATGACGCACTTCCCGTCAATGACCAGATCGTTACCCGACGAAAAAGGACTGAACGGAGGGAGCACGATTATCCCATCTTCCTTTTGGTGGACGAAACACTGCATCTTCATACCGCCGCTCATAACGCCCGGTATCCTGACGGATGGGTGCTCGTGCCCTATTATCACCGGCCTTACGCCGGAATCCACATGACCGTGTTCCATTCTGAATCCGTAGATGTCGACGTAGTCTACTGCCAAAAGACCGATGTCCGAAAGTATGTTCTGCAGGAAGTTGTCGTGATTGCCTTTGACCACGATGACGTCTGAGGCCTCCGTCAGAAGCTCCATGATCCTCTTCACCTCCGCTTTGGCCTCCCATTTGGACCTCTTGAAGTCGTGCTTTATATCCCCTAAAAGGACGACCCTCTTCGGCTCGTATCTGGAGAGCATATCGTTCATCGCATCCCTGATGGACTCGGTGTTGATCCTCGGGATGTACATCCCTTCTTCCTCAAGAGCGCTCTCGTAACCCAGATGCAAGTCCCCCAGGACGGCGGTCGGTCCCTCGTCAAGTATAAGACACCTGTCGTTGGTCACCTTTACGCCGGGAAGTATCTCGCACGACCGCATATCCCCCAAATGCATATGCCTGTATTAATCGGGTCTCATGCAATAGTATTTCTTATTGTTCGGTGATGGGGAACCGGTCGGAGAAAATGGGTGCGGATGGTGTTTATTGCAACAGGCTGATCAATGATCTTGAGAGAGCGGCCGGTGCATTGACATCAGCAAAAGACGTTCTCGTGGTCACACATATCGATGCCGACGGGATCGCATCCGGGGGGATAGCTTCCATCACTCTGGACAGGTTGGGCAAAGGATACAGGATCCTTTTTGAGAAGAAGATCTCCGAGGACACCATCGCATTGATCAACGGATCGAGCGAAGATATCGTTTGGATATGTGATCTCGGCAGCGCTTACCTTTCAGAATTCAAAAGACCCGGGATAATTGTGACCGACCACCATATTCCCGATCCAAAATGGAAAAGCCGTCAGACGACCATTGACGGCTTCGAAAGGATGTATCATCTGAACCCGCACACATACGGGGTGTCGGGGTCGTACGAGGTGTGCGGCGCAGGCATGACCTATCTCCTTTCCAAAACAGCGGACCCAAGAAACACGGATCTCGCATATCTTGCCGTGATAGGGGCGATCGGGGACATTCAAGACGGGAGAGAATCAAAACTCATCGGATACAACAAAGCCATTCTTGACGAAGCCGTATCCGCAGGAGATGTAGTTGTGGAAGAGGACATACGATACTTCGGACGGGATTACAGGCCGCTGGTGCAGTTCCTTCAATACAGCAGCGATCCCCCGATACCGGGTATCAGCGAGAACGGTCACGGCTGCAATGCGTTCTTTTCCGACCTGAACATACCTCTGAAAAGGGGAAATGTGCAGAGAACTTGGAGGGACCTCTCCCCCGAAGAAAGGAGATCTGCCTCCGACAGATTGCTTTCATTGGCAGGAGACGATGAGACAAGAAAAAGACTGTTCGGAGAGATCTATACGTTATCAAGGTACAGCAACTGCCCCGGGCTCAGGGATGCGAAGGAGTTCGCGACGGTCCTGAACTCCTGCGGAAGATATGACGATGCTGTTACCGGCCTCAGGATATGTCGCGGGGACCTGACGGCACTAGAGGATGCGGAAAAGAACCGCTCCGATCACAGAAAGCACATCTCGACCGCTATAAGTTACATAAAAGAGAATCGTCTCCTGAGAGAACGCAGGTTCGTACAATATTTTGATGCCGGTTCCGATGTCAGGGAGACGGTGGTGGGGATCGTCGCCGGGATGCTTCTTAATTCCGGAGAGGCGAACAAAGGGCTTCCGATCTTTGCTTTTGCGGATGCGGAAGACGGCACAAAGGTATCGGCGAGAGCAAGTCGGATACTTACCGACCGCGGGCTCGATCTCTCCTTCATAATGAAGACCGCATCCGAAATGGTGGGCGGGTACGGCGGCGGCCATAAGGTCGCTGCGGGAGCCACTATACCTGCCGGTAAAGAAGAGGAATTCCTCGATATCGTGGAGGACCTTGTATCTTCTCAGATCATTTGAGCAGAGTATAGAGCACCGCTTTCTGTGCGTGCAGACGGTTCTCCGCCTGATCGAACACCACGCTTTGCGGCCCGTCCATGACCTCTGCCGTTATCTCGAAACCTCTGTGCGCCGGCAGACAGTGCATCACTATGCAGCCGGGATTCGCGATCGAAAGAAGTTCGCTGTTGATCTGATACATGCTGAATATCTTGACCGCTTTCTCCACGGGGGTTTCGTCCCCCATTGAGATCCAAGTGTCTGTATAGAGCACATCCGCATCTTTGCAGGCCTCTTTCGGGTCGTGCGAGGCCAGGATCTTGCTTCCATTGGCATCGGCTATGCGGGCCGCCCCCAGCATGATCTCCGCGTTGGGCATTCTTGTCGCCGGGCAGCATGCCACCATGTCCAACCCCATTATCGCGCTTGCGTAGAGCAGAGAGTTGCAGACGTTGTTACCGTCCCCCAGATAGACCATTTTTTTACCGCGGAAGGAGCCGAGCTTCTCTCTGATAGTGACCATATCCGCCAATGCCTGACAGGGGTGTTCCAGGTTGTCGAGTCCGCTTATGACCGGTATCGTTGCGATCTCGCCAAATTTGTCCATCACTTTGTAGTCGTAGGCGCGGTACATTATCCCGTGCGCCATGCGGCTCATCACTATTGCGGTATCTTCGACCGTTTCCCCGTGCCCCATGTGCAGTTTTGATGCGTCGATGTACAGCGCATGGCCGCCGAGCTCGGTTATGGCAACATCGAAGGATATCCTCGTTCTCGTGCTGGGTTTCTCGAATATCATTATCAGCGTTTTGCCCTTCAGCGGCGCATTATGCTTACCGCGTTCTTTTTTGAGTTTGATGGACAGATCTATAAGGCCCGGCCACTCCTCCTTCATATCCACTACTGAGATAAGGTCCTTTTTTGCCATAGAGCACGGATTGATTTGGCTTCTTATTAACACTTATGCTCAAAAATGGACAAATGTACCCTAAAATGTTAAAAACCGCATATATTGAGGCTTCACCGGATAGTTTAGGCCTCGGCATCATCGGGGGGCGTGACCCCGATGGTCATGTTATATCTGATCTCATCAGAGAACATGGAATACAGACCGTATGCGAAGATGATAATGTAACATATGTACTCGATGAATACTGCATAGAAAGCAAGCGTTGTGCCAAAGTACTGCATGATGTCCACCGTGCGGTACAGCATCAATGCGCATATCGCAGCAAAAGAGAATACGACCAGCATCCATATTATCTTGTTGCTCCTGCTCTTTTTCCTTCCGGTGACATAGTCCGAAGAACCGGATAGCACGAAACCCATGATCACACCGATCGCGGGAAGAAGAACGTTGGCGGTAAAGTTCAATCCTTCCGCACTCCATTGACCCGCAAGGTTGCAGAACTCACGTGTCGCGAACGCCGTACCGATAACGAGGATGAACCCCGATACTTGAGCCGCTTTTGATCTGTGGGTGTCATCGACCTTCAATCCGAACGTCAGCACCATAACACCAAACGCTATGCCGCCGAGATTCTGGAGGGATCTGTTCTGGAAATCCACTGAATCCAAGCTTGACCACAGCGTGGTCAGCAATACAATGAGTCCTAGGACGATCATCATGATCTTCAAATGGTGCTTTCTGTAGATTTCCACATATTCTAATGTGCGTTTTATCTATATAAACATACACAAGCCCAAGCCGCTTTTTTTATAGCGGCAGTTCGGTAATGTGCTCGTGTCTCACGCAAAAAATACCGCTCCTTGCGACGGGTCGGCGATATATCTCGCAGGCGGATGCTTTTGGGGCCTGGAAAAAGTACTATCTGTGATACCCGGTGTGATCGATACCGAATGCGGGTATGCGAACGGATACCCTCTTTTCATCCCCGATTACATGACGGTGTGCTCAGGCAAGTTCGGATATTGCGAAGCGGTAAGGGTCTGCTATGACCAGGCGTTAGTAAAGTTGGAACGCATCCTGGATGTTTTCTTTTTGGTGATCGATCCGACATTGTTGAACCGCCAGGGGAACGACCGAGGTATACAATACAGGACGGGGATATATTGGGTAGATGATGGGGCGGAGAAGATCGTTACATCCTACGTTGAAAGTGAGAGAAAGAAACATGAAGAATTCTATACCGAGATCGGTCCTTTGGAGAATTTCTTCGACGCGGAGCCCTACCACCAGGATTATTTAGATAAGAATCCCGACGGTTACTGCCATATCTCAAAAGAAGAGATGGAACATATACGAAAGATGTTCTCGGATAATTGACGGGTTCGGCCGCGTTACTTGTTCTTTTTTACGTACTCTGCATGAATGTTTGTTGTCTTCGTGATGGGCTTGTTGAAATCGAAGGGCGGACCTCCTTCAATTTCGGACCAGTGCGAGAACTTCATCCCTCTTGGATGGACCCATGTGCTTGATGGCTTGCTGACCTTGCGCCCGCTGATAACGGTGGTGGACCACATTGTCCCGCCGTTCCTCGGGTCGAAAACAACAGTACGCCTGTTCTTCTCTTCATCTTCTCCTTGACCATAGTTCTGGAAGAAGTCCCCTGAGATCGCCGACAGGGAGGAGAATCCCATGATGACAACGGGGACCAATCCTAACGTCGCTATTGTCGAGGCGACGACCGCCGCTACCCAGAACCATGTGTCATCGACAATATTCCCTGCATCGGACCCTTTGTTGTTTTCGTCGATGCCGCCTGCGACCCAATGAGCATACAGTGTGACGTTTCCTGTTATGGGTGTACCGGCATCCCATTTCGTACCGCCGGACGGTGATGTGTACCATCCGTCAAAGGTGAAGCCGTCCCGCACCGGGGTCCCGGGTATCGATGCCGCTCCGCCGGGCATCGCTTCGGTGACCGTCGGTCCGTTGCCGTTCATGGGATCGAATGTAACATTGAACGTCACAGGAGGTGTCTCTTCCCACTGTGCATAAAGAATTATGTTGCTATATATGGGCGTGCCGAAATCCCACTGGGAACCGCCTGTCGCCGAGGTGAACCATCCTTTGAATTCGTAGCCGTCTTGTATCGGGTCAGCCGGCCTGCTTACGGTGTCCCCCGAGTTAACGGTGACGGAGTTTGATTGCCCTCCGTTCGAAAATGTGACCTTATATGCCTTTGGCTGAGAAGATATTACTTCCCAATTTCCGCTTATCACACCTGTTGTTTCCCCGATCGGTATACTTGGGTACCATGGTGCCGTTGAATTATCCAGGATCTTAATGTAGCTCCATCCCACCCATTTCATGCCATTCGCTGTAGCATAGCCGGAAGGAACCTCCGAAGATGCGACCATTCCGCTTGAGCCTACTGTCACCACCACATCACTATAACCGTTCCCGGGAGAGAATACAACAACCTGTACCGTACTCCACACAGCATAATATGTTTTGTCCTGTGCAAAACTTCCCTGCAGCGTGCCATTCGTATATGTCAGGGACGGAATGAGATCCGCCACGGTCGCACCCGCTACTGTGCTCCACCCCAATAAATTCACCGCACTGTTCGTGTTTTTCAGTTCTGCGAAGTCCGGGAGTAAGAACTCACCGCTGCTGTTCGCCGCCGCACCCATGAATGAAAAACCGCCTGTGACCGCGTCATAGAATTGATACGGATATTGCGAACTGTATCCGCTGTATGTCGGGTTCCAGTACCCTCCGTTGGCATCAAATCCGGCAGAAGGCGTGCTTACCGCTCCTATGTCCTGAAGTCCTGTTCTTCCCTGTCCCCGCTGATCGTAAGCGGGTGAACCCGCATACATTGCGCCCTTCCCGTCGGCATCTCCGAACGGCGCAATCATTTCGGTCGGTATAGTTCCGGAGGTAGATGGTCCTGTGTATGACATCCCCCAGATCGCCCAAACGGCCCCCAGATCGCATCCGGCCTCATATCCGCCGCCTATGATGTTGTTGACGAACGGCCCCGATGTTTTCATGGGATCCGTTGTGCCGACATAGAATTTATCTATGTTGTTCTTGCCGGAGTCTTTTATCCCCACGCTGCCGCTCAATATGGACCCGTTATAATTCATTTCGACCCCGGGGATGCTTATGGTGGGATTCAGATAGCTGCTGGGTTCGTTCCCTGCGGGAAGGATCAGAGCGAATAAATTATTGATCATGTTCACGCTGCTTTCTAAAGATACTGTAGACTCGCCCAGTGAAGCGATCTGCAGGGATGCGGGTATGTCGGCAGAGGTGCCGTCGTGCGTAACATTATTGCGGAAAGTATTATTGAAGAGGTCAACGTTCACACCGTCCAAGAATACACATCCCGTCGCCTGACCGGAAAAAGTCACTGTATTATAAAGGAAAGAAGAATTGACTATCACGCCATCCATACCGACCACAGATAATACGGGCGTCTCCATATACAAGTATGGACTTACAGTTGAATTAGATTCGAACGTTGTGTTTGATATAATGAAAGTGACGTTTTTGCTTGTGTCCGAAGATAACTGCACTACCGATCCCGAAGGGCGCAGACCGGAGAACAGACATTTGTCGATCAGTATATTTCCAGGAGTCTCTCCCCAAATATCGATGCCCGAAGCGCTGCTTACGGCTGACGGAGGGGCTTTGAATATGGAATTTACGACCTTTACCGAACTTTGCGAGGTGCTCCCAAATATGCTGGACATGACCAGAGGCCGGTCCGTACCGTCTGTGCCGACAAATGTGCAACCGTCTATCGACAGTTGTACTCTGCCTCCCAGATCTACATTGTTAACCACCGCACTGCCCGAATAACCATATGTTGTATCCGGGTATACTTCCATATAGCAGTTCGTAATTGAAACGGGATCAGGCGTATAAACATTAACACAATTATCGCCCGCCATGGAGAAAAATGAATTGCTCAATGTGAGCGTTCCGCCCTCCATGGATATGCCTATCCCTAAAGAGTCGGCGTTATTTCTAAAATAACAATCGTTCACCGTAACATTGGCATTATTAGATGGATCTGAATGTACTGCTTCATAGAATGAACCTGTGAACTTAATGTTGTCGAATGTGACGGTGCTGCTGCACGCTCCGATATCGACCATGAATAGGTCTGTTGCGTTCATTGACAGATTCTTAAAATTGTACTTGCCGCTGCTGCTGCCGGGAACGATGAATACTGTGCTGCTACTGCTAAATGAGCCGTAGTTATAGTCAGCTGTGATGGACAGCCCGACCCTTGTTCCATTGTTGCCGTCAATTGTTATTATGCCTGTGGGCCCCGTCGTATGGGGCAGGTATATGGTAGCTGTGACCACGCACTCGGTGACGCTTGGGTCATTGACCGCCGCCATTAATGAGACATAGTCGTTCACTTCGACTGTGGTAGCGGACGAGTCGTTGTTGTCAATCAGAATGAATGAAAGCGATGCTATCATCACCAAACAAATCGCAAAGATAACGGCTTTATTCCTTGAGGCGAACACTGTATACAGAAATCAGATGGCATATATTAAAACTAATCATTCTGTTGGCGGCATTTTCCGCCCTATCTCGATAATTTAACGCAAAGTTTTATTAAGAGCAGGTATAATCAGCAGACACTCATATGGCCGGGATGGGGTAGCTTGGTTATCCTAGGGGACTGTGGATCCCTTGACTCGTGTTCAAATCTCGGTCCCGGCCCCACCTTTAAATTTAACTTTTACAAATCGATACGGGAATGATTCAAATGGCATGGAACGGAAAACTGAAGAAGATCGATGAGAACAGATGGGAGATACCAAAGGATGAATTTCCCTTTATGAGGACCAACGCCGTGATCTATGCCAGCGAGAACATGATCGGACAGATCCGATCGGACAATGCTCCGCTGCAGGCGGCGAATGTCGCCAGCCTTCCGGGGATCGTGGGAAGTTCGATGGCAATGCCTGACATACATTGGGGCTACGGCTTTCCCATCGGAGGAGTTGCGGCCGTCGATGCGGACAGCGGGTCCATCTCCCCGGGGGGGATCGGCTTCGACATCAACTGCGGCGTCCGTTTGATAAAAACGGACCTTACCGTAGATGATCTGGGCGGGAAGGTCGGCGTCCTTGTTGACGAATTGTACAAAAATGTGCCTTCCGGACTCGGTTCAAAGGGATTGACAAAAATAGGCAACAGAGAGCTGGACGACATTCTGAAGAACGGTTCGAAGTGGGCCGTCGAGAACGGATATGGGTGGGAACGCGACCTGGAGGCCACAGAGGAAAAGGGGCGCATGAAAGATGCGGATCCGTCCGCGGTAAGCGACAAGGCACGCAAGAGAGGGATACCTCAGATCGGCTCTCTCGGATCCGGCAACCACTTCCTGGAGCTGGATGTGGTAGATGATGTGTTCGATAAAGATGTCGCAAAGAAGTTCGGGTTAAAAGAGGGGACCGTTACGGTCACAGTACACTGCGGTTCCAGAGGCTGCGGCCATCAGATAGCGACCGAATACCTTCAGGAAATGGAAAGGTACATCAAAAACAATAACATCGATCTTCCGGACAGACAATTGGCATGCGCCCCGCTCGACTCAAAGCTTGGCGACGATTACTACAAAGCCATGTGCTGCGGCGCCAATTATGCCTGGGCCAACAGACAGATGATCACCCACTGGGTAAGGGAGTCTTTCGAGAACATCCTGGAAGGAAGCGCCGAGGATATGGGAATGGATGTCGTGTACGACGTGGCTCACAACATCGCAAAGAAAGAGCGTCATGATGTGGAAGGACATTCCGAGAATGTGCTGGTACACAGGAAAGGAGCTACGCGTGCCTTCGCCGCCGGACGCACCGAGATAGCCCAAATGTACAGGGACGTTGGGCAGCCGGTCATCATACCGGGAGACATGAAGGTCGGAACATATGTGCTGGTCGGGAAGAAGGGCGCCATGAAGGAGACCTTCGGTTCGACCTGCCACGGCGCCGGGCGTAAGATGTCGAGGAATGCCGCTTTAAGCAAACTCAAGGCATCCGATGTAAAGAACGAGATGAGAAAGAACAACATCTATCTCAGAAGCGGCTCCGACGAAGGTCTGCTGGAAGAAGCTCCGGCCGCATACAAAGATGTTGACGAAGTGATCAAAGTGGTCTGCGCCGCGGGATTGACCGACAAAGTGGCAAAATTAACACCGATCGGCGTCGTCAAAGGTTGAGTAGCTTCTTTGAGGCTTTAAGAACAGCATCTTTATGTTCTTCGGGAGAAGCGATCAGAAGCGACCAGCCGAACGTATCCCTTGACTGCAACGATTTTGCTAACGGAGATAATCTTGTCAGCGCTTTGACCTTCCCCTCCGGATCGAGGATCGAAACATCGGTCTTTCCTATGCTTTGATTCGAGAGCAATATCGACCTCGGAGGAATATCCACGATAACGTCAGATACGTCGATCCCGGCACGCTCCGCAATGTCCGCTTCCAGCTGCTTCCTCTTGCGATATCCCGTGAACTCCGAAAGATGTTCCAAAAGTTCTTCGGAAGCGTCCTCGCTGAAAACGGTGGCCACATTCTTGTAGAGGATCCTGTTCCGCACAGATCTTGCTATTCTGGACGGTGTGCCTCCTTCCTGAATAAGATTTCCCATCAACTCTTCGTCGTTCCAGAGATAAATGCCGCTTACATCTATTGAAGAGGCTTCGATCGACTTCATAAGCATCATCTTGACTATCCTGACAGCCCGGTGGAAGTAGACCGAGGAATACATCAGCGATCGGGCGACCATCAGGCCTTCCGCGGCCGCGGTACCGCCTTTTTCGATCACTATCCTGTCGTTGTATACTCTCATCGTACCTATCAGTCTGTCAATGTCGACCTTTCCGTGGATCACTCCGGTATAGTGTGCATCTCTGACAAGGTAATCGATCTGATCGGCGTCGATCGGCCCATGTATTATCTGGTGAATGAAATCCTTTGATGAGAAATGTGCGGCCTTCTTCCCTTGGCTGAAGGCATCAAGACCGTCGACAGACTCGGGATGCATTATCAGGCTGCAGACCTCATCGGAAGATATCCCGTGCTCCTCGATCATCTCTGAGATTGGAGGCATTCCGGAAAAGAGATCGTCATCCCTTTCCTGATTTGTTCTGATCTCCCCCTTGATCAGCTTCTTCGCCGCTTCCATATGGTCCATTCCGGTGGCATTCTCCACTATCTCTTCGGTTGTGTGTGAAAAAGGCGTGTGGCAAATATCATGCATCAGGCCCGCCATCCTTACGGCCGATGCATCGTCTTCGGAGAGTCCGATCGAATCGGCCATCCTTCCCGCAAGATGATATGTTCCGAGCGAATGCTCGAACCGCGAGTGGTTGGCTCCGGGGAACACCATATATCCGAGACCCAGCTGCTTCACTGCCCTGAGGCGCTGCATCTCGTGCCTGTCGAGAATCGAAAGGAACGGTTCATCGACGAGGACACTTCCGTGCACCGGATCATAGATCACTTTGTATCCTTCGGACATGTTCATTTCTCCCTGTAGTTGATCTTGCTTCTGTCGATATTGAGACCGCTCGGACTGAGGACCATCAGCCTGTCCGAAACTTCAAGGAAAGCCCCGCTGATATCCTTTGCGACCTCCATGAGATTCTTTGCGATCTCCCTTTTGACGCTGTCCTCCTCGGCAAACCTGGAAAAGTCAAGGACCAGGATGTTACCGCGGTAGGCCATGTCGGTCAAAGGTTTCAGATCGCGGTAAGATGTCACTTCGACCACCTTTACTCTGGCATCAGACGGCGCATACATAGGCGCCTGATAGTCATTGAGATCGACGAACTTCTTCTCGCTTTTCTTCTTCGCCTTTTCCTTTCTTCCAAACAATCTTATTCCCCGGTCTTCCAAAGTTTATCTCCGACGTTGTGGATGGTTTTTATTGCCTTTCCGGATCTTTTTTGGGAGAGCTCTTCTCCGCTTCTTTCGGATATTCCTATTGCCAGCGGAACTTTATTCTTTTCGTCCCTGATCCACACAAAATCGCCGACGGCTATTGTTTTGTCCGCTTCGACGATACCCGGTCCCATACAGTCTGCGCCGTTCGTAATGAAGGGGACGGCGCCCATATCTACGGTCACATATCTTTTGATGGGTTTGTATTTGATGATGCCGCGGACGGTCAGGAACGGCTTTCCTTCCTTGATCAGTCCGATAATATCGCTTCCTACGAATAAAAGATCGAAGTCGGTGCTTTCGGCGATATCGACTGTATCTTTTTCCGTGAACACCGGAACTCCCAATAATCCTTCCAATTCTGATGAAAGAACCTTGATCTCTTTCTCTCTCATCCTCTTTCTTTTTCTTATTCTGATATCGGCCATATCGTCTCCAGCATCTCTTTTACGGTTTTCATACTTTTGCTTGAAAAAAATCTAAATACATTAACTTGTCCGATCACTACCAAATGGAGTATTTCTACTGCTGGCTATATCATATATGAACGTATAATGTAAGATGACCGCGGATGGGGAGTCGGAGGTACAAACTCTCAAGGCGCGGTATGTCCGGACCGTCCGGGTCAGGAGGCGGCAATCATCACCAAGCGATTCCGGTTTATCCGTATCAGGGCCTGTTTCGATCCTTTGGTGATCGAGATCATTCTCGAACCACCGTAAAACGGAAGCAGGAATGACTCCTCCTTATGGGTCCGTCTTCTCCCTTCGGGGAGAGGACGTTAAACCACTATCCTATCCGTAATAGGATTTCACAACAACATAATACTTTGCCGCAAAGCGCATTCCGCACCTTAGAAGAATGTATTAAATGTAAAATATGTTGCCTATACCAACGTAAAGAACAAAAAGAGGGCATCAAAAATGGGAATCAGCATCGGAATTAAAGAAACGGAAGCAAAAAGCGCCCTGTGCAGAGAACTGAGAATGAATGTTATCCGGGTCAGGGTCGATGATATCTCCGGAATGGAAGACCTTGTGGGATATGATGACATAGTCTCACTTGATGATGCAAAATCCCAAGTAGGCGATTGGGAAGCATTCCTGAAGAGGAACCGTGTCAACGCGGAAACAGATGCGATCTATATGGATAAGCTGAAGAATGAAGATGATATCAAACTCCTCAAACCCAAGGCGGTCAGGACCAGCACCGGATGGATCGAAATGGAAAAAGTAAGCGGCGCAAAAAAAGACAAAGTTCTTGCCGCATCGAAAAAAGAGAACCGCCTTACGGGATGGGATATGCTCTCTTTTGAAGAAATGACCGAGATGTGCCAAAAATGCAAAATCTCTTGGGACAAAGGCAGAGGATGCATCGGGACGTTCGGGCCTAACGACAGTCTTCTTCCGAGCATTGCCGAGAAAAAAGGATGTAAGATCATCGCCTCTGTGCCTGACGGAGCAAAGAGCGGCAGAGTCTACACTCCAAACGAGGCAAAGGAACTTCTCAAAGAGATCGAGATATTGACAGCAGCACTACCTGAAGAAGGAAAGATGATGGTCAGACGTTACGGCGGAACACTGGAACGTTTGAACGCAGTAGCGAACATCTCGGTAAGCGAGGGTTGTGGGTTCTATTTCTTCTGATCATTGACTGAGCTTGGAGATCGCCCACGCCATCTCCTTTGCGAGGCCGATGACCCCTTTCATACCGTCTTTATCATTCTGATACTGCGGAGAATTGAGTGCCGTAACAATAGGCGCAGGCGCTCCTCCGCATACTATCATTTGATTCCTCAGCATCCAATTGACAAGCTGATAATATACCATGGAGCCTCCGTCGTGGGCGTTCACGACAATGGCCCCTCCGACCTTCCTTTTCAATCCTTTATCGCCTTTTTCCAAGATCAGACCCGCTCTCTCTAAGAATATCTTCATCTGGGCAGAGCATGCCCCGTAATAACATGGGGACGCCAGAATTATTCCGTCAGCCTCCCTCATCGCATCCACGATGTCGTTGAGTTCATCATCCTCGAGGATGCATCTCCCATCTCCTCTGATCTCGCAGGATCTGCAGTCGTTGCACTTCTCGAGGTTGTAAGAATACAGTTGTACATGTTCGGTCTCGATGCCCTCTTTCTCAAATTCATCAGCAACATCGTGAAGAATGTTGCTTGTGTTCCCGATCAGCCTTGGGCTTCCGTTGAGGGCTATGACCTTCATACAACAAGGATACATAGTTCGGATAAAACATTTGTTGCTTACAGTTTAACTCTCGCATTCGTTTCAATAGCATGAATGATGTTACCGTCATAGTCCTTGAATGACGTGTATACCCCCATTGGCGCTCTGACCGGATCTTTTACAAAGATCACGCCTTCATCGACCAAACGTCTGTGAAGATCATATGGGTTCTCCACTCCGAGGAAGATACCGGTATCTATTCCCACCGACCCGGAGGCCTTCAGAAGAAGCGTTGCACCGTCCCGTCTGACAACCGCCTCTTTCTCTTTTTTGTAGACGATATTCATGCCCAGAATCCCATTGTAAAATGATATCCCGCGCCCTATGTCACTGCAAGGGACAACCGACATGTAGATGGATTTCGGGAGACCCTCTACCGTATATTCGAAATTTCCTCCGCCCGGATCCCCTATCGGCATGCACCGTACCATAACTTTTTTGAATATATCGATTCCGATAACCCTTATATCGGAACTGAACATTTAGGTGGTGCGGAGAAATTCAAATGCCTAAACCAATGATGAGCGGAGAGGATATCGAGAACGAGACCAAACTGCATGACAGCCTTTCCAGGATCAAACATGTGATCATTGTGATGAGCGGGAAGGGCGGCGTGGGAAAAAGTACTGTCTCATCGAATCTTGCTCAGGCCCTTTCAATGAAGGGATACCAGACCGGCCTGATGGATGTAGATATCACGGGACCCAACATACCGAAAATGTTCCACATAGAGGATGAGAAGCTTTATGCGAACGAAAAGAATATGCTTATCCCCATTTCCGTGCCGCCATCGCTCAGCATAATGTCGATGGCGTTCCTGCTTCCCAGCAAAGATTCGGCGATAATGTGGAGAGGTCCGATGAAGTCCAGTGCGATAAGACAATTCATTGAAGATGTCGACTGGGGGGACCTTGACTATCTGATCATCGATATGCCGCCGGGAACAGGGGACGAGGCGATGTCGATCGCACAGCTCATACCGAAGGCTGACGGTGCGGTCATTGTGACCACCCCTCAGGATGTTGCGGTGCTTGACAGCCGGAAATCCATCACTTTTGCGGCGGAGACGAATATACCGATAATAGGGATCGTTGAGAATATGAGCGGTTTCATCTGCCCCCACTGCGGCAAATTGACGGAGATATTCGGATCTGGCGGCGGAGAGAAAGCCGCAGAGAGTCTGGATATACAATTCCTGGGGAGAATCCCCATGGAACCGGGCGTCGCAAGGTCCGGAGATTCAGGAATGCCTGTGGTGATATCCGAACCCGAATCAAGATCTGCGATAGCGTTCAATAAGATCGTAGAAAGGATCATAAGGACCGTGGAGAAGAAATGAAGATAGGCGTTATCGCTGAAGGGGATACGCTTGAGTCATACGTTGCGGAGGATTTCGGCCACGCCCCGTTCTTTTTGATCGTCGACATGGATACGCTTGACTATACCGTAGTGAAGAACGAATTCGCTAATTCGAACGGTGCGGGATTCAAGGTCGCAGACGCAATAGTAGGTCTGAAGGTCGATGCGGTCATTGTGGGGGGGATAGGGTCCCACGGCCTCCAGATACTCAATAAAGCCGGGATACAGGTATCATACGACGAGGACGGTACCGTTGAACAGTGCGTCAAAGATTTCAAAAGAAGATATGAGTTGAAAAAGAAGTTCGAGAATAAATCAAACTGATCCTTTATCTCCCCATATTATCTTGTGGAGCTGCGGCAGGACCCTTACGTTCAGTTTCCTGTTGATGACCTCTTCAGCGATGTGAAGAAGGTCCATTCCGCCTACCGCACCGAAGATTATGTTCGCATCCACAGGATTCTCTCTGATGAAACGGATCGCATAATTCAAATCCACATGATTACCTATCACGAACTTGATCTGATCTTTTTTGCCGAGATATCGAAGATTAGAGGAAAGATTCTTATCTGACATACCCGACGACGGACATTTTACATCCATACTGATGATGATATTATCATTCTTTGGTATGACTGAGATATCCTTTGAACCGTTGGTCTCGATCACTATCCTTTTGCCTGCTTCCAGAAGCCTGTCGATAAGTTCCGGCATATCCTTCTGCAGCAGAGGTTCCCCTCCCGTGACGCATACGTTCTCGGTGTCATCCACGATCTCCATGATCTCGTCGACGGATGTCTCCATTCCGCCCTCCCAAGCATAGGCCGTATCGCACCATTCGCACCTCAGATTGCAGCCTGCGGTGCGTATGAAATATGTCGGAATACCGATAGTGATCCCTTCGCCCTGAATGGAACCGAAATACTCACATATCTTCATTTTTTATCCCTCGTATTCTATTTCATCCGTATATCCTGCTTCTCTAAAACCTTTAAGCCTCAGTCTGCACGAATCACAGTGTCCGCATGCCTTTCCGCCGCCGTTGTAACATGACCAGGTCAGATGCAACGGAGCATTCAGCTCTTTGCCTTTCCTTACAATGTCCGCCTTCGAGAGTTCCAATATCGGCGTTCTTATATCGATGGGATTGCCTTCTACACCTGCCTTCGTACCGACGGTAAGCATCTTCCTGAACGCTTCGAAGAAGTCATAGCGGCAGTCCGGGTATCCTGAATAATCAACAGCGTTCGCACCTATGTATATCGCTTCCGCGCCGATGGATTCACACACACCGGCGGCGATACTCAGGAAGATTATATTTCTTGACGGCACATAAGTTATCGGGATGTTCTCATCCGGTTTCCCTTCTCTGTCGGAAGGGACCTCCAAACTCTCATCCGTGAGAGCAGACCTGAAAGAAGAAAGATCTATGTCGATTATCAGGTGCTCTATCTCATAGTGCTTACAGACCGCCTCTGCGGACCCGAGCTCTTTCGTATGCCTCTGTCCGTACCTGAAACTTAATGCGGTAGGCTCGTTCCCTTCATCAATGGCGGCTGCCAATGTTACCGTGGAGTCCAATCCCCCCGATAACAGCACAACCGCCTTGGGCATCATAACACCTTTGTGTACCATGCCGTCTGGCCGCGTTCTTCGTCCAGACCTATAGCGACGCTCTTTACCGTCTTCGGGAAATCGATGTCCTTGATTATCATCTCGGTCATCATCCTGGCCATTTCCTCTGCCGTTGTGGTGGTGACATCCAGCATCAGAACGTCCTCTGCGGGGAAGACATACCTCTTGTTACAGGATGTCACTTCAACGGAGCCGTTTTTTTCAACGATCTTGACGATCCTTGAACGTGCCGGGAGGAGGACCTTGTGATCCATCTCTGATATCATCGAACGGAGCTTTTTCTTGAGAATGACGAAATCCATCACCATACCGCTTTCGTTCTGCTCCCCTTCAAGCCTTATCCTTACGATGTAACTGTGGCCGTGGAGTCTGGAACATTTATCGTGCATGGGGATGAAATGGCATGACGAGAATGATATCCCGGTATGTCCGCCGTCGATCTCTATTATCATTTCTTCTCCTCAGCCAGGATCATCGCTAATATTATTGAATCGATATAATCGGTCTTTACTCTCGACGTATCCACAAATACTTTATCGATATTCAGGACGGGTGCGCCCATCGCTACCGCCCCGCCGATGAAGTGCAACGTTCTGAAAATGAGATTGCCGGCTATTCCGTCGGGTGCGATGATGAGATCGGCCTCTTCGACGGCCGATTCGATCAGGATCTCGGCGTTGTATGCGTCATATCCCTCTTTTTTTAGTAAGACGGTAAGTTCTTCGGCTTCCCTGAGCGTCATATCGACAAATTGGTTCCTTCCCTTGTCGTCCTTCCTGCCGCCTGACATGACCGCGATCCTTGTCCCCGAGCCTAAGCTCTTCATCAGTTCTATCGCTCTGACAGCCATTACGTGTTTCTCTTTGACGGTTGAACCTTCGTCGATGCCAACCGGCACCATGAAGAAGGCATGGCCGCCGGGAGGTTCCATGATCACAACCCTCTCTATCTGATCGACCCCCGCTCTTTCCTTGAGGATATGGAGAAGCTTCGAGGAGGACATATCCCCTCTTACGGCGGCATCGATCTTTCCGGTGAAGAGATCATCGACCAGCTTAACGGGGTCTTTGTAGATCCTCACGTTCTTATTGTTCATTGCACGAACGCTTTTCTCTACGTGTCCGGAGTCGGTGCCGCTTCCTATCCCCACTTTGACGTCGGGAAGGTCTCTCTGAAGAAGGTTCTTTACTGTGAACATCGGATGTTCATAATATCGTTAATATTAAGGATTTGTGATAGAATCGAACTCATACCCTTCCCACTCTCTGAGTCCGAGCACGATCTCCGCTTCTGTTACTGTGAGCATGGGTCTCGAATATCTTGCCGAGTCATCGATCGCGATCCTCGGACAGGCCGTGTTGATGTAGGCATCCACTTTGTAAGGAAGCAAAGCGTTCGGGCCGATCTCGTTCATTACGATCTTGTAAGCTTTCTTCCCCCGCTCTTTTACCTTTTTTATGAGGAAGTCTGCCGTCGCGGACCTATCCTGTCCGGACTTTGTGCAAACTATCACCAGGAAACTTTCGGCGGTCCTTGCTTTCTCTATTGCGGCGAACCTTTTCCTGAGAAGCCTGTCCCTTTCCTCATCCACTTTTCTTATCTCACCGGATAACGGATTAAGAACGAACATTTCCTTTTTGACACCGAAGGCGGCCGCAAGTGGGTGGAAATCACCCTCCCCCAGATATAAAAAAGCCTCCACACTGTCGTTGACAGATACGGCGGAGCTGTAATTGCATCCCAGAACCTGGCCCGGATGGAATATCCTGCAGTCCCCCTTACCGATAAAAACCTCTTTCCCTCTGCTCTCAAGTATGTCTTTTGTTTTTTGCATCAGCCCGATATATTGGACTGTTGCCAGAAGTCCCACTTTTTTAGGAAGCTTTTCGGAAACGGCGATTATAGCATTCTCGATATCGGGATCGGCTCGGATCTCGACAAAAAGAATGTCCGTGTCATTCTCCTGGGGATGAATAGGAGAATGCCCGAAATGCACAAGTGCGTCAGCGATCTTCTTGTAATCAGAAAATAGGTCGCATGCGCCGTAACAAGGGTCGCCGAGAATGGTGATGTCGGCTTTCGTATTACTTGATAAAAAATCAGATATCCCGAGGGCATCGATCTTGACGCCCTCGGGAAGCTGGACCGCCACGGACCTATAGCCTCTATCCTGTATCCAGGAGGCTATCGAATCCAGACGCAGTTCGAACATTTATTTCATGTATTCCTGTCCTTTCTCTACATCTACGTAGCAGGGGGACGGGAATTTCATGGATGCTTTCCAGAGCGCTGTTTTTGCCACATTGACTTTATCGGCGGAGACGCTGACCGTCATGATCGCCTGGTCTCTCTCAAGCCTTGCGGCTGTTCCTACTGCCTTCCCAAAACCGTTCCTCATACCGGATGACACACGGTCCGCTCCTGCGCCGGTGGCAAGTTTGTTCTCTCTGAGAACAACATGTGGATATGCTCTTACTTTAAGGTGGTAATTTGCTGTTCCGGCCTGAGAGGAAAGCATCTTGTTGGCTGCGATACGTCCGGCCTCCAATGCGGTGTGTCTTACCTGCACACGATCCTTCACCTTCAGCGTGAGTACCACCGGGAAATCTTCACTCGGGCTCCCCATGTCAAACTGTGACAATCTGCTTGCGGGAACTCCTCCCATGTATTCACGGCGTGTGTACGCTTGTCCTGTGATCCTTCTGTACATTGATGCTGGCTTTCTTACCATTTGCGCCACCTGTTATTAAACGCGATAGAGCGACAATCTCGAATTTCTATTTAAAGACTGTTACTCTTCCATTCTTTTTATTATCACAACCCAATAAGACAGCGAATATAACACTTTCCATGGACCGTCCCTTGGATATGGGTCCGAACCGATAATCTTTATATCAGTATCTTAACTCACATCACGGAACATGTCTAAAAAGCGTATCTCCAAGAATGCGGTCGCAGAAATAGGCGTGGAGCGTATTTCGAAGCTCACAGAGTTATCGAAAGAGGCTCTGGCCGATGACCGACCAGATCTTGCGGTAAGATATGTTTCATTGGCAAGAGCCATCGGACGTAAGACCAGGACGAAGATGCCGGAGGGTTTCAGATACTGTAAGAAGTGTCTTATGCCTCTGGTCCCCGGTGTCAACTGCACGGTAAGGCTGACGGCCGGAAAGGTAGTGACAACGTGTCAGAACTGCGGCGGCCTGAAAAGAAAGCCGTACACGAAGGAGAGAAAGAAATGACGGAAAAGGAAGCGAGAAAAGAACTGATGAGGCGTGCGAACGACCTCAGCCCCACCGTGCACGTGGGAAAAGAAGGAATAGACGAGGGATTGACAAATGAGATCATTGCGCAACTGAAGAAAGCGCGTTTGATCAAGGTCAAGGTCCTGAGCAACGCAGAGAGCGATACAAAAGAGATCGCGGAGACGCTTGCCGCTTCCACTAATTCCGTCATAGTGGATGTCAGAGGTGGAGTTGTCGTACTCACCGACAAGCGTACATGGACCTCGCTGAGCCAAAAGAAATTCTGAGGTGCGAAAATGCTAGACGTCAATGTCATCAGAACACAACCGGAAATGATCAGACAGATGCTCGTGAACAGGAACAGGAGCACCGATATATTGGACAAATTCCTCTCCGCAGACTCGGAATGGAGATCGCTCACCGATGAGAACAATCGTCTGAGAAAAGTAAGGAACGAGGTCTCCGTTCAGATCTCGAAGATGAAAGGCAGCGAGAAAGAGGCCAAAGTAGTTGAGATGCGTGAAGTCGGCGAGAAAATAAAGAACAACGACGCAAGGATGGGCGAGTTGGAATTGATTAGAGACGACTGCATTCTAAACATCCCCAATGTACCTCATTCGACTGTGCCGATCGGAAAGGACAGCACAGAGAATGTCGTGGTGTATGAAAGGGGAGAGAAAAGAAAGTTCGACTTCGCCCCGAAACAGCACTGGGAGATCGCGGAAGCGTTGGATATAATTGATTTCGACAGAGGTGTCAAGGTCGCTGGCAGCGGGTTCTATTGCCTTAAAGGCAACGGCGCCCGTCTTGAGCGCGCACTGATCAACTTCTTCCTCGACACTCACATGGATCAGGGCTATACGGAAGTATTCCCTCCGATCTTAGTCAATAAAGAAGCATTGACTGGCACAGGACAATATCCCAACCTGAAGGATGATATGTACCATATCGAGAAAGAGGATATGTTCCTCAATCCTACAGCGGAAGTGCCCGTGACCAACCTATTCATGGATGAGATATTTGAGAAGGAGAGGCTCCCGATCCTGTACACGGCATACCTCCCCTCATTCAGAAGGGAGGTTGGGAAGCATGCCGACACTAAAGGGATAATCAGAGTGCATGAATTCAATAAAGTCGAGATGGTCAGGTTCGTCCATCCAGACACATCGTACGATGTGCTTGAGACCCTCAGGAACGATGCCGAAGAATTGGTTACCGCTCTGGGTCTTCCATACCGCGTCCTGCTTCTGTGCACCGGCGACATGGGTTTCTCGTGCTCCAAGTGCTACGATATAGAGATATATGCCCCCGCCAACAACGCATGGCTGGAATCATCATCGGTATCGAACTTCACTGATTTCCAGGCAAGAAGGGCCCGTATCAAATTCAGACCGGAGCCACACATGAAGAGCGAGTTCATACACACTCTCAACGGTTCTGGACTGGCTCTGCCGAGGACCATGGTCGCCATCCTTGAGAACTATCAGAACAAGGACGGTACTGTGACGATACCAAAGGTCCTCAGGAAGTACATGAGAGGCCAAGATACAATAGGATGATCACATCAATATCCTGTCCAATCTCTCGATGAGATCTTTGGCTCCGATGCCGGAGCCGTTGTTCTCCAACTTCTTCCTTAACTCTTTTTCTCCATCCTGAAGCTGTTTTGATGATATGCCGTAGCACCTCGAGACCTTTGCCTCGATGTATGCAGCCATAAGGTCGCAGGATTTTATGTCTCTGCCTGTCCTTTTTCCCATTTTTTTATCGTCGACGTCCGTGAACGGTTCATAGACCATGAATTCCATCTCTTCATGCCACGATGCTGGTATCAGAGGCATTATCTTCGATTGAACAAGCTCCCTTTCATATGACTCAAGAAGATGTGCCAGACCGTCCACGTTAGCCTTTATCGGACTTATTACGTCCTTGGTAAGCACTTCCGGAAGATCGTGGAACAGCGCAGTGTAGAAGTTGTTGTATATCTGCCTGCTTCCGGCCTTCCTGTCAAAGTCGTTCAGGAATATCATGTTCGCCACCATCAGAGAATGGCCGAGGACCGTTGTCCTCGGTATCCTGGGGGTCCTTGCCCATCTTTGCTGGAATCGGAGCTGTCCGACAAGATCGATAAAGTCAAAAGTGTTCTCATCTTCCATCTGTTTTTTCACACCGATAAGGTCCATGTGCTGCTGTATCTGCCCCTCCAGCTCTTTCTTCGTGTTCTCGATCCCATACATCGAGCGGTTCGCATCGTAGATGGTCTTGAACTCCCATTTTGTCGCAAGATAGTGGGCCGCCCTGACAATGTCATCCTCTTTCGATCTCTTCTCGGATCTGAAATATTTTACCATTTTCGATCTGAACTCGGGATCGGCGTCCGGTACGTTCTCATCGAAACAAGCGATAACGTAATTATTGACCTCTTCCGATTTCTCGGAGATTATTCTGTGGAAGACCTGAGGCTTAAGGTCAGTCATCACACTTCGCTGGATAAATGAAAAAAGCGAGCCTTCGATTATCTTCGTCCAGTCGATCCTTTCGCCGCCTTCCGTCTCTTCGTATTTACCGAGGACCCATGCGATCGCCGCCTTGTGGGCCTGCTTATCAAGCTCTGTCAGATCTATCGTCCTTAGATGATCGTTCCATCTGTGCATATTGGAAGTGTCGAACATCAGATACAGCATATCTCCGTTCAAAGCCCTCTTGCCAGACATGTTACCCTCTTACTCAAAATAAACGATCATTTCATCGGATCGGATGCCTTGGTCATCATCACCCGGATCCGTTCTGTTGTACATGTAGAATATCGCATCGTCCGGATCGGCCGTATAATCTATCACATAACCTTCGTCGAGGTCGTTAGGCACCATCCTTGCGCTGTCCCTTATGTCCTCGAACCTCCGGAATTCGGCATCCTCGATCCTGAGTTCTCTTCCCATGAGGAAAATGAACACGGACGCGACAACGATCAGTGCTATCCCGATGATTATGAGAGGTACCGCATCTTTCGGCTGGGGGAACATCGTCATTATCCTTAACGCTCCTACCGCCAATAGGATCATCCCGATAACGTCTAAGATCACCCATATGCGTTTGTCAACCTTTGCCATGACAGTACATTGCGCAATTATTTAATAAGGATACCATACGGAAAAATAAATCAATATAATATGCAAACGATTTCCCCTTATGAAAATATCAACAAGGCTTGAATCCATTCCAATGTCGGGCATCAGAAAGATGTTCGATCTGGCCGGTCCGAATTCCATTAATCTTGGGCTCGGAGAACCTGATCTCGATCCTCCGAAAGAAGCGATTGCGGGGATGAACAGGGCCGCATCCGCCGGATTGAATAAATACGGACCTACGGCAGGCATAATGGAATTGAGGAACGGAGTGGCGAAATGGTTCTCCAAGTACGGCGGCAACCTTTCGGGGGAGAACGTGATGATCACTCCCAGCGGCTCTTCGGCACTCCTTGAGGCCACACAGGCCTTCATTGAGCCGGGTGACGAAGTGCTGGTGCCCAGCCCTGGGTTTGTTATCTATTCGCCTCATACGGTGCTCGCAGGCGGAAAACCGCTGGAATATAAGCTTAAAGAGGGTAGTTTCACCCCCGATATTGAAGATATGAAAAAGCTGATATCGTCGAAAACAAAAATGATCGTGGTAAATAGTCCTGCAAACCCGACGGGAGGGGTATTGGACGAAAAGACATACAAGGCTATCCTGGATATAG
>JGI20166J26741_11501140_pt1 | contig 25402 bp, 20 predicted proteins | sample TergutCu122P5_FD_26741 | JGI IMG/M metagenome (IMG submission 26741)
CTGCGGGTAGTGCTCGGCTTGATCAAGAAGGGCCCGCAGCTTGAGCCCGCAGATGCTCCGGCTCTCGAAGAGGAGGCGAACTAACATGGCACAGACAGCAACGTTCCTTCAGACGCTCTGGTTCATCCTTATCGGCGTCCTGCTTGTTGGTTACTTCGTCCTTGACGGCTTCGACCTGGGCGTGGGCATCCTCTACCCCTTCCTGGGCAAGACCGAAAAAGAGAAGGCGATGATGCGCGTCTCAGTTGGTCCGGTCTGGGACGGTAACGAGGTCTGGCTGCTCACGGCCGGCGGCGCGCTGTTTGCGGCCTTCGGTCCGGCTTACGCAACGAGCTTTTCGGGCTTCTATCTGGCCATCATGCTCGTGCTTTTCGGCCTGATCATACGCGCGATCAGTCTTGAGTTCCGTCATCATGATCGCGCCTGGGCCAAGCTCCACGACGCCTGCTTCTTTCTGGGGAGCCTCGTGCCGGCGCTGCTCTTCGGCGTGGCGGTCGGCAATGTGGTGCGGGGGTTACCGCTGAATCCGGCGGGCGACTATACCGGCGGCTTCTTCGCGTTGCTCAATCCCTTCGCGCTGTTCATCGGCGTTCTGGGTTTGACGCAGTTCATCTTGCAGGGTCTGACCTGGCTTGGCTACAAGGCGCCAACTGACAGCGGCGTCTATCAGCGTGTCAAGAAGCTACAGCCGGTCTTTGCGCTGGTTGTGATCGTGGTAACGGCCATCGCCTGCCTCATGGCGCTGCTGTGGGTCAAGCCCCAGACCGTGGGAGGTTTCCCGGCGGTTCTGCGCTGGGTGAGCCTGGTCCTGATCCTGGTGGGCAGTACCGCGTCGCTGGCGCTGAGCAAGCAGGGGCGCGACCTGGCGGCATTTATCGCCTCCTCGGTTAACTGCGTGGCGCTGGTTATCGTGTTCGCTACGACGATCTACCCGAATCTGATTCCGGCGAGCAGCGGGCCTTCGATCACGATCGCGTCTGCGGGCGGCTCGGACACCGCGCTGCTTGCAATGACCATCATTGCGGCCATCGGCGTGCCTCTGGTGCTGTTCTATCACTTCCTGAGCTATCGCGCCTTCCGGGGTCGCGTAACGACGGATGATATGGATTATTAGGTTTGCTGAGATAGGGGACATGGGGCCGGCGCCTCCCGCAGAGTTGTTGCCAGGAGATCAATAGAAGAGCTTGGCAAAATCCTTGTAGGGGGCGCCGGATCCGGCGCTACGCCTGTCCCAGGCAACATGAGAGCCCGACGTTTTCGTCGGGTTCTTTTATAGCAGTATAATGAGTGGGTATGAGTGTCAGACAAGAAAACCGCCTGAAGAACCTGCCCGGGGTCGCCCCCTGGCTGCTGTCGCTCGGCGTCAATGTCGCGTTGATATTGATCGTCGGCGTCGGGGTGGCGAGCCTGCTCTACGTGCTGCGCCTGGCGGCGACCATCACGGTGCCGTTGATCGCTGCGGCGGTCATTGCGATCATCGCTCACCCACTTATCAAATTGGGTGACCGCGTCAAGTTGCCTCGGATGGCATCTGCGGTCATCGTCATCGTGCTGGTCATCGGGGTGGTCGTCGCGGCCGTGCAGATTACGGTGGCCGGAGTAGTCAATCAGGCGCCGGCCATCGGACACCAAATCGTTGTGGGAACCAATGACCTGGGCGCCTATGCCGTCGACAAACTTGAAGCGATGGGGGTTCCGCGCGTGCGGGTTAACCGTTATGTTAATCAGGCCACCGGGGCGGTCACCAGTTATGTTCGGGATCTCCTGCAAGGCGCGGGCAGTTCAGGCGGTGCAACTACCAACTCATCAGGCTCAAGCCTTAATTTCGGTAGTATTTCCTCGGGGATCAGCTCGGGTTTCAGCCAGGTCAAATCCCTGCTCTCGGGCGCGCTCGGCGCTCTGTTCATGCTGTTCATCGGCATACTCTGCCTGTACTACTTCCTGACCGACTACGACAACATCATGGGATTTATCGGCCGCCATCTGGGCGTCAGCAACGAGGTTGGCGCGGCGCTGGTTCACGACGGCGCACGCAGTTTGCGCGGCTATTTCAAGAGCACGACCATCACTGCTTTTGTGGTCGCCGTAGTCATCGGTGTCGCCCTGGCAATCATGGGCGTCCCTCTGGTGCTGCCGATCGTGATCGTCACCTTCCTGACAGCCTACATTCCGATCTTCGGGGCGCTCATCAGCGGTGCCTTCGCCTGTCTGGTTGCGCTGGGTAACGGCGGTATCCAGCAGGCTTTGATAGTTCTGCTGGTCGTGGTTATTGTGCAGAACATCATCCAGCAGATCATCGTCAACTTCACGATGAGCAAGAGCCTCGACTTACATCCGCTCGCCACGCTGGTAGTTACGATCATCGGGAGCATCTTCGGCGGAGTGCTGGGCATGACCCTCGGCGCGCCGGTTTTGTCGATGGCGCTGGCAGCGCATAAGCGGCTCCAGATCGCACGCGGCGGGGAAGAGGCAGGCAAGGATCCCGAAGAGATCCGCGCGCTGCTCGCCAGCATGCGCCCGGAGCGCCGGCAGGTCAAGATCATCCGGCGACGCCCCCGCGCCGACTAGCGCGGCAGACGCCCCCGCGCCGACTAGCGCGGCAGACGCCCCCGCGCCGACTAGCGCGGCAGACGCCCCCGCGCCGACTAGCGTGGCAGACGCCCCCGCGCCGACTAGCGTGGCGGCCCCCGAAAGCCGGACTAGCGCGGCCCCCTCCCCTGAAGAGCCGGACTAGCACGGCGGCCCCCTGAAAGCTTGACTAGCACGGCGGCCCCCCTGAAGAGCCGGGCAATCAGTTTTGCCTACCGAGTTCTTCCTGCAGTGTTCTTTGATCCAATTGTGCCCGATGCCGCGAAAATCTCTTTTGTTGGCAGAGAATGACGGAAACGTACGGTTTGCGAGTAGGTTTTAGCGGGAAAAGGCCATATAGGTGCCATTTTGAGCTTGTTTCTCATCAAAAACCGTGCGTTTCCGTCATTCTCTGCCAAGTTTACCTAATTTGCGAGCAACGATAGTTCCTTTTCTGCTGGCATCCCTTTTCTGCTGGCATTGATTACTTCTACACTTATAGTGTAGAATTACATCATCACATGCGAGAGCGAGGGATGGTATGGATCGAAAAAGCTTCATAGCGATCTGTGACCGCAAGGCGAAGCTGGTACGCGCCGAGTATTCTTTAAGCCAGGAGAAGATGGCTCTGGCGCTGGGACTTTCGAAAAAGACGCTTGTGGAGATAGAAAAGGGACGCTCGTCGCTCGGCTGGACGGGCAGTGTCGCTCTCTGCGCCATCTTCTGCGAGAGCGAGACCATTGCCAGCACCTTTGGCGGCAATCCTGCTGACATCATCTTGGCGCTTGCTTTTGAAGGTGTTAACTACCGTCGGCAACCATTTATCGGACGCAGGATCTGGTGGCAGACGGTTGAAGAGACTCCAAAAGGAATCATTCAACAGAATATCTTGTCGCAGCATTATCGTCTGCTGGATCGTGAGGGGATGCGTATTGCCTCGTCCTTTGATCTTGAAGATCTGAGGGCTTTGGAGGGAGATGTGTAACATGGCGGGTTTTGATCTGTTTTTGATCGTCGTGCTGGCGATCGTTTTGGCTGGGGCGCTGGTCAGAATCGCTTCGCTTAAGGCGAAACAGGAGGAGCAGGAACGGCATATCGAATTCCTGCACAAACAGTTTACGGACTTGTGGCGGCGGTTGCATCAAGGAGCGGAGGCAACGCCCCTGTCTGCCGACAAAGCACCACAAACGCAGCCGCAGCCACAAACGCAGCCGCAGCCACAGCCGCAGCCACAAACGCAGCCGCAGCCACAAACGCAGCCACAGCCGCAGCCGCAGCCGCAGCCGCAGGAAAGGCCCCCTGCTCACCAGCCGCAGTTGGCGCCAACGCTACCGACGGAGGCGATTCGGCCGGCATCGGCGGATCAGCTACAACCACGACCCACGTCTCAGCCGGCCCCTGTTATCCGCCCTGCTGCGCAACCCCTGCATGAGATCCGACGCCCCGTAGCGCCACTACCTGGGCAACTGCAGCAGCAGACCATGCCGCAACAACAGCATTCGGCTCAAAAAACCCGGAAGCTCGAGAAAGCACCGTCGCACCGGATCAATGTTACCGAAAGCTGGATCGGACGCAACGTCCTCGGTATCGCCGCCTCCGTACTGATTTTCATCGGGCTGATCTTTCTGGGCAGTCTGATCTATCGCCACATCACCGACGGGATGAAAATTGCAGCGTTGTTCGCCATCAGCGCAGCAGTCACCGGTCTCGGCGTATTTTTGAGTAGAAGGAAGCGCAATACCTTCACGGTGATACTGACCGGAACCGGCTGCGGCGCTTTTTATATCTCCGTCCTGCTGACCAACCTCTATTTCCACCGGCTTGACCAGATTGTTGCACTGATCATACTGCTTGTTTGGTTAGTGGCGACACTCTTCGTCGCTAAGAAGCTTAACTCGGTATCCATCAGCGTCATTGCGCATGTTGGTATGGTTCTGGCACTCTGTTTCGCGTTTGCCCGCCCGCTGTATTATGAGAACCTGGTTCCTCTGATCGTCTATCAGATGGCCTCGATCGCCGTCATCGTGGCGGGCAACATACTCTGTTGCAGAGAGACCTATCGCTTCGGGTTGTTTGCCTCGCTTGCTTTAACGCTGGTCGCGAGCGGCACCATGCTGTATCGGGTCATTCAACATGACCCCTTGATCTCGACCGCCGTGATGATTGCGGTGTTCACGGTGCAGTTCCTCTGTGCTTCGTTCCTGTCATACCTGCTTGCGATATCGACGAGCAGACTCAAGAGCATAGTCTTGCAGTATGTGCTTCATCTCGCGAACAAAGCTTTGTGGACCACCGCGCTGGTTCTGAACGTCTACTGGGTCGCGTATCGCCTCGTTTCAACGGGAAACCTTAGCATCGGAGTCGTGTCGGTTGCCTTGTCGGCGGTGTTTGCTGCTACGGTAGCCAGTCTGGTCGTCCTCATCTTGCACGCGAGTCTTTCGATCTTCATGGGCCAGAAGCTGAAGTTTCAGAAGCGGCTGCAGACCATATCGGTTCTCATGGCGAGCGGTGTTGCCGGTGTGTTCCTTTCGATCTGGTATGGCGCACAGATCCTGCATCTGATCGCGTTTCCGCAGCTGTCCTGGTTCATTGGTCTCGCGCTGCTGTTGATGATTGCCAGACGCGTCAGTCATAATAACGCCTACCTCATCGCCGCGCTGGTCTTTCTCGTGCTGGATGTCGCGACGATGCTCTTCTACGGCTATAGTCAGTTGAACCACTATGGAACCATCGCGCTCTCGCTGGCGTATCTGCTGGGCTATCTGGCGCTGATCTGGGCATGGTGGCTGCGCCGCAGTAAGGCGGACAGAGATGAATCCTGCGTCGCGGTTCGCCTGACCTCGTATCTTTTGGTGGAAGCTTCGCTGGCCTCAATCCTGTTGACGTCAGGCTTGCATAACCGCGGGCTTATTCTGATGATCTGCCTGCTCGCGTTGAACCTCGTGTTATTCATGGTCCGCTATGAAGGTCCTGATCACGCCGAGAACGATCTCTTCGTGATCATGCGGGTACACAAGCTGAGTCTGGTGCTGATCGCCGCAGTCTTATTAGTCGTGCCTGTCTGGCTCGGAGGCCCCGCGGCACTCTATCTGGCGTTGTTTGTGCTTGCGTTCATGTTGGCGCTCGTGCGGATCAAGGAGCATCTGTTCGGGCCGGATATCAATGCCGTTGAAGAAGCTCTTATTATGCTGGAGCTATCGGTGCTGATACTGAGCGGCGTGTACGCCTTGTCGGCTTCGTCTGAGTCACGCGTCGTACTGATGCTGCTGACCAGCGTGACGCTGGGGATCGTATTCTATCTCCTGCGTATGCTTCTGTACCGTCATCACGGGCGTTCAGTCACGGATACCGCGCTTGATCGATCGATGCGTGGCATTGAGGCGGTCCTGCTGTTTATGACTGCCGTCTGCCTTGCCTCCTCACAGCAGATCGGCGGGGCGCAGGCAGTATATGTCGTGCTGTTCGCTCTGGCGCTGGGGCTTGCGCTCATCCGGATCAAACCCCTGCTGCTCAGCGACAAGATCGACACCATGCAGGAGATACTCTGCATGCTGGAACTCACTGCCCTGATCATGGGTGGAGTCTATAGCCTGGCAGCAGACTCACTGCAGGTGGGCGTGTTCCTGCTGATGACGCTGACCGCACTTGGTATCGTGTTCTATGTGGCGCGCTATCAGCTTTATCGCTACCATAAACGCTCGCTTACTGACAGTAGGCTCGACATTGTGCTGCGCATTATCGAGATCTTGATCGTCGGCGCAGCGCTACGGGTCCTCGTGGTTGAACCACGGATCAACCTGGACGCATCCCCGCTGCTTCTCATGGGGGTGAGCGCGCTGGCTCTGGGTCTGGCTTTCATGCGCGTCCAGGATCTGTTCGCCGGAAAAATGAACCTGCTTGAACAAGTGCTGATGGGCGTAAAGCTGACCGGAATCACGTTGGCAACCGCCTATGGGCCGATCGGGCTTACCGATCCGGGCTACGGCGCCAGTCTGATCGGCATGTTGACGGCACTGGTCTGCGTTGCGGTAGGCTTTGTGAGCAAGGCGAAAGTACTGCGTCTTTACGGTGTGATCCTGACGCTGGTCTGCGTGCTGAAGCTGGTGACCTATGACGTATCGGGACAGACCACCATCTTGCGGGTGGCTGCGTTTATCAGCGGTGGTGTGATCTGCTTTGCAATCAGCGCCATCTACAGCTATTCGGTCAGGAAAGTCGACGCCGCGCTGCCAGACGATGAGAAAGTTCTGACGGCAAAGAACGACAGGCGCTGAGTATGAACGTGAGATGAGCTGCGGGACAGGTATACTGGAAGCAGTTCACAGAACAGGAAGGAACAGCTATGGCTGAACCGGGTTGGTATGATTCTCCCGACGGAAACGGGACGCTTCGCTGGTGGGACGGCGCTCAGTGGACGGAATACGCCCACCCACGTCCAACAGGGCAGAGCGCGCCTGAACAATCGGAGCCGCTGTTCGAGGGCCAGGCAGAACCGGCAGAGACGATGCCGCAGTACGACCCTGTGCTTGCTGCTCAGACGTCGGGCGCCGCACGGAAAAACAAAGCTTCGCTGATACTGGCCCTGGTAGCAGTCGCCGCAGTTCTGTTTATTGGCCTGGGCTTCTGGGCGGTAAGCGCGATCATCTCTTCGTCTTCGGGGACTGATATAAGAACAGCTGTGAGCAATCTGTTTGGGACAAACCCTGAAACTGCCACGCAGGATTTTCAGGAAGGACTCAATAACGCCGACTTATACGACCAGGACGCGGTAGCTCAGCTAAATCCTGCATTCATTAACGCAAAGGTGGATCTGACAGATGACTCTACGGTCACTACGCCGACTGTTGAAAAAAGCGGGAACAGCTACCACTATAAAGACGCCTACTTTGCCCTTGAGGCGACGGGCAAAGGGGACGGTGAGGATACCGGGGCGCTCAGTTACCGCTTCGGTTCATATAGCTGGCATGCTACGACGGATATCGATGCGCCTACCTACAGCGACATCGAAATACGCAGAGACTCCCAGGCTGATGAATACTCCAATTTGGGTAGCATCGAAAGCATTGCCATCGGGCTTTATCCCGCAAGCTCGAAATCCGACAAGGCTACGATCATCGATTCTGGGGTCATCAAGATTTATGGTCAGGACTATGCCTTCATTCGCTGGAAAACCGGATCAGCAGACTACAGCTGGGAGCAAATATGCCTGGGCCGCAGACTGAATGACGTTGGCGTCGAAATCCATGTCATGATGGACGGGACGTCGAAATCGACCTCTGACGTGCTGAAGGGCTTCGGCCTCAAGTAATACGTCTATTGGTAATTAGCGCATAGCTACCACAATAATTACACCGTGGGTAATTTGCAAACGAGCGCAGCTTGCTACCCAAGGTGGGTCGCAGTCTGATTTTCAAGTCAGTTGGTTATCGTCGATTCCTGAGTTGAACGTACGTCGTGCTCCAGGTCTGACCTGCCTCAATGCACTGGAAAGTATCAAACCTGGCACAATCGACTCTGTTCACAACAGCAGTAAGGGTTGTGGTGGCGTGATGCGCGTGGCGCCGGTGGCACTTTTTTTTCGCGAACCAGAGCCCTTGATCGCTGCGAAGGTGGCCGTGCTCACGCATGGACATGAGCTGGGCTGGCTTTCGGCGGCTGCGCTGATGCAGATCATCAATCGGATCGTATACGGCGGCTGCAAGCAGGGTGATACGCTATTAGCTATCGTTGATGAGTGTCAGGAAATGCTAAAGGAGCAATTTGCGGGAGCTAAGCACCTGGGTGAGCTCCTTGGCAGTATCTGAGCGAATACAGCAGCTATGTTGACGAGGCTTGGGCGAGCAGCTACGATCTAAAACTAGTTTCTGATAAACAGTGCGCTACGTAAAAAATGTAATTGACATTTCAATAGCATTGCAATAGATGTTAATCTGCTATAATGGTCCTACTCAGTACGAAAGGAGCGATACTCATGGCGAGTGATACATCAAGCGTTAGCTTCAGGATCGATACCGACGTAAAGAAACAGGCAGATAGCTTGTTTGCAAAGCTCGGATTGAATATGACGACGGCGTTCAATATTTTTCTGAGGCAGTCTATCCGGGAGGGTAGTCTACCGTTCGCGGTCTCTCTTAACACGCCCAATGCGACAACTATCGCAGCCCTGCAGGAGTCGGAACGTATTCTGAGTGATCCAGCCGTGAAGCGCTACTCTGATGTTGAAGAGGCCCTCAGAGAGCTGAGATCATGAAGCGTGAGGTAGTCTGGACATCACAGTTTAAGAAAGACTATAAGCGGGCGATAAAACAGGGGAAGGATATCGAGCTACTATGAAAACAGCTGTGCGACCAGGTCAGGCACATACTGAGGACGAGCGCCGATATGAACAGCGATGTCACCATCGAAACCCCTGCGTTCCTGCTGCGGAACTTCCCGGACTCGTCAAGCAGACCATCGGTCATCAGGCGGTGCGCCTTGAGGAAGTCGCTGACTGAGAACGGGCCGTAGGTCATGATCCGATCATAGGCCTCATAGGCGTTCTTGACCTCTTTGATATCTGCTTGTTTTCCCGCGCTGATCTTTCCTTCGACGATCGCAGTCGCTTCTCCCAGTGAAAGAGCGTTGCCCTCTAGGGCAAGAGACGAGTGGATTTCAGCCGGTCATTTGCGATGCGGGCGACACTCTGCTAAGATAAGGGAGCTTGAAAACTCAATCACCTGATGTATTCGCTGCCGAAGACAGTCGGTCCTCTCGCGAGAGAGGGTAATGGGACCTGCGGGTTCCGCCCACCGAGGTAGTCGCATTCACGAAAGAGAGCGCCCCCGGCGCTTCTTCCTGACAGACGCGACCCTTGGACCGTATTCGGCCAGGGGTTTTTTGTTGCAGCAAAGCGTCAGGAGGGAACAGCTGGGAGGAGGTGTTATCACAACATGCCAGCAAAAGCGAAAAAAGAAGCGGTCGCCGAGATCAAGAGTCAGTTCTCTGACTCGGAAAATATTCTACTTGTGGACTATCGCGGACTGTCGGTCAAAGACATCAGCGCCCTGCGGCGCAAGGTCGCCGATACCGGCGGGCGCTTTATCGTCTACAAGAACACGCTTGTTGAGATCGCGATGACCGAGCTTGCCCTGCCTGAACTGGGCAGTCTGCTTGAAGGCCCCTCGGCCTTCGTCTTCACGGGCGAAGATCCGGTGGCGGCCGCCAAGGCGCTCAAGGACTTCAGCAAGGATCATAGCAACCTGGAGCTCAAGGGCGGCCTGGTACAGAACCAGGTGCTCGACAGCGATGCATTGAAGGCGCTTGCCGCGCTTCCGACGCGCGAGGAGCTGCTCGCGAAGCTGCTCGGCACGCTCCAGAATCCGACGCGTGGTTTCGTCTACGTTATCAGCGGACCGGCGCGCGGACTGGTGACCGTATTGGACGCGGCAGCGAAGAAAGCCGCCTGAGGGCAGAGAAGAACAATCCGGGTCGCTGCTTAGGGCCCGCACAAGAAAGGAACTATCATGGCTGTATCCAAAGAGGAGATTGTAGAAGCGTTAAAGGCTATGCCGGCACTGGAGCTTTCAGAGCTGGTCAAGGAACTTGAAGAGGTCTTCGGTGTATCCGCCGCCGCCCCGGTAGCGGTGGCTGCTGCCCCGGCTGCCGGTGAGGGCGCTGCGGCTGAAGAGGAGAAGGACTCCTACGACGTCGTGCTTGAGGGCTACGGCGACAACAAGATCGCCGTCATCAAGGTCGTACGCGAGCTGACAGGCCTGGGCCTGAAAGAGGCCAAGGATCTGGTCGAGGGCGCTCCGAAGCCGGTGGCCGAGGGTCTTGCGACCGACAAGGCTGAAGAGGCCAAGGCCAAGCTTGAGGAAGCGGGCGCTGCCGTCTCACTGAAGTAGAGACTTATAACTACAGAGCGAATAAACGCGGGCGCTTTAACGGGCGCCCTCGTTTATTTTTTGGCATAGAGTTTCCCCTCTTTTGCTTTTTTTGCCATTCAGGTACAATGTAGTCTTACTACTGAACACCTCATCGTCATCACACAGGATGGCGCCTGAGAGAAGAGGTCGCAGGATTCTGGTTTCTGTTGCGGGGCGGATCTCCTGATATTCGCCTGCGTCAACCAGAATGGAGGACAACTTGATCGAGCTGAAGAACGTCAATAAGTACTTTGGGCAGAACCATGTTCTCAAGGACGTCAATCTGCTGGTGCCGACCGGGCAAAAGCTGGTGATCATCGGCCCGTCCGGTTCCGGCAAGTCGACGATGATCCGCTGTATGAATCTTCTGGAGCATCCGACCTCAGGTACGGTGACGGTTGACGGCGTCGAGATCACGGCGAAGAAGGCTCCTGTTGCCAAGGTTCGCCAGTCGGTGGCGATGGTGTTTCAGCAGTTCAACCTCTATCCGCATAAGACGGTGCTTGAAAACCTGACCTTGGCGCCGACCGTGGTGCAGGGCGTCAGTAAGACCGAGGCAATCGACTCGGGCATGGCCTATCTGGATCGAGTAGGGCTGCGCGACAAAGCCAACGCCTATCCGGCGCAGCTTTCCGGCGGACAGCAGCAGCGTGTAGCTATTGCGCGTGCGCTCAACATGCACCCGCGGATCCTGCTCTTTGACGAGCCGACCAGCGCGCTTGACCCCGAGATGATCCAGGAAGTCCTCGACGTCATCATCGGCCTTGCGCAGGAAGGCATTACGATGGTGGTGGTTACCCATGAGATGGGCTTTGCTCGCCAGGCTGCCGATCGGGTGGTCTTTGTCGACGAGGGGCTGGTACTGGAAGACGGGACACCGGAGCACTTTTTCGAGAACCCGACGCATGACCGCACGAAGCTTTTCCTGAGCAAGATATTACGATAAGGGGCGTTGATCGACCGGGCGTCTGTGCGGCGCCGACACGGTTGTCACGATAGGAAAACGGTAAAAGTTCGGGCAGGCGCCCGACGGGCAGGGTCGAAAGACCCACAGAAGGAGAACTATGAAAAAGCTAGTAGTTTTGGGACTGGCAGCGGTACTGCTGGTTTCCGTCTTCAGTCTGGCGGGCTGCGGGAGCAACAACAACGCGACTGATAACAAGCCTGCCGATAATGCGGCGGCGTTGCCGGCTCAGGTACAGAAGATCAAGGATGCGGGCGTGCTGCGCGTCGGCGTCAAGCAGGACGTACCGGGCTTCGGTCTGCTCGACCCCAAGACCAATAAGTTCGAGGGCATGGAGATCGATCTTGCGCACAAGATCGGCAAGGAGATCTTCGGCAGCAGCTACAGCGACGACAAGGTGAAGTTCACACCTGTGACCGCCGACACGCGCGGTACGCTTCTGGACAACGGTCAGATCGACATGGTCATCGCAACCTTTACCATCAAGCCTGATCGTCAGGAAAAGTGGAACTTCTCCGATCCCTACTACACCGACAGCGTTGGCGTCATGGTGAAGAAGGACTCCGGCTTCAAGAGCCTCAAGGATCTGGCGGGAAAGACCATCGCGGTGGCGACGGGTTCGACCTCGCAGGCTTCCGTTGAGGCAGAGGCGAAGGTCCAGGGTGTTACCGGCATCAAGTTCCAGCAGTTCGCGAACTATCCCGCCTGCGCGCAGGCGCTGGCCTCAGGTCGTGTCGACGGCTTTTCCGTCGACCGCTCGATTCTGGCGGGCTATCTCAACGACAGCGTCGTGATCCTTCCGGACAGCTTTGCTCCGCAGGACTACGGCATTGCGACGAAGAAGACCAACACCGAGCTGGCCACCTGGGTCAACGATCTCATCAGCACGTGGAAATCTGACGGCACGATCGACACGATCGCAGCGAAGTATAACCTGAACAAGTAAGAAGACGGGGGGAGAGCAGACGTCTTGGCACCGCCTGCTCTCCCCGCAGATCTGAGATCGACGACGAAAGGCAATCGTGTCCGGCGGATTCTCACAATGGTTCTCGAACATCGCGTACATGTTCAACGCCCAGCATTGGCAGCTCTTCTTCGCAAGCGGCCTCTCTGAGCTGCTGCGCGGACTGCTCATCACCCTTGGGGCATCCCTTCTGGGTTTGGTTCTGGCGCTTATCCTGGGAGTTATCTTCGGCGTCTTCGCGACGTCGCAGTGGAAGGTCGCGCGCGCCATGTCGCGCGTCTATGTCGAGTTCTTCCAGAATACTCCGCTCATACTGCAGGCGATCTTCCTTGGCTACGGTCTGCCGATCTTATGGCCCGCATTGTTGCGTATTCCGATGTTCATGATCGGAGTCATTGCGGTCAGCATCTACCACGGCGCCTATATCTCTGAGGCGGTACGCGCCGGCATTCAGGCGATCAACCGTGGTCAGTTGGAGGCGTCACTGTCACAGGGTATGACGTATGTACAGGCGATGCGCTATGTTGTCATCCCTCAGGCCCTGCGTATCGTGCTGCCGCCGTTGACGAACCAGGCGGTTAATCTGATCAAGAATACTTCAGTACTTCTTGTTCTGAGCGTGCCCGACCTGATGTATCAAACGAAGCTGATCTCTGACTCAACGGGCGCGACCGGCCCGGCCTTCCTGGTTGCGGCGGTCCTCTACTTCATCCTCTGCTTCCCGCTGGCGAGATTTGCCAAGCGTCTTGAGGATAAGGCGGAGGTGACTTACTGATGCCGAACGCGAGCATACCAGACATGCTGGCGCAGTCATCTTTTTGGGTTTCGCTTATGCGCGGCCTGGGCGTCACGCTGGTCATCTCGATCATCGCCATCGTTCTGGCGTTTATCTTCGGCATCATCGTCGGAGTGATGCGCTACTCAAAGGTGCCGGTCATCAGCCAGCTTGCCGCCATCTACATCGACTTCTTGCGCAACATCCCCTTGCTGCTTTTGATGTTTGCATTTTTCCTGATCGGGCAGATGCAGAATCTGCCAGCTGCGACCATCGCGCTTACGGTGTTTACCACGGCGGTCGTCGCCGAGGTGGTGCGCGGTGGGCTTAACTCTATCCCGAAGGGTCAATGGGAGGCTTCGCGCAGCCAGGGTATGACCTATCTGCAGATCCTGCGCCATATCGTCTTACCGCAGGCGGTTACCAAGATGATCCCGCCGATGGTCTCTCAGTTCGTGACCGTTATCAAAGACTCGGCGTTTGCCATACAGCTGGGTGTGCTTGAGCTATCGAACCGCGCAACGATTCTGCAGACGCAACACACGAGCGCAGGCCAGATACTGGTGATCTTTGCCGCTATCGCCGCGATTTACTTCGTTGTCAATTTCATCCTTTCTCTGGTGGCCCGTTATCTACAGAAACGGCTGTCCGCGGGCGGCGGCACGATCAGCTAAGCGTTTGGCGCCGGGCCTCCTCGCTGAGGCGTTGCGGACAGAGCCTGACGACCGTTGAGCGGACGCAAAACGCCTGGAGCTGCCGTTCGGCGGAAAAGAAGCCTTGAATATATCTGTGGAGGGGTCTTGAATCGGCCGCTTCTGTAGTACAATTAAAGTGTGGAGAAACATTTGACGGTCAACAACATAGTTTCAATATGTTTCTTCATAGGAGAGAGAGGGTTGCTCAGGACGAGGCGGCCCTCTCTCGTTGTTTGAACGGTTCAAACGCCGTCTGGCGTTGTTGTCGCAGGACTCGCGAACAGAGGTTCGCTACGCTCTGCGGCGCCTGGCCAGACGATAGGTATCCTCTGTCAAACCGTTGTTATCTTCGTATAGTCTAAAATTGCTTTATGGCGTTCTCATTACTGAAAACTGATCCACGGACGGCGGCGCGGCGCGGCGTGCTGCAGACGGCGCATGGCGCGCTGCAGACGCCGCTTTTCATGCCGGTGGGTACGCGGGCGACGGTCAAGGGAGTTCAGCCTTCCACGTTGCGTGAACTGGGCGCTCAGGTTGTTCTGGCCAATACCTATCATCTGTTTCTGCGCCCTGGCGCCGATCTGATTGCAGAAGCCGGCGGTCTGCACGCGTTCATGAACTGGAACCTGCCGATACTCACCGACTCGGGCGGCTTCCAGGTCTTCTCGCTTGCCGACACGCTCAAGCTGCACGACGACGGCGTTGAGTTTGCGAGCATCATCGACGGCAGCAAGCACTTCTGGACGCCCGAGGACAACATGCGCATTCAGGAACAGCTGGGCGCCGACGTCATCATGCAGCTGGATCAGTGTACGTCCTGGCCGGCGAAACATGACTTTGTGGCAGAGGCCGTCCGGCGCAGCGCCGCCTGGGCACAGCGCTGCCTGGGCGCGCACGCGCGCAAAGACCAGCTGCTCTTCGGCATCGTGCAGGGGGGCGTCTTCGCCGATCTGCGTGCGGAGTCGGTTGAGCGCATCGGGGGTCTGGACTTCGACGGTTTCGGCATCGGCGGCTATAGCGTAGGCGAGCCCCATGAGCTCATGTTCGAGACTCTGCCGGAGGTGGCCGCGGCTCTGCCGGCGGGCAAGCCCCGCTATCTCATGGGCGTCGGCAATCCCACAACCATCCTTGAAGCCATCGGCGCCGGTGTCGATATGTTCGACTGCGTCCTGCCGACCCGTACAGCGCGCATGGGCACGGCCTTTTCCAGCGCGGGGCGTATGAACCTGCGCAATGCGCAGTATACGCGTGACCTAGGTCCGCTCGATGCGCAGTGCGACTGCGACACCTGTACGCACTACAGTCGCGCCTATCTGCGCCACCTTGTGACCATGAAGGAGATGCTCGGGGCAATCCTGCTCTCGCAGCACAACCTGCACTACCTGCTTGATCTGACGGCGCGGGCGCGCGCGGCGATCGAGGCGGGCCAGTACGCGGCCTTCCTCGCTGCCTGGCAGTCCAGTCCGGCCGCTGACGATTACTGAGAGCATAAAAGGCGTCGACCCTTTTGTGCTGAAAAAATCGACGCGTTTTCACAGGGCGCGCTCCGCTATAATTTACTACAACATAAGACGCGCTGAGGCGCTGGGAGAAACAGGTGACCCCTATGGATGACTCCGTACAAGCACGTTCCCCCAAGGTGACGGGCTACCTTCCTGACGAACGACCATCGGTCGCGAAACTGCTTCTTTTCGCGTTCCAGCAAGTGCTGGTCATGCTTCCGGCCACGGTTACGGTGGCGCTTCTGACAGGCTTTCATGTTTCTACGACGATCTTTGCAAGCGGCCTGGCGACGATCTGCTTCCTCTTTATCACTCGTGGCAAGATACCTCTGTACTACGGTTCGAGTTTTTCCTACATTGCGGCAGTCGTCGGTATCACGGGCGCGAAGTTCGGAATACCGGCTACCAACGCGCTGATCAGCCAGGCGCAGTTCGGCATCATCATGTCCGGCTTCGTCTCGATCGCGGCAGGACTTGTGGTGAGCCGCTTCGGCATGGACAAGATAGAGAGGGTACTGCCTCCGACAGTCACGGGCTCGATCGCGCTGGTGATCGGTATCTCGCTGGCGGGCGTCGCCCTGAGAAGCGCGTTCGTATTCAGTCCGACTGCCGCAGTGCCTTCTATCGCTTATCCGCACGCCGTCATCATCGTCGCCCTCGTGACCTTGCTTTCAACGATCATCTTCTCGGTCTATCTCAAAGGAGTCTGGAGCCAGATCCCGATCCTTCTGGGAATACTGGTGGGGTATCTGGTTGCGATACCCTTTGGGTTGATCAACTTCTCATCGATTTTCTCCGGCGCGCTGATCACGCCGCCGCATTTCACCCTGCCAACGGTCTCCTGGCCGGCCGTGCTCGCCATCATGCCGATCGCGATCGCAACCATCCCTGAGTCGACGGCGCATCTGTTCCAGCTGGATATCTATGTGAAGGATCTGGCGCGCAGGAAGGGCAAGGACCCCAACAGCTATCACATCGCCGACAAGCTGGGCTTAAATCTCATCGGCGACGGCATCGGCGACATTGTGGCCTCGGTCTTCGGCGGCCCGGGCGGGACGAACTACGGCGAGAACATCTCGACGATGGCCATCACGAAGAATTTCTCGGTCGTGATGCTGGGCGTCGCGGCGGTAATCGCCATGCTGCTCTCGTTTGTGGCGCCGCTTTCAAATGCGGTGCTTTCGGTGCCGTCAGCGGTCATCAACGGCGCCTGCATCTTCCTCTTCGGGGTGATTGCGGCCCAGGGTATCGCGATCATGATCAACAAAAAGGTCGATCTGTTCTCTGCGCGCAATCTCGCGGTCATTGCAACGATTCTCATCATCGCCCTGGGCGGTACCTATGGTTTTGCTGACGGGATGATTCCGTTTTTCGGCGCGAAGCTGCCGCCGATCGCCGCGGGGGCCATCTTCGGCATCCTGCTCAACCTGATACTCTCCATTGGCAAGCCGGCCGACGAGGAGCTTTTTGAGAGCTCGGCGGAGGAGTTTGACACGCCGGGGGCTGAAGAGTAGCACGAACATCCGGCAAGAAAGAAGGAACCATGAGCAAAGGTTTTGAGCAATTGACCGTGCTCGACCACCCGCTGATCACGCACAAGATGTCGATCCTGCGTGACGCCGCGACGGGCCGCAAAATCTTCCGTGAGCTGGTGCGCGAGATCACGCAGCTGGAAGTCTATGAGGCGACCCGAACCTTGCCGCTGCAGGCCTGCGCGGTCACGACCCCCGTTGCCCCGATGATGACCCAGTGTCTGGCGGGGCCGGCCCCCATCATCGTGCCGATCTTGCGCGCGGGCCTCGGCATGGTCGAAGGCGTCACCGATCTGATGCCCAACTGCCGCATCGGACACCTCGGCATGTATCGTGACGAGGATAGCTTCGAGCCGGTGCCTTACTACGCGAAGCTTCCCGACGGACTCGAGAACTCGCCGATATTTCTGCTTGATCCAATGCTTGCGACGGGCGGTTCGGCGATCGCGGCCGTCAGCTATATCAAGGAGCAGGGGGGGCACGATGTCGCGCTGATGTGCATCGTCGCCGCGCGCCCCGGCGTGACAGCGCTACTCCAGGAGCATCCGGATATGCGGATATTTGCTGCGTCCTTTGATGAGGAGCTGACGCCGACCGCCTATATCACGCCGGGTCTGGGAGACGCAGGAGACCGCCTTTTTGGAACACTCTGACGCAGACCTGTTGCAGGCGGGGCTGGGTTGCTCGCCGCTGTTTGCTCGCCTGCTGGTCGCGCGTGGCTTCAGTGATGCAGCTCAGGTCGAGCGTTTCCTCAGCCCCTCGCTTGAGCGTGACTGGCTTGACCCTTTTCTGATTCCGGGTATGGACGGCGGCGTCACGCGCCTGCGGGCGGCCCTGCGCGCCCGCGAGCACATCGCGGTCTTCGGCGACTACGACCTGGACGGCATCAGCGCGACGGCGTTGATGACGCGCGGCCTGCGCGCTCTGGGCGCTGCGCGGGTGACGCCGCTTCTACCCCATCGCAGCGAGGGCGGCTACGGCCTGTCGGAGCAGGCGCTTGAGAAGATCCGAATCTGCAGGCCCGACTTGCTCATCACCGTTGACAACGGCATCACGGCGGCAGGTCCGGTGGCCAGCCTGAGAGCGGCAGGTATCGACGTGATCATCACTGATCACCACACGCCGGAACCTGCCGATCTGCCTCAGGATGCGGTGCTCATCAATCCCCAGCTTGATCCTGCCTACGGCGTCGGAACGCAGATCCCGCAGGTCGAGGCCCCTTCGCAGCTCTCGGGCGCCGGCGTTGCGCTGAAAGTCATCCAGGCTTGTGGGATCAGCGAGGGCAGGCCGGCGGAGTGGAAGGAACTGACGGATCTGGCGATGATGGGCACGATCGCCGACCTCATGCCGGTGCTGGGGGAGAACCGCGCGCTGGTCGCAGACGGCCTTGCGCAGCTGCGGGAGCGTCCCAATCAGGGGCTGCGCGCCCTGGCGGCCAGCGTGCGCAACCTCGACCTGGCTACGATCGCGAGCGAGCGCATCTCCTTCTCACTGGCGCCGCGCCTGAACGCGGCGGGGCGCATGGGTTCGCCTCAGGCCGCTCTCGATCTGCTGCTCTGCGAGGATCCGCAGAACTGCGCCGCGTTTGCGGAGCAGCTGGCGCTGCTCAATCTCGAGCGTCAGGAGACCGAGGCGGCGCTCTCGGAGATCGTCGCAGCTCAGGTGCGCGCGACCTTCAGGCCCGGTCAGCGCGTCATTGTGGCGGCTGGCGCCGGGTGGCACGAGGGCGTGCGCGGCATCGTGGCTGCGCGCCTGGTCGATACCTTCCAGGCGGTGGCGGTTGTCTGCGGCATCGAGGACGGCGTTGCCTATGGCTCGGTTCGCTCGGTCGGTTCAGTCAACGCGTACGAGGCGCTGGCCGCCTGCTCGGCGCGCCTGAAGCAGTTCGGCGGTCACGCGGGTGCGGCGGGGCTGACGCTTGCCGCAGACAAGATAGACGCGTTTCGCGCCGATCTTGAAGCGTATCTGGATCGCCTCCCGGCAGCGCAGTTCGAGCCGGCCGCGTTGGTCGATCTCGACTGCCGGCTGGCGGAACTCGACTGGAATCTTGCTGAGGAATTTGAGACCCTGGAGCCCTTTGGGGAGTCGATGCGCAAGCCGGTTCTGTCCGCGGCGCCCGTTGACGTTGAGCGAGCGGGGCTGGTCGGCAGGGACGGGACGCATCTCCAGTTTCGCGCGCGTCAGGGCGATGCGGTGAAGAAGGCGATCTACTTCCGGGCGCCACAGCCAGAGCGCTGGGTGGGGCAGGTGACGCCGGCGCGCGTTGCGTTTACGCTGGAGAAAGATGAGTTCCGGGGGGCGCGGGGGGTGCAGCTTAATGTGGTCGAGCTGGATGGCTTTGGTGAAGAGGGGACCGTCAGTTCAAAGCAGGGTTGCGATACTGCTGTCGCGTCGGCTTTGGGCGCGCGGGTAGATACCGATGAGTTTGTTGCTGAGTTGTTCGCGCATGCTGAGGCGAGTTTTGCGCGGCGCGACTATGCCAATATCACTGACGCGGCGAGCTTTTATACGAAGCTTGCGGGGGTCAGCTTTGAGGGGCGCCAGGGCGTGATCGCGCAGTTGCTGCCGGCCGATCCGTTGGTCCTGCGGCGCGAGCCGGATAACTCCTACGATCCAAATGCCATCGCCGTGGTCTCCTCGCGGCTGGGCGCGCAGATCGGGTTTCTGAACCGCGCGTTATCCGCGGAGTTGGCGCCGATCCTTGACGAGGGTGTCTGCTACACGGTCGCGCTCGAGCAGGTCACCGGCGGTGAGGAGGGGCGGTCGCGCGGGGTCAACGTGCTGCTGACACGCGAGGACGCGCGCCAGGAAGCCGCACTTAGCGCGCGCGAGCAGCTGGCGGTGCTTGAGAGACTGGCGGCCCTGTCGCCGGCAGAACTCGACGAGGAGCTGCGCCGCCTGTTCATCGGCGATGGGCGGCTGCATGAGGCGCAAGCGCAGACTTTGGACGCGCTCGCCAGGGACATCAATACGCTGACCGTCATGGCGACGGGGCGGGGTAAGTCGCTCATCTTCCATTTGCATGCCGCGCGCCTGGCGCTGACGCAACGCAAGCAGTCGATCTTCGTCTTTCCGTTGCGGGCGCTGGTGGCCGATCAGGCCTTCCATCTGGAGGAGGTCTTCGCCAAGGTGGGGCTGCGCGCCCAGGTCATCACGGGAGAGAGTTCCGAGGCGGCGCGCGAGGCGGCCTTTGAGGGGCTTCGCGCTCATGCGATCGACATCGTGCTGACGACGCCGGAGTTCCTCCAGTTTCACGCGCGGGAGTTCGCCGCGAACGCTGACCTGGGCTTTATCGTCATCGACGAAGCGCATCACATCGGGCAGGCCCGCGCGGGCAATCGGCCAGCCTATGTGAAACTGGGGGAGGCCATCAGGCAGCTGGGTAATCCGACTACGCTGGCCGTGACAGCGACCGCCGGATCCGAAGTAGCGGCGCGCATCTGCGCGATACTGGGCATCAAACATCGGGTGCTCGATCCGACCGTGCGCGAGAACCTGCGCCTCACCGACGTGCGCGGCGGGCGCGATGAAGCGGCAAAACGAGGCGTCAAGCTGCCCTTCCTCACGGGCGAGTCTTACAGTAAAGAGAACTATGTGCTGCGGCTTGCGCAAAAGGGCGAGAAGATGGTCATCTATGTCAACTCCCGCCAGAAGTCAGTAGAACTTGCGCGTACGATCCGTGCCGCCCTGCCGGAATATGCCTGGCAGACGGCCTTCTATAACGCGGGACTGCCGCGCGAGACCCGCCATGAGATCGAGAGCCGCTTTCGCGACGGCAAACTCACGATCATCATCGCGACCTCGGCTTTCGGCGAGGGCGTCAACATCCCCGACATCCGCGACGTGGTACTTTACCACTTTCCCTACAACGACGTCGAGTTCAACCAGATGGCCGGACGCGGAGGCCGCGACGGCAAGCCCGCGACGATCCACCTGCTCTTCACCGAGAAAGACGCGCGCATCAACGACTTTATCCTGGCAACTGCGGCGCCGCCACGCGACAGTCTGGCCGCCCTCTACGTGGCGCTGCGCGATGTGGCGGCCGGCGAAGGCGAGAATTTCCAGATTACGAACGCCGATCTGGCTGAGATAGCCAATGACCGCCTGAGAGCGGCTGGCGCGTTCAAGAAAGCCGGGAGCGGAGGCGTCAGCGGCGGACCTCCGCCGCAAGGCCCCGGGCCGGCCACAGACTTGTCGTCTGGGGCCTCCTCTCCGAAGCCGGATCCCGCCTCCGCCTCCGCTCCCGCAGCTGATCCGGCGGCGCAGGAGAAGAAGCCGCTGCTGGCGTTGACGGAGGAGTCGGTATCGACTGGTGTCTCGGTGTTTCGGGAGTTGGGCTTCGTGCGCACGGAGGGGCACGGCCCGGCGCGGCGGATCACCTTCGTGCCCTCGCCCTATAAGCTTGATCTCACGCAGAGCGTGCGCTATGTTGAGGGGCTTGACCAGCTCGACGATTTCCAGGAATTCAAGGAGTGGATGCTCGCCACCTCAGCCGAAGAGCTTCTCGCTCGCTTCAACCGCCCGATCCTACCGCAGTAACCGGGTTTTGCCGAAAAACTTGCTGCCGGTGGCAGAGAATGACGGAAACGTACGGTTTTTGAGTTGGTTTTTGCAAGAATGGGTCCTTTAGAGGCCTTTTCAAGCGCTATTCTGCGATAAGAATCGTACGTTTCCGTCATTCTCTGCCACCAGGTCGTCTTTTCCTGACAAGCAGAGCTGCAAGCCAAAAGTGAGACCGGTCACTAAGGGGACTGCCAAGGCGGACAGCCGCTGTTGTCACACTCCCACAGGTCGCCCTGCTAGAATAGCTACATGGCTACGCAGCAGGAACAGACGATCGCGGGACTCTGCCAGAAGGTCAGGTCCTACAACCGGCGCGCGGATATCAGGGGAATCCGGGCGGCCTATGACTTTGCCCAGCGCGCTCACGCCGGGCAGTTTCGTAAGTCGGGGGAGGATTACATCATCCATCCGCTCGCGGTTGCCTATATTCTGTCTGATCTGAAGCTTGACGCAGCAACGATCGAGGCGGCTTTGCTGCATGACACTGTGGAGGACAGTCCTGAGGTGCATCTCAGCACTGTGAGCGAGCAGTTCGGTGAGGAAGTCGCGAATCTCGTCGACGGGGTCACGAAACTCGGCGAAGTCGACCTGAAGACCACGACTGAGCAGCAGTCGGAGTCCTTGCGCAAGATGCTCATCGCCATGGCGCGCGATATCCGCGTGATACTGATCAAGCTTGCCGACCGGCTGCACAACATGCGGACTTTGGATGCGCTCCCGCCGGATCGACAGCTCTATAAGGCGCGCGAGACGATGGAGATCTACGCGCCGCTTGCCCATCGCCTTGGCATCTCGCAGATCAAGTGGGAGCTCGAAGACCTCGCGTTTTCCTATCTGGAGCCCGTCAAGTACGAGCAGGTGGCGCGCCTGGTCCAGGAATCGCGCACTGCGCGCGAGGCCTACGGCGATGCGGTCATGGCCCAGCTGCGCCGCGAGCTGGGGCGCGTCGGTATCAAGGCCGAGATCACGGGGCGACCCAAGCACCTCTACAGCATCTACCAGAAGATGGTCAAGAAGGACAAGGACTTCAGCGAGATCTTCGACCTGATTGCGCTGCGCATCATCACGAACAACCTCAAGGACGTCTACGGCGCGCTGGGTACGGTGCACAACCTCTTCAAGCCTATGCCGGGACGCTTCAAAGACTACATCGCCATGCCCAAGTTCAACATGTACCAGTCGCTGCACACCACGGTGATCGGTCCGGAAGGCCGGCCCATCGAGATTCAGATCCGCACGGTCGAGATGCACCAGATGGCCGAGTACGGCGTCGCGGCGCACTGGCGCTACAAGGAAGGCACCGTCCTCGATAACTTCGACGAGCGTCTGGCCTGGCTGCGCCAGATGATGGAGTGGCAGGGCGAGACGACCGACTCTGAGGAGTTCATGCAGGCCCTGCGCGTCGACCTCTTCGAGGAGGAGGTCTTCGTCTTTACCCCCAAAGGCGACGTGCGCAGCTTGAAGCGCGGCGCCACGCCGCTCGACTTCGCCTACGCGATACATACCGAAGTCGGATCTCACTGCGTGGGCGCCAAGGTCAACGGGCGCATCGTGCCGCTCGCCTATCATCTGCGCAACGGGGACCGCGTCGAGGTGCTGACGAACAAGGGCGCGAGCCCCAGCCGTGACTGGCTCGACATTGTCGCGACCAGCAGCGCGCGCTCAAAGATCAAGTCCTGGCTGTCGAAGACCACGCGCGTCAGCGACGCTCTGCTCGGGCGCGAGGAGCTCAAGAAGATCATGCACAAGCACGGCGTGAGCATCGCGAGCAAGCGCATGGAGAAGGCCCTCGACGGCCTGGCCGTCGAGATGAACTACGCGACGGCAGAAGACCTTTACGCCCAGATCGGCGGCGGCAAGATGAGCGCCCGGCTGCTTGGTACGCGCTTGCTGAAATACTTAAGCCAGCAGGGGCTGATCGAGGCGCCGGCGGCTGCGGCCGAGACGACGACCCGGGGCAGTCGCCCGGCCGTCACCGGCGAACTCACGCTGGAAGCTCAGCTGCCGCCGACGCGCGCCGCGCGGCGCCCCAAGCAGGCTGGCGGGGTGCGGGTCAAGGGTATCGACGACGTGCTCGTGCACCTTGCGAAGTGCTGCAACCCGGTGCCGGGCGATGAGATCGTCGGCTTTGTGACGCGTGGACGCGGTGTGAGCGTGCATCGCGCCACCTGTCCCAATTGCAAGGACCTGCAGAAAAACGGCGAGCGCTTCATCGAGGTCAGCTGGGACCAGGACGCGCGCGCGACCTATCACGTCGAGGTCTTTATCCAGGCGCTCGACCGCCTTCGCCTGCTCCAGGATGTGACCATGCGCGTCGCGGAGAGCGGCGTCAACATCCTGTCCTCGTCGACGACGACGCACAAGGACGGCCTCGTGGACATGCGTTTCCTCTTTGAGATCGGCGAGATGGGCAATCTGGAGGGCCTCCTGCGTAACCTGCGGGGCACGGAAGGGGTGTTCGAGGCGCGCAGGATGCTCCCGGGCGAGCAAAAGGTTACCAAGAGATAGGAGAGCAAACTCAGGCATTCGCTCTGTAGGGGGCGCCGACCCGGCGCTCCGTTGCCCGGACTGAGAAAACGAGACAGAGGGGACAGCCTCTTTGTTGCAAAAGGAGCTAGCATGTACACCATCGATCGTGTTGTCAACGGACTTCTAGAAGAGAACTGCTGGTTTATCACGAATCCGGCCACGAACCACTGCGTGGCGATCGACCCGGGTGACGAGGCCGGCGCTCTGATCGAACATCTTGGCAAGCGCGTTCTGGACGGCGTGTTGCTGACGCACGGTCACTTCGACCATGTGGGCGCCGCCGAAGAGCTGGCTGACTTCGGCAGTGCGCTGGTCTATATACACGAAGATGAGACTGAGCTGCTCGCCTGGGCGCCGGAGAACGCGCGCCAGCTGGGGCTGGGTGAGATCGATGTACCCACGCCGGATTTGACCTTCAAAGAGGGCGAGGAGCTCGCAGTGGGGGAGTTTCACTTCACGGCGCTCCATACGCCGGGTCACACGCCCGGCAGCACCTGCTTCCTCCTGCGGGACGCGGAAACCGGACAGCAGCATCTGTTCAGTGGTGACACGCTCTTCTGCCACGACATCGGCCGCACGGACTTTCCGGAAAGCCGCCCGCAGCTCATGGCAGCTTCGCTCATGAAACTTGCCCAGCTGGATCGCGCCACGATCGTCTATCCCGGCCACGGCCCGATCACTACCATCGGAGACGAACTCAACGGCACGCTGCCTGTCTGAACGCCTGCCGGGCAGTCTCGTGTGCTTCTTGTCGAGGGCTGCCGCGCGAGGGGACTCAGGTGGTAAAATAAAACCATGAGTTGCGCATCATCTCGGGGTCGCACTCAACGGCTGAACCAACATTTATCATGATCGGGAGCCTTAATTATCCCGGGGGTGACAGGTATCCTCAAGCGGACTCGCTCTAAGGAAGCTGAAGTAAACTCCGGTGCGGGCACCCACCTGCAGCTGCAGGTTCACCTATGCGACCTCGAAATGATGCGCAACCCCTTCTATTACGTGGGAGTTACTCGCTCCTTCATCGGAAAATCCTAAAGACGCCTGAAATCTTATACGTTGTAGCGCCTTCCTGCTTTGACTATCGAGTCCGACTTAGATTGACAAATTCTGGGCACATAGAACGGATCAAAGATCGCTTGTTGAGGCGGGTTTTGCGTGGACGAGTCTGTATCGTCTAAAACTTAACTTTGAAAAACTTCTTACCATACCACTGAAAAAAGTGCTTACCATACCACTGAAAATTCTGCTTGGCATTTGCACTTTGATAACGTTCTCTTCACCATGAGGACAAATCTTCAGCCAGCATAGCGTGCTGGCCTGTGAAACAGTTAAGGGGAATTACAGAAAAACGGCCTGGCCTGCTTCAGATTAACGGCTACGCGAAGTTCTTTTAAAAATGTGACCAA